>Ga0187875_10000831_pt1 | contig 24772 bp, 24 predicted proteins | sample June2016WEW_17_1_2_FD_132978 | JGI IMG/M metagenome (GOLD analysis project Ga0187875, IMG submission 132978) | Peatland microbial communities from SPRUCE experiment site at the Marcell Experimental Forest, Minnesota, USA - June2016WEW_17_10 | ecosystem: Environmental > Terrestrial > Soil >...
CGTGCAGATTACGCGCGGTGCGCTCCGTGGCGTCTCGACGCCGGAAGGCAAACTCGGGTGGATGCTGGTGATCGCGACGATACCGATTGGCGTGCTCGGTGTCCTTCTGCGCCACCACATCGAGGGCAACTGGCGCACGCTGCCGGTGATCGCCAGTGCACTCATCGTACTCGGGGTCGTGCTCGCATTCGCCGAGTGGACGGAGAGACGCCGCAACCAACGCGGCCAACCGCTTCGTGAGCTTTACCAACTCGGCTGGCGTGACGCCATCGTGGTCGGCTGTTGGCAGGCCCTGGCCCTGGTGCCCGGGGCATCCCGGTCCGGCTCGACCATTACCGGCGGCTTGTTTCTCGGCATGAAACGCGATACCGCGGCGCGTTTCTCGTTCTTGATGTCGTTGCCGGCGGTGTTTGCCGCCGGGGTGTTTGAACTGCGGAAACTGCATTTCACGTCCCATGCCGAAGTGGTCAACGCACTCGTGGCCGGTCTGGCGGCTTTTGCAGTTGGCTACGGTGTTGTCGCCTTTTTGCTCGGCTACTTACGGCGCCACACGACCTGGGTATTTATTATTTACCGACTCGCCCTGGGCTGTGCCTTGTTCGGACTGCTCGCCGCCGGGAAACTCGCGTCCTGAATTGGGCTTGCGTCTGAGGAATGCCAATAACGACACTGCACCAACGCACGTGAGCAGGAGCGAGGACGGTTCGGGGATGAACTCGAACATGAAATTGTCCATGACAAAGTTGTATTCGGGGCTGGGGCCAAAGGCTACTTGGCCGCCATAAGAGTCAAAATAGAGGCGGTCGATGTTGAAATAGTCGAACGTGAACAGCGTGGCGTTTGTCGCGCTGGCGACCACGATTGTGTCGTAGATCTTTTGCGCTCCGTTGAATCCCTCGACCTCGATGTTGAGGTTGCTGTTCCACGCGCCCGTCAGGTAGGCGCTCAGAAAATTGAAATTAGTGACCGAAGAGTCGATCTCGGCAGGACTGCCGCCGCCGTTAAAGGCCACGTTGGAGGCCGATACCATCCCGTAGTTAGCACCAGTCACATAGCCGAAGAAGTTCGAGTCGAGGACCGCATTCACCACGAAGAAATTGCTCCAAGTGAGGGCTTGATAGGTTGTTGGGATGGGGGCTCCGCCCAACGAGCTGGGTAGGTCGTCGAAGGTGATGACGGTTTGCGAAAGCGCGGTAATGGCGGAGAGAGTGAATACTATGGAGCACGCAAGCCGCAGCGCCAGAGACTTCGTTTTCATAGCAAACTTCCTTCCCGCCTCTGAGGAGATATTATAGCAGGGAAACAGGTCAGGGGCCAGATAATTCGAGGCGACTGGACGCAGTCGCAGGCTGTTCATCCCCAAAGCCTTCCGGAGGAAGCCCCGTTGCAGTTCCTGAGTACGTGACGTATGGCGCATGTTCTCTGTTCCCTTCATTGGATTTTGCCCACGAGTGAGAAACATTGGAGCCAAGGGCAGACCGAGTTCGTCACGTTAAGGAGAGAAGACGAGCAGACCACCAAGTCATTGCTAATGGAGTCCCTGCCATCTGGGTCCGATTGATGGCCGAAGGAGTCATACACGCAGTAGCCGCTCGCGTTGAAGGTGTAGACATTGCCGATGGTGACCGGGCCGGCAGCCACCCCTTGGAAGTTGGTGGCCAGCACCGTGACGTTCGAACAGATGACCGTGGAATTCGAGCCGAGGATCGTCGCGCTGTACGAACCGTTCGGGAACCCATAGTTGAAGTTATCCGTATTGAAATACAGGCAGAGCGTGCCATTGCATTGGGCAGTGAAAATGCCGCTGGTGCCGAGTTGGACTTCCCGCTGGCAGCGGGTGCAGAATTGCAGCGGCCCCGCCGGGCTGTACTGGCTGACCTGGCTCACCCCGCCCCCATTGGTTCCGGCACCGATCTGGCCGTAGGAATTGTCGCCCCAGCCCCAGTAGTGGTTGGTCATCTGACCGGTGCCGTCCACGGGATCGAGCGTCATCACCAAGGCGTGCTGACCGCCGCAGTAGTTCTGATTCGTCATGGCGGGGTTTAACGCATCATCAGATCGAGGAGCGCTAACCCATACCGCGTTGCTGATACCCGACACCAGCATGGGGCTGTTGGTAAAAAGGACCGCGCTGGAGTTGGTGCCCAGCTCCCCGAACTCATTGTCCCCCCACGCGTAGACCTGGCCATTGCTCGTCACGGCCAGCGTGAAGCCGACACCGGCCGCAATTGCCACGATGTACTGGTTGGTCAGTGCCGTTACCAGCCCCGGGGTGTTATAAGTCCCGCCCCAGATGCCGAGCCCCAATGCTCCAAAGTTGTTATCGCCCCAAGTATACACCCACCCACCTGCGGTCAGGGCAACGGAGTGACCGCCTCCCCCCGTACCCGCAAAGAAGTTGTCGCCCGCGGCAATCGCGATCACATTGCTGAGGCTGGTATATAGTATCGGCTCCGGAGAATATGTGCCCCCGCCTGCCCATGGCCCGATTTCACCGTCTGAGTTATCGCCCCAGCCCCACACCAGGCCAGTCGCGTCCAGCGCAAGGCTGAAGGCATTGCCGGCCGCAATGGCGACAATGTTTGTGCCTGCTGGAATCAGTGACTGTATGGGGGAGTTCGTATAGTACACAGGATATCCCGCGCCCAAGGCTCCCGAGCCTTGCCCATATGTGTCGTTTCCCCAGGCCCAGACTGTTCCGTCAGCGCGCAACGCCAGTGTATGCTGGTAGCCCGCGGCCACGCTGATGATGTTCGTGAAGCCGGGGACACCGGTAATCGGGGCGGGCACGGGGTACATCGTATACTCACCACGGGACTCCGATGCGTTTCCCAGTTGGGCGCCGTCATTCTCACCGAATGTCCACACCGTCCCTGTGGAGTCGACCACGACGGTATAATCATCGCCGCCGGCGGCCACCGCGATCGCGTTGGTGATGCTTTGAATTCCGCAGGAGGCGGCGTTAGCCACATCGCTCGGGTAGGGCAGATACGTCTCCACGTGGTGACCGTCCGGCCCACTGGAACCGATGTCCAAGCCGTCTCCTAACTCTCCGTCGGAGGTGCCCCACGCCCAAAGCCTGCCGTCCTGCGTAATGGCCACGCTGCTTTCTCCGCCAGCGGCGATCGGGCTCCCCAGTAGGCGCTGGACTTTGTAAAAGCGTTGGGTGACGGCGCTCCCATCGGTGTTGGTGGTGGACGTATCAGTCCAAGTGGTCGAACATTGATTGGGTTGGCCCCACACATAGGCCACGGGCAGCCACTGGGTATTCGTGCTCAACACGTTCGCTTCCCATATCAGATAGCGGAAGAATTGAAAGGACGGGAAGGTGATCGAAGTTCCACTTGCGGTTTGTGTGATCTTCGTCACGGAAAACGGCTGCAGTAGATTTGTCAGCGTACACAGGTCGCCGCCGCCGCCGTCATCGTCCATCGGGCTGAACCCGCCAGTGAAACTCGCGGCACTGGCGGTCACGGCTTGCGCGGCTTCTGCCGCCTCGTAGTCGGCCTCACAATTGTTCAAGTATGCATCCCGAGAGCCAACGTCCATCAACCACGCATGCGTTATGACCTGCGGCACGGAGAATTGCGTGTAGCCTTCCTCCACCAGCGTCTCCCAGTTCGTGTAGTTGATTCCGAGGAGGACACACGCTGGGTACAGGTTGGCTTCGTAGACCTGCCATGACGGGAACCCGTCCGGCACGGGGAAGCCGGTCAGGATGTCGGCTGACCACGGCTGCAGCACCGTCACGGTGTTCGACTGCGGCCAGAGCGTGACCCAGAGAGGCCAGGCCTTCACGCCTTCGAGGGAGGTTGGGACGAAATTCGTGATCCCCGCCAGTCCCGTCGATAGATTGGCTGTATCCGCCCACACGATGGTCATCGGTTGGAACAGCACTTGGACGAACGTCCCCGGTGGCCAGGCCCATGAGCCGATGGGGTAGTCGTAGCCCTCCAGAAACAGACCGACAAGGTCTGCGGTATTGGTCAACAGCAATTCCGACTCAGGTTGAGCCGAGGGATTCTCTTCCAATTGCGGAATATCTTGCGGAATGTCCGCCCGAACCGTTGCCAACCAGAGGGCTGCCGTGAGGGTGAGACACAGATGGGTCAGGACCCGCATTCGCATGTTGGCCTCTCCGATTCGCCTCGCAACAACAAGTCGTGTCTTAAGCCACTATCCCTGCGATCTGTTTCTCCTCGGACGCGCCAGCATTAAACCGGTCACCGCGAAGATTCAAAACCCCCCGGCTTTTGTTGTCAAGGCCTGTCTCGCTGACTGCTCTGATACGGGTGTATTGTGGGAACCCATCCGCAACCGGCCCGACCCACGTGCTTCATCAGACGGATACACAGCAACGGTCAGCCCAGGTATTTTCGTGCGCTCCAGACGATTCGCCAGCGGGCCGTTACGCGTGAATGCGGGGTTCCCCAATTGCGACACTCAAAATGGCTCGGGAGAATTCAGGCGGCGTTGAAGTGCGAGACGTGGTGTCTCTGGAAACCGAGGGGCTAGGCGATGGGAACGCGTTTGGTTGCCGGTCTGAGGCGCATGAGAAACAGCATCGGCCAGCCCAGGTATTTTTGTGCGCGCTCCAGACGATTCGCCAGCGCTTCATCCACCGATTGTTCACTCAAATGGTCAAAGTTGAACCCCACCCGGGCGGCGGCCATGATGTAGTCGCTCAATTGATGGGAACAACTGGCCGGCCGGACTTCGCGTCCACTGGCGGGGTCTCGGAACCGGGCCTGGACACCGCGCAACATCATCGCCGGGTGCATCACCGAGACGACGACGAAGCCGGATGACCGACACACGCGATGCATTTCCCGGAAAAGACCGTCGAGATTGGCTATGTGGTCGATCACCAAGCCGCACACAACCCGGTCAAAGGCGTTGTCCACAAACGGCAACGGTTGGGCCAGATCGTGCGTGTGAAAAACAATATTCAACGGCCCGGCTTTCGCCCGCGCCCGGGCGAGCATTCCCTCGGAGAAGTCCAAGGCGTGTACGACCGCCCCGGCCGCGGCGAGGCGCAGCGCGTGCCGCCCGGTTCCGCAACCGATGTCCACCACGGCAAGACCGCGAACGTCACCGACCAGGCGATCCACCCACGGTTCTTCCAGGGCAACGAGAGGGTTATCGTCTTGGTCATAGAACGCAGCCCAGGAATCGTAGCCGGCTTTCGTGGTTAGGATATCGACGGGGCTTGCCGGTGAACTGGCGGAATCTTGAGTCATAGTGTGATGGCACCCCTGCCAAAGGGCAGGACGGAATCTATAGACACCCGGGGGTTGGGATTCAATCAAGAATTGCGGCGCATTGCTGTCGACGCCGACGGTGCGGCGGCTATAATGCGCGGCATGTCGGTGATCAGATTTGGCACATCGGGCTGGCGCGGGATTATGAGCGATACGTTTACGTTTGCGAACGTCGGGATCGCGGCGCACGCCATTGCCCGATACCTCGCCGAGAATCCGCCCGCGAACGCCAAACCGCTGATCATCGTGGGTTATGACACGCGATTTTTGTCCCGGGAATTTGCGACTCGCTGTGCGGAGATCGTTGCTGGTTACGGCTTCCGGGTGTGGTTGACGGATCGCGACACGCCCACGCCGGTGATCTCGCAGGCGATTCGCAGCCACCAGGCTTCCGGCGGGATCAACATCACCGCCAGCCACAACCCCCCGGAATGGAACGGACTGAAATTCAACGAATCGAACGGCGCGCCGTGCCTGCCCGAGACGGCGAAGGGGATTGAGAAGAACGCGGAGGAGCTGGCATCGGGCGCGAGGGGAGGCGACACCGACCGAAGACCGGGCACCGCGCCGGAAGTGTTCAACCCCCGGCCGCAGTACGTGGCGCAGCTTCGCAAGCTGGTGGATTTCGCCGCGCTCAAGAGGCGCCGCCAGAGGGCGGTGGTTGATTTGATGTTCGGCACGGGGCGAGGGTATCTCGACGAACTACTCACGCGCAGCGGGTGGCGCGTCGATGCGCTGCACGATGAGCCGGACCCATTGTTCGGGAAGGGTCATCCCGAGCCGATCCGCGAGAACATGGGGGAGTTGTTGGGCCGACTACGAACGTCAAAAGCGGCGCTGGGCTTGGGACTGGATCCCGATGCCGACCGGTTTGCCATCGTGGACCGCGACGGGACGTTTATCAGCGCCAACGAGGTGCTGGCGCTGGCGTTGTATCATCTGGTCAAGAACCGCGGCTGGACCGGTGCGGTGGCGCGTACGGTCGCGACCAGCCATCTTGTGGACGCGGTGGCGCGAGAGTTTCAGGTGAAAGTGTACGAGACGCCAGTTGGGTTCAAGTACATCGGCGCGCTGATGGAGAGCGAGCCGATCATTGTGGGCGGCGAGGAAAGCGGTGGGTTGAGCGTGAAGGGCCATGTGCCGGAGAAGGACGGGATCCTCGCGTGCCTGCTGATGGCGGAGTTGGTGGCGTACGAAGGCAAATCGCTCGGCCAGGTGTTGAAAGGCATCCAGAAGCGGGCGGGGGGCATCGTGAGCGACCGCATTAACCTTCGAGTCACGCCCGAACGCAAGGAACAATTGTTGGCGAAATTCGCCGGAGGCCTGGCCGAATTTGGCGGGCAGAAAGTCACTGGTGTCGTCACGACGGACGGCTACAAGTTTTTGCTTAACGATGGCTGCTGGGTAATGTTTCGGGCCTCGGGCACGGAACCGGTGTTCCGATGTTACCTGGAGGCGCGGACCGCCCGCCAGATGGCGGGTTTCCGGCAGGCGGCGCTGGAATTGGTTGAGTAAAACGAGGGATTTGGGCTAAATTGCAGTCGGCTCGCCAGCCAAATGCCTATCAATCTTGCAGCCAACCTGCGTCAGTGGTACAAGGGTCAATGAGAACCAGTTCGAGCTGGAGCCGATGATGAAACGACGGAGCTTCTTTCTTGTGGCAATGACCTGCATGGCATTCCTGTGCGTATTTCTCTCTGGATGCGGCGCGAAGAATGGCCAGGGCTCGAAACCATTCTCGAAGGATGGGGCGAATTACCTTGGCGCGGTCAAGGATGGGAAGCCGAATGGCCTGGGGACGTTCACGTACGCCGATGGGTCGAAGTGCGTTGGGGAGTTTAAGGATGGGCTGCCGAATGGACAAGGGACGTTCACATTCGCAGATGGTCGCAAGTACGTGGGAGAGTTTCAGGAGGGCAAGCTGAATGGCCACGGTACATACACGTGGCCAGATGGACGGGATTATGTTGGAGAGTTCAAAGACGACCTGGCGAATGGCCAAGGGACCTACTTGTGGCCCGATGGCCGCAAGTACGCAGGAGAGTCCAAGAACGGCCAGTTGAGCGGCCAGGGAACATTCACGTGGCCCAATGGAACAAAGTACGTAGGAGAGTTTGCGAGCGGCAAGTTTAATGGCCAAGGGACGGAAACGTCGTTCGATGGTCGCAAGTACGTCGGTCAGTTCAAGGATGGCAAAATGGACGGGACTGGCAAGATGACCTATTCAGACGGCAAGGTAGAAGAGGGCGTTTGGAAGGACGGCAAGTTCGTGGGAGCTTCAACCTCGCCATAGCAGTTGCCAGTTCCTGCCGCAATGCGTTCGGGAATTCCTGGACTCAAAGGCGGAGAGCGATTCCGCTATGAAGCAGGAACAAGAGCCGACGCAAACATGATTGACCGAGTCGCTGGCCCGCCGCCTCCAGCCGCCATTTTTCTTCCGCCGAAAATCGCAAGGGCGGGGGAAGCAGGGTCAAAGAAAGCGGTCGGAGCTGGGCATGTCCGACCAAAGGTCGCATACTGAAAGTCGCGTACTACGAATTAGTAGTGGCGGATTTTCCTCAAATGATTGCAGGGGGGTGACTCTCTGGATTACCAAGTCAGAAATCCGCATTTTCCAAAGGAATTCCACACTTTTCAGCGGGAAGCCCTGCCATTATTGAGGTTTGCAAGAATCAGGGAGAATGTGGCAGATTCAAATGGGTAAAACGCGGTTTTTTCGCGTCCAACCTCGAAGAGGATGGACTTGATTCACCTGCCAAGCAGCCGTATGGTACCAAGGCTGCTGGTTCCTTGTCGGCCCCTCATGAATTGCGTCGGCACTGAGGGAAAGCGTAGAATTTTGAGAGAAACGTTATGAGCATAAAGCGTATCACCGTGGCGTTGGTTGTGGTGTTGCTGGGAATCAACCTGGCTATCGCTGCGAAGATCTATTCCGATTCGTCCACAAAGCCGGACAAGGACAATCCGTATTCCGAGATGGAACTCATCACCCAAGTGATGGAGTTGCTCCGCAAAGAATATGTGGACACCAACTCGGTTTCCTACCGCGACCTGACCTACGGTGCGCTGAAAGGGATGCTCAATTCGCTGGATCCGCACAGCCAGTTCATGGAACCGCAAATGTACGAGGACATGAGACAGGACACCGAGGGCAAATTTGGCGGCATCGGCATTGTCATCAGCATGTCCAAGGAAGGTTTCCTTACCGTCGTTGCCCCGATGGAGGACACACCGGGGGCGAAGGCGGGGTTGCTGCCCGGCGATCGCATCATCAAGATCGACGGGAAGGTCACGGAGAAAATGGGTTTGCAGGAGGCGGTGCGCCAATTGCGTGGCGATCCGGGGACGAAGGTCACGATTACGGTGTTTCGCGCCAGGGCCAAGGATCCCGGCGATAAGATCAAAGACCACACGATCGAACGCGCCGAGATCAATGTGGAAAGCGTCAAGGACGCGAAAATTCTACAGGACGGCATCGGCTACGTGCGCATCACACAATTTAACGAACCCACGGCTGACGAATTCGCGAAGGCGTTGGCCAAACTCAATGGCCAGGGCATGAGCGCGTTGATCATCGATCTGCGCAACAATCCGGGCGGATTACTCGAATCCGCTCGCAAGATCGCCAGCGAGTTCGTTCCGGCAGGCAAGTTGATCGTGTCTACCGAGGGGCGCAATCCCGCGCAAAAGAGCGTCTACCGGTCCGATGGCGGGAAGAAACAGGGAAACTACCCACTGGTTCTTCTCGTCAACGCCGGCAGTGCCAGCGGCAGCGAAATCGTTGCTGGTGCGCTCCAAGACCTGCACCGTGCTGTGTTGGTCGGGGAGACCACGTTCGGCAAGGGTTCCGTGCAGAGCATCATCCAATTGCGTGACGGTTCGGCGCTGCGCCTGACCACGGCCAAATATTATACACCCAGCCACAAGGTCATCCACGAGCACGGTGTGACGCCCGATATCATCGTGCCCATTTCCGAGGAGGACGAGCGCAAGCTTCTGGAGCAACGTGTGCGCGCCAGCCTGCCCGCGGATGAGACGGCGGAAAAGGTCACGCCCATTGCGGACACCCAGCTGGATCGCGCCATCGACGTGATCAAGGGAGTCAAGCTTTTCGAAAAGCAGCTGAAGGTCGCCAAACAGAACGTGCGCGAAACGACCGCTTCGGCTGTGGCGACACCCTCAACCCCCTAGGACGACGACCCAGCCATCGTCAATTGACCAACCAGTGAAAGTCCTTGGCGTCGAGACCTCCTGCGACGAGACGGCCGCTGCAGTCGTCTCCAACGGTACGGAGATTCTTTCCAACGTGGTCAGTTCGCAAGTCGCCGTGCATCGTCCGTATGGCGGAGTGGTTCCGGAACTTGCATCTCGCAACCATCTGCGGTTGATCGATTCCGTGATCGGTCAGGCGCTGTCCGACGCGGGCACTTCCATCGACCAGATCGACGCCGTGGCAGCCACGTACGGCCCTGGTCTGGCCTCGTCGCTGCTGATCGGGCTGAACGCGGCCAAAGGAATTGCTTTTGCAGCCGGCAAGCCGTTCGTTGCCATCAACCATATCGAAGCCCATTTGTACTCACCACTGTTTGTTAACGCCGCGTTGGATGCGTTGCCGATGGTCTCGCTGATCGTGTCGGGTGGACACACCATCCTGGCGTACGCGACAGCCGTTGGAACGCATGAGATCCTGGGTCAGACTGTCGATGACGCAGCCGGAGAGGCGTTTGACAAGGTGGCCAAATTACTGGGCCTGGGGTATCCCGGCGGCCCCGAAATCCAGAGGCGCGCCGAGAATGGGAATCCCACGGCGATCGATTTTCCGCGCAGCATGTTGAACGACGGCACCTGTAACTTCAGCTTCAGTGGCTTAAAAACCTCGGTGCTTTACTTCCTGCGAAAGAACCCGCAACATTCCGTCGAAGACGTGTGTGCCAGCTTTCAGGAAGCCGTGGTGGACGTGCTCGTGGGGAAGACGGTTCACGCTGCCGAGAACCTGCGGGTAACAACCGTGAGCGCGTCCGGTGGTGTTTCCATCAACCGACGATTTCGTGAAAAGTTGGGGGTGGAATGTGCGCAACGGGGGCTGCAATTGCTCCTGGCTCCGGCAGCGCTATGTACGGATAACGCGGCGATGATTGCCGGGCTCGCGTACTATCAATTGTCGCGTGGTGAGCCGAGCGCTTTTTCACTGGAAATCGCACCGTCCGTTGGGCTGGGTGCCAGAGGTTTCTCATGTCAACGCGGTTGATCGTCGCCGATAGCGAGCACGACGCGAACTTGCTCTACGCGACGCGCATGTTCGTGCCCGACCCATTCATATGGTTTGAAGTGCGGGGCCGAAGCTGCGCGGTGATGAGCGACCTGGAGATCGACCGCGGGCGCCGCCAGGCGCACGTGGATCGCCTACTCTCCTCTTCCCATTACCAGAAGCAACTCCAGCGCGCCGGTGTCAAACAACCGCGGTTCAGTGACGTGTTGAACCGGGTGTTGCGCGAGTTCCGAGTGCGTCGGGTGGAAGTTCCCATGAATTTCCCCATTGGCTTGGCGAAGCAATTGCGGGGAATCCGCGTCGTCGTCAAGCCGGACCCGTTCTTCCCCGAACGCGAAATCAAGACGTCAGCCGAGATCGCTGCGCTGGGACAGGCGATGCGTCTTGCCGAGGAGGGGATGCGAGCGGGCGTCAGGCTCCTGCAACGGAGCCGGGTCGGACGCGACAGATTCCTCTATTGGCGGAACAGGAAGCTTATGGCGGAAGATGTTCAGGGTGTCATTAACGCAACGATCGCGAGTTTGGGGGGCGTGGCCTCGCGTACGATCGTGGCCGGCGGCAATCAGGGATGCGATCCACACGAGGTTGGGCACGGCCCACTACGCGCCCATACAACGATCATTCTCGATATTTTCCCGCGGGACATCCGAACTGGTTACTGGGGGGACATCACGCGCACGGTCGTCCGTGGTCGCGCCAGTGATGCGGTCAAGAAGCTTTACGCAGTGGTCGGAGATGCACAGAAACTCGCGTTTCAGAAGCTCCGGGAAGGGGTGAATGGCCGGGACGTGCATGGCGGAGTACAGGCGTTGTTCGTCCGCGAAGGCTACAAGACCGGCGTTATTCGCGGACGGATGCAGGGATTCTTCCATGGAACGGGGCATGGCCTTGGGTTGGACATTCACGAGCGCCCGCGCGTCAGCGTTGGGTCAGAGGTCCTGCGGGTCGGCCATGTTGTTACCGTCGAGCCGGGCCTGTATTACTGGGGCGTGGGCGGCGTGCGTCTGGAGGACGTGGCCGTTATTCAACGGAATGGCGCACGCAACCTGGCGCGGTTTCCGAAGACGCTTGAAATCTGACTTGGCTGCGCTACTGTAGCGCCAGTTGGAGGTAGTGGAACACAATGACAATCAATGAAATTTATGTGCTGCTCTTGGTGCTGATTTTTGTGCCAGCGTTTTTGGCTCAGTTTCGCGTGCGGGCGGCATTGAAGAAATACTCTCAGGTGCGGGCGCGCTCGGGACGCACCGGAGCGGAGGCCGCCGCGGAGATTATGGCGGACGCCGGGATTCACGACGTGCAGATCGAGCGGACAAACAGCTTTTTGGGCGACCATTACGATCCACGGACGAAGACGCTCGCGTTGTCGCCCGACGTCTACGACGGCGAATCGATTGCGGCATTGGGCATTGCGGCGCATGAAACGGGACATGCGATTCAGCACCAGCACGCGTACGCGCCGCTGCAGGCGCGGATGGCCATCGTGCCGGTGACCATGTTCAGTTCACGACTGCTGGTACCGGTGATGATCGGTGGATTTCTATTTCGCATCCCGATGTTTATCACGCTCGGAATCGGAGTTTACGCCGTGCTGGTGGTGTTTCAACTCATCACGCTTCCCGTCGAGTTCGACGCCAGTTCCCGGGCCAAGGTGATTTTGCAAAAGAGCGGGCTGATTGCGCGTGACGAAATGCCCGGTGTCAATCGAGTATTGAACGCCGCGGCGTTGACCTACGTGGCGGCGCTGATTGCTGCCGTGGCGCAGTTGTTGCAGTTGATGCTCCTAAACCGACAGCGACGCTAAATCGCATCGATTAACCGCAGGCGGAGACGACCGGGCTGGTCGTCTTCGCCTGTCGTTTTTCGCCGAGAGGGCAGAACGAATATTTTCTTTGACTTTTCCGTGTTGGTACCGGTACGGTTTGTTTCAATATCGACACGGGTTTCCCTCAAGAAAATTCATGGAACAGACCGTCACCCCGCCCTCGCCAAGCACCCGCATCAAGTATCCCTCGGGATTTCGACCTCGCCGCGGCCTGAATTGGGTCAGCCTCGGGCTCATGTACGCCTCGTACTACGTGTGCCGGTACAATTTCCGTTTTGCCACACCGGGAATGGTAGCGGAATACGGATTTAGCACGTTTCAAATTACGGGCATCCTGAGTGCCTGGTCCCTCGCCTACGGGATAGGCCAGCTCATCAATGGTCTCATCACAGATCGCATCGGCGGACGCGCGGCAATGCTGATTGGTGCCACCGGCACGATCATCATCAACCTGATCTATGGCTTTGCATCGTTTGCGGGGACATTCAGCACATTCGCGCTCATTTGGCTCTTGAACGGATATTTTCAGTCGTTCGGTGCACCCGGCATGATCAAGATTAACGCGGCGTGGTTCAATCGCAATGAGCGTGGAACATTCGCCGGCATCTATGGCTTTATGATTCAATTGGGCCAGGTCTCCATCGGCGCGTTGGCCCCACTGATCCTCGCAGGCTTTACCATTGGCACATGGACCGTTGCCAAAGGCGATTGGCGTTGGCTGTTCCGAATTCCACCGATCATCACAGCCGTCTGTGCGATTTTTATGGCGTTTTGTGCGAAAGAGACGCCGGAAGAAGCCGGGTGGCCGGGATTGATTCACGACGAGGTGGATTCCAGCGCGGGCGTCCGAATCAGCATCAGTAAATGTTTCAAGATTGTCTTTACGCATCCCTTGGTCTGGTTTTACGCCGTGGCCTACGCGTGCACCGGGGCCGTGCGCAGCAGCTCGGACCAACTGGCGGTGCTGTACTTCCATGACGTTCTGAAGCTGAACGCCGAAGACAAGCCGCGCGCATTGGTTTGGACGTTGGGGTTTGCGGTCCCCATGGTCGCTGTCGTTGGCTCACTGATCTCGGGAATCATATCCGATAGGTTTTTCAAGGGGCATCGATCACCCGTGGCCATGGGATTGTACTTCTTGCAAGCAATCTTGATCGGTCTCGCCGCGCTCGTGATTAATTCCGGGGTGGTTGGGCCGACTCCGGCCGGCGTCATGCTCGGCTGTCTGTTCCTGATCCTGATTTCGTTGATGGTCAACTCCACACACTCGCTGGTTGGTGCGGCAGCGCCCATGGACATCGGGGGTCGAAAAATGGCCGGCTTCGCGTCCGGCGTCATCGATTCATTTCAATATTTCGGCATGATGATCTTTTTGCCTGCCACAGGTTGGCTGATCGACAAGTTCGGCTGGGGAGTGTGGTACCCAACAATGGCGGGTTTCGGTATCGTCGGCGGTGTCGCCATGGTCTTGGTCATGCGCAAACAGCGCGCCCTTGGCCACTTCAACAACACGAACTAGCCGTTACGCCCCGGTTGCCGTGGACGGTTTGTTTCCACCCATGCCCAGTAGCGACCCGAAATAATCGCGATTCATCCTGGCGATGAAGTTCAGGCTGATTGCCTTCGGGCAGACAGCTTCGCAGGAGCCGGTGACGGTGCAGGCCCCGAACCCTTCTTCATCCATCTGCTGAACCATCGCCAGCACGCGCTTCTCTTTTTCGGGCTGGCCCTGGGGCAAGAGATTGAGGTGCGAAACCTTCGCGGCGACGAAGAGCATGGCGCTGGCGTTCTTGCACGCCGCCACGCAGGCGCCGCAGCCGATGCACGCCGCCGCGTCCATGGCAAGGTCAGCGTCCTGTTTCGGCACCGGAATCGCGTTGCCGTCGGGCGCCGAGCCGGTCGAAACGGAAACAAACCCGCCCGCCTGAATGACCCGGTCAAACGCGCTACGATTGACGATCAGGTCCTTGATCAGGGGGAAGGCCCGCGCACGGAACGGTTCCACGGTGATCGTCTCGCCGTCCCGGAAACTGCGCAGGTAGGTCTGGCAGGTGGCGACCTTGTACTCGGGGCCGTGCGGTTCGCCATCGATGACGCAGGAGCACATGCCGCAGATGCCTTCGCGGCAATCATGATCAAACGCGATGGGCTCTTGCCCGCGCCGGGTCAGGTCTTCGTTGACGACGTCGAGCATTTCAAGGAACGACATGTTGGGATTGATGTCCTTCGCCTCGTAGGTCTCGAACCGCCCCGGCGTTTCCGCGTTGGGCTGCCGCCAGACTCGGAGTTTGACGTTCATTACTTGTAGCTCCTCTGCGCCAGATGGACTACTTCGTACACCAGAGGCTCTTTGTTCAGGATCGGTGTCTTGCCGACACCCGTGAACTCCCACGCCGCGACATAGGCATACTGCTCGTCGTTGCGCTGGCATTCGCCGTCTTCGGTCTTGTGCTCCTCACGGAAATGGCAGCCGCATGATTCGTCACGCATCAAGGCGTCGTACACGATCAGCTCGGCCAGTTCGAGGTAATCGGCCACGCGTCCCGCGCGTTCGAGAGATTGATTGAGGTCCTCGCCTTCGCCCGGGACGTTGACGTTCTTCCAAAACTGGTCGCGCAATGGCGGGATCAGTGCCAGCGCTTCCTTAAGACTTTTTTCGGTGCGGGCCATGCCGCAATGCTCCCACAAGATTCGGCCCAGTTGTTTGTGAAATTCGGTCACGGTTTTCTGGCCGCGAATCGCCAGCAGCTTTTGGATGCGGTCGTTGGTTTCCTGCTCGGCTTGTCTGAATTCTGCCGTGTCGGGCTTCGGTCGCGAACCGGGCTTCTGGGTGGCCAGGTAATCTCCGATGGTGTAGGGGAGCACGAAATAACCGTCGGCCAATCCCTGCATCAGCGCGCTGGCGCCGAGGCGGTTGGCGCCGTGATCGGAGAAATTGGCTTCGCCGATGACGTACAACCCCGGCAGGTTGCTCATCAAATTGTAGTCCACCCACAACCCGCCCATCGTGTAATGCATTGCCGGAAAGATGCGCATGGGCGTCTGGTAGGCGTCCTCGTGAGTAATCTCGTGATACATGTCGAAGAGATTGCCGTAGCGCTCTTCGATCTTCGCCCGTCCGAGCCGCTGGATGGCATCGGAAAAGTCCAGGTATACGCCGAGACCGGTCTCGCCGACGCCCCGGCCCTCATCGCAGACCTGTTTGGCCGCACGCGAGGAAATGTCGCGCGGGGCCAGGTTGCCGTAGCTCGGGTACTTGCGTTCGAGATAGTAATCGCGTTCGTCCTCGGGAATCTCGGCGGGCGATCGCGTATCGCCTTTCTTCTTTGGGACCCACACCCGGCCATCATTGCGCAGTGACTCGCTCATCAGCGTGAGTTTCGATTGATAATCGCCCGTAACGGGAATGCACGTTGGATGGATCTGCGTGAAACACGGGTTGGCGAACAGTGCGCCCTTCTTGTGTGCGCGCCAGATGGCCGTGGCGTTCGACCCGCGACCGTAGGTCGAGAGATAGTACGCGTTCCCGTAACCCCCTGTCGCCAGCACAACCGCGTCAGCCGAATGCGATGAAATCCGGCCCGTGACCATGTCGCGGACAACGATCCCCTTGGCATGTCCGTCGACCACCACCAATTCCAACATCTCCGTGCGCGGGAACAAGGTGACCTGTCCCAGCCCGACCTGCCGCATCAATGCCTGATACGCGCCCAGCAAAAGCTGTTGGCCGGTCTGGCCCCGCGCATAGAACGTGCGCGAGACCTGGGCGCCGCCAAAGGAACGATTCGTCAGATAGCCGCTGTACTCGCGGGCGAACGGCACACCCTGGGCCGCGCATTGGTCGATGATATTCGCGCTGACTTCCGCGAGACGATAGACGTTGGCCTCGCGCGAGCGAAAATCGCCGCCCTTGATTGTGTCGTAAAAGAGCCGGTACACGCTGTCGCCGTCATTCTGGTAGTTCTTCGCGGCGTTGATGCCGCCCTGTGCCGCCACGCTATGAGCCCGTCGCGGACTGTCCTGAATGCAGAACGACTTGACGTTGTACCCCAACTCGGCCATCGACGCGGCCGCTGACGCGCCCGCCAGACCCGTGCCGACGACGATGATCTCGTACTTGCGCTTGTTGGATGGATTGACCAACTTGATTGCGTCTTTGTGCTTGTCCCATTTTTGGGGGAGTGGGGCAGCAGGAATTTTGGCGTCGAGTTTCATGTTACTGTACCACCCCCGCCAGAACCGCCAGCGGAATGGAAATATAGCCGAGAAATATCACCACCGCCGCGACCGTCGCCAACCGGTCGATCACGGCCTCGTAGGCGGCATTGTTGAGGCCGAGCGATTGGAACATTGCGCTGCCGCCGTGGCTCAGATGAATGCACAGAAGTCCAATGCCCAGAACGTAGAAGCCCGAGACCCAGTAGTTCGAGAAGCCGATGATCATCATCCGGTAAATATCATGCCAGCCGTTGGCGTCGCGCAGGTCGCGAAACTCGGGGTGAACAACCATCAACGTGTAATGGGCCAGATGAAAGGCCACGAACGCGAAAATGATGAGACCGCTCCAGATCATCGTTCGGGAGGCGAGGGTGGCGTCCACGACTTCCTTCACTTCATAGCGGGTTGCGCGCGCCGCCCGGTTTTCCAGCGTCAGCGAAATGGATGTCCAAATATGGATGCCCGCGAACGCCAGCAGGCCAATGCGCGCCGGCCAGAGAATCTCGGGGGTCGTTTGCAGGAAGTGGCCGTAGCGGTTGATGGCCTCGGGTCCCAAAAAGATCTGCAGGTTTCCGAGCAAATGGCCAATGACGAACAGAAAGAGTCCCGCGCCGGTAATGGCCATGAGAAACTTTTTGCCCAGCGACGACGTGAAAAGCCGCAGCAGCATGTTCATGGGTCGCTACGGTGTTAATGGAAGCGGCGGCAGAATTCCAGAAGTATTTTCTAAAACCCGGCGGCGCTGGTTCGGCCGGCACTAGCCGGCGGTGACGACGGCGATGCGGTCGCGCTTCTGGCTATAGGTCAACTTGCGGAACCGGCGAATTTCGGTCGTCCGCCGCGCGCGCGGAAGCCGGTCGAGATGCCGCACGTAGCGTCGGGCCAGACGGTTGGTTTCATGGTAGCGCTCGGCCAGAAAAGGATTTTCAAAGGCCGCGTTGTCGCGATCGAAGACGCAGGCTTTGAGCCAGCGTCGGTCGGCATCGGTCAGGCGTGGCGGTTTGTCGAAGAACGCGCAGTATTTCTGGAGAACCAGGTACGTATCGACTTTCGCCTGAAGTTCGAGGTCGCGCACGAACGCTTCACTGTGAATGTCGCGCAGTCCTTCGCGAAACTTCAGGGCGGCGTGGATCGCATGATCCAACTCCTCCAAGAACACCATGAACGGAACGATATTCTGGTCATTCAGTCCGCAAGCGGGATTGTTGGCCTCCAAGGCCTCAATAACACTGGGGTCATAGTGAATTCCCATGCGCAGCTTGCCATCGACGATTCGCAGGAACACCCGTCCCAAGTCCGAGATTTGCGCGGCACTGGTGCCCGCCATTTCTGAGAGAGTGCGGCTGCGCTGGCGGCTGAGGATGAAATCCTCGAAGTTTACTCCCGTCGATCCGTAGGTGCGTTCCAGCAGCAACTGAATCTCGCTTAGCAAGGTCATCCTCCACGTAATGAGCAGCTTAGGTGCCATGCGAGGAAATGACGGAAGGCAGTAAATACAAGGCGCGCAGGTCCCCCGCTTGCTTTGTCATCGTTCTTTGTGTATAGAAAGCGGTGGAGGCGTGAGAACCTTATTATGAATCAACTGCAAATTATTGCCTGGCTGAAACCGAGTTGCGGATGGAGCAACGGCGTACGCGCTGTGCTGCGCAAATACGATCTATCATTTGACGACCGCGACGTCATGAACAACCCGGCCAACTACGAAGAGATGGTTGCCAGAAGCGGCCAACCGCTCCAGCCCACGTTGGAGATCGATGGCCAGATTCTCGCCGACGTCAGCGGCGAGGAAGTCGAAGCGTGGCTGATCCAAAAGGGGTACGTCCAGCCCAGTTCTGCGTCGACTGACGTTCCCACCAATCAAGCCTGTCAGGACCACCCCGCGCCGGCATCCAACGTGACTGTGAACGTCGCCAACCCGACTGTGCAGCGTTCCGGGCGGAAGGTCAGATAATCTCGCCGACCCGAAGGGCCTTTTTCGCGGCACTGGTTTCGGCGGCGTGGACGATGACCATGGCCGGTTGGTCGCAGGCCGCGGCGGTGGCGTACATGTAATCGATGTTTACCCGCGATTTTGAGAAAGCAGCGGCGATGCGGGCCAACTGACCGGGTTTGTCGGAGATGGTGACGCCGAGCACGGTAGATTCGGTGACGTTGTAACCCAATGTTTCCAAGACCTTGCGAGCTTTCGGCTGATTGTTCGTCACCAGCCGCACCAGGTTGAGGTCGTAGCCGGAAGACGAGTCGATGGCGATCAGGTTGACCTTGGAGGTCGCCAGGGTCCGCAACACCTCGGCGAGCTTGCCGGGTGCGTTGGGTGTCACAATCGTCAGTTCTGTAAACTCTTTCATGTCGCCTCCGGGTGACGTTTGACCATCCGTCCACACAAATGATACAAGTGAGTGTGACACGGAACCAGCCGCGTGGCAACTGATCGAATTCCATGACCTCGCCGAAAGAAATGCACCTTGGCCAACACTTATTCATCGGGTTTCCCGGCACGACATTGACCGCCGGCACCCGACGGTTGCTCAACTCCGTGCGACCCGGCGGCATTGTGCTGTTTGCGCGCAACATCGACACGGCGGCGGAGCTTGGGGCGTTGACTCGCGCGTTGCGCACCGAGTTCGGCTACCGTCCGCTCATCGCGATCGACCAGGAGCACGGTCGTGTCAACCGCCTGCGCAACGTCATCGGCGAAGCGCCCACCATCGCCGAGACCAAGAAATCGGGCCATGTGGAGCCGGCGGAAGATCTCGGTCGGGCCACGGGACGTTGGCTCCATCAGTTCGGGATCGACATTGATCTGGCGCCCGTGCTGGACCTGGAGTTGTTCGACGAGAAGGCCGACAACGCGCTGCGGGAACGTTGCTGGGGCCGGACCGCCGATGAAGTGAGCCGCTGGGCGGGGGCGTTTTTGGAGGGACTGGAACGGGAGGGCGTCGCGGCGTGCCCGAAGCATTTTCCGGGGTTGGGCGGCGCGGTGCTCGATTCCCACGAGAAGCTTCCGACGATCGGGCGCACGCGCGAGCAAATCCTGGCCGAAGACGTCGCGCCGTACGTGAAATTGATGCGGCGGCTCACGGCCATCATGGTCGGGCACGGTCATTATCCCGCGTTCGACGGCCGGAAGCCCCGGCCGGCGTCACTATCCAAGGCCATCGTGACCGAACTGCTCCGCAATCAATTGGGTTTCGGCGGGCTGGTCCTGACCGACGACATGGAGATGGGGGCGATCTCGCAGATCGGTTCGTTCGAGGAATCCATCGTTGAGGCGTTCGCTGCCGGAGCGGACGTGATACTTGTTTGCCACACGGCGGAAAAGGCCCTGGCCGCCCGGGAAGCGCTGACGAAGGCCGTTGAATCAGGCCGCATTTGCGCGCAGGATCTGGCCCGGTCCCAGCAACGCATTCGGCAATTCCGCGACGAATGGATCGCCCACAAGGTCTGAGCCTGATGGACTGGCACGACAAGCTCAATCAGCGAATCATTCGGTGCCGGCTTTGCCGGCGATTGACAGTGTATCGCGAGCGAATTGGCCGCGAGAAGAAGCGTGAGTATCGTGACTGGGATTATTGGGCGAAACCGCTACCGAGTTTTGGCAATCCGCGGGCACGACTGCTGATTATCGGCCTGGCCCCGGCGGCTCACGGCGGGAATCGCACCGGCCGGTTTTTCACGGGTGATTCTTCGGGACGGTGGCTGTTTCGCGCCCTGCACAAAGCCGGCTTCGCCAACCAACCGACGTGGCAGCGGCGCGACGACGGGCTGAAATTGCTCGATTGCTATGTCACCGCCGTGCTCCATTGCGCCCCGCCTGATAACCAACCGCTTCCCCAGGAGATCGAACAGTGCAGCGTGTACTTCGATGAGGAACTGAAGCGCCTGAAACACCTGCGGGTCGTGATCGCGCTCGGCAAGATTGCTTTTGATAACTACCTGAAGAGGTTGCGCCGACTCGGCGTCGCGCTGCCGAAGCCGCGACCGCAGTTTGCTCACAACACGATCCATGAACTGGGCGAGGGATTGCCGACGCTGATCGCTTCCTATCATCCGAGCCGACAAAATACCAATACCGGTAAGCTGACCGAGCGGATGTTTGACGCTGTGTTCGAGCGGGCGCGACAGTTGCTGGACACTGACGGCTAGCGCAACGCCTTGATCGCCTTACGCAAGTCGGACACGTGGGCGACAATCATCGCGTCGGAGTCCGGACGGCCAGCCGTGGCATACAGGTAATCGACATTCACCCGGACGCTTCCGAGAGCACCGGCGACGCGGGCGAGTGCGCCGGGTTCGTCGCCCACGGGGATACACAACACCTTGGTCTCACCGACGTCCAATCCGCGGCGACGCAGCACGGTGCGGGCCCTGGCGACTCTGTCGGGGACGATCCGCACGATGTTGTATTCGAATCCGCCGGAGGCGTCGATGGCCAGCAGGTTCACCGTGGCTTTGGCAAGGGCATTGGCGACGTCACCGAGCGTGCCGGGACGATTGGGAAGGACGATGGAGAGTTCGGTCCGTGTGGTCGTGGTCATGTTCCTGACGGGTTATGAACCATGGGCCAACGCGTCGGTGAAGGAGCACGCAACGATGGCGTTCAGGCCGAGCGTGTGCGCCTTCTGGATAAGCTCGGAGCTTTCGGCGCCGGGATTGACCCACAGTTCCTGGCATCCCTTCCTGGCAATCTCGTCGAGAACCTTGACGCCGATCGACGGCGGAAGGTAAAGGCTCACGCGGTTGAGCGCGACCGGGACGTCGAGGACAGTCTTGTAGCAGGTGAGGCCTTCGATCGTTTCTTCCCTGGGATTGACGGGGTAAACATCGTAGCCAGCGCGCCGATGGGCGTGGATGGCTTTGTTGCTGAACTTGGATTTGTCGGCCGACGCACCGACGATCGCCACGGTCTGCTTGCCCATGTTGGCCTCAACCTCCCAGATAGGATTTTTTCACTTGCTCGTTGTTGATCAGGCTTGCGGCAGTATCTTCCAACACAATCCTGCCGGTTTCCAACACGTATCCCCGATGGGCCACATGCAACGCCATGTTTACGTTCTGTTCCACCAGCAAGATCGTGGTGCCCTGTCGGTTGATCTCGCGTATGATGTCAAAGATTTTCGTCACCACCATCGGCGCCAGGCCGAGCGACGGTTCATCGAGCAGAAGTAATTTTGGCCGGGCCATCAGGGCGCGGGAGATGGCCAGCATCTGCTGCTCGCCACCGCTCAATGTGCCGCCGAATTGCATTTGGCGGTCCTTCAGAATTGGAAACGCGGCAAATACCCGTTCCAGGTCTTCGCTTAACCCATGGCTGTGACCGCGCTGGAACGCTCCCATCTCCAAATTCTCTCGCACGCTCAGGCGCGGGAAGATGCGCCGCCCCTCCGGAGATTGCGAGATGCCCCGGTTCACAATCTCATGGGGTGGGTGGTTCTGGATTGGTTCGCCCTCGAACAGGATGCGTCCCCGGCGGCAGCGGTTGATCCCGCTAATGGTCATCAAGGTGGTGGATTTGCCCGCGCCATTCGCCCCGAGCACGGCGACGATTTCGCCAGTCCGAACAGTCACATTCACGCCCTTGAGAACATCGATCGGACCATAGCCGGCATGCAAGTCTTCGACTTGCAACAAGGGATGAGGGACGACGGATGAGGGATGAAGCGGCATGTGTGCTAGGTGTTCCTGGATTTCGTGTTTCGCACGATGGTGACGAAGATTGCTGTCAGTTCGTCCGTCTCGTGAAGGAGCGGCGCCAAGCGGGCCGCGGTTATCAGGCCGGAATCTCGTAGCAGCTCGAGCCAGTAAGCTGATTCCTCAAGTTCTTGTAGAGCCCCTTCGATCTTGTTGATGAAGTCCGCATTGGATTTCGCCCGACAGGCTTCCCGGTAGTGCGCGCCGACTGACGTACCCGAGCGGAGCAGTTGTTTGCCGAGCACTTGAGCCTCGGCTTTCCTTGGGAGGGCGGCGTACAGACGGACAATTCGAAGCGCGTACGTTCTTGTGCGAAGTTTCAGGTCCTGTCTTTTGTTCGGTTTCATCCCTCCGCCCTCATCCTTCATCCTTTCCGACCTCGGCCCTCATCCCTGATCCTTTCCGAGATACGCTTCAATGACGCGTGGGTCACGGCGCACCAGCGATGGAATCCCTTCGGCGATTTTCTCGCCGTGATCGAGCACGGCGATCCGGTCGGAAATCCCCATGACGACGGGCATGTGGTGTTCGATGAGCAGCACCGTGATGCCGCGATCGCGGATATCGTGAATCAGTTTCATCAACTCCTGCGCCTCGGCGGGATTCATCCCCGCCGCGGGTTCATCGAGGAGCAGGAGACGCGGCTGGCTGGCGAGGGCGCGGGCAATTTCGAGGCGGCGCTGATGGCCGTACGAAAGGTTCTCGGCGAGTTGGTGGGCTTCGTGGTCGAGCCGGACAAACCGCAGGATATCCATGGCCCTCTGCTCGGCGTCGTGGCGCTCGCGCCAGTACAACGGGAGGCGCAGGGCCGCGTGCCAAAAACGAGTGTGCAACCGGCTGTCCATCCCCAACAGCACGTTGTCGAGAACGGTCATTTGGCTAAAGAGACGAATGCTCTGGAACGTGCGGGCGATGCCGGCCCGCGCGGCCACCTCGGGCGCGTACCGGGTGCGGGTCCAAATCGCGTACGCTCCGGCGAGTCCGGTGATGCCGCCGATGAGAAATGGCATCAGGAAGCGTTGTCCCGGTTCGTCGGTAAAGTAGGCGATCCCTGCACCGAGCGCCTTCGTCCATGGGAATGCTTGCTGGTAAACATAATTCCTCGTGATGACCGCGTCCCACAGCGGCTCGATATTGGCGATCAGGACAAGACTGAGAGCGGCGACGAAACCAACGGCCGCCAGCACCAGGGCGGTCGTCCGGCGGAACGGTCGGCGCGTTTCCTGGCCGTCAAAGCGAATCGTGCCCGCCGTCGGCTCGTGCACACCCGTGACGGCATTGAACAGCGTGGTCTTACCGGCGCCATTGGGCCCGATGACCGAGACGATTTCTTGGGCTGGAATATCGAGTGACACGGCATTGACCGCGGTGAGTCCGCCGAATCGCACCGTCAGATCGGAAATTTCGAGGACATTCATGATGACGGTGGGGCGTGCGGTTCTTGAGGATGAAGTTCGGCCTTCAATTGCCGCGACGGCAGCAGGCCTTCGGGCCGGAAGCGCATCATGAGGATGAGCGCCAGCCCGTAGAGCATGTATTTCCAGTTACCGGGCGCGGTAAACACGTTCGAGCTGCTGATGAGTTGATGCGCTTTGAGGAAGTTGGTGAGCGTTTCGAGCACGATGGAGTTGAAGCCGGTGATCACCAGCGCGCCGAGCAACACGCCGCCGATGTTGCCCATGCCGCCGACGATCACCATGCACAAGGCGATGATGGAAACCTGAAAATCGTAATTGCCCGGCTCGCCGCTGGAGCCGAGGTAGCTCGCCCACAGCGCGCCGGCCAGGCTGCATTGGGCCGCGCCCAGGGCGAAGGCCAGGAGTTTCATCTTCATCGGGTTGATGCCCATGCAGGACGCGGCGAGTTCGTCTTCACGGATGGAAATCCACGCGCGGCCGACGCGGGAGCGGTGCAGGTTGCGATTTACCAATACGAGCAGCGCGAGGAAACCGAGGAAGAGGTAATACCACGGCTGATAGGTTTCGGGTCGGAACTGATAGCCGAAGACCGAGGGCGAGGGCAGGGGATTGATGCCCTGGGTGCCCTTGGTGATGGAATCGAGGTTCTTAAGCACGTCCTCGACGATCTCGCCGAAGCCGAGCGTCACGATGGCCAGATAATCCCCGCGGAGGCGGATCGTCGGCAGGCCGAGGAAGAGACCAACCGTCAGCCCGACGAGCACGGTAATGATCGTTGCCGACCAGAAGCCAAGCCGGAACGGATAGATGTCGCAGGTCAGGATCGCATAGCTGTACGCGCCGACGGCCATAAACGCCGCGACACCGAGATTCAGCAGCCCGGTGAACCCGGTGAGGATGTTCAGACCAAGCCCGAGCATTGCCATGATGAAAATCGGACGCAGCAGATCGCCGATGTGATGATCGCCGGGAACCAGCAGCTCGATCAAGGGACTCAGCGCCGCCAGGATGAGGAACGACCCGCGCCAACGGCTTTCGCGACGCGCGAACATCGGACCTTCTCATTCCTGCGGGAGCCGAGCAATACCGA
>Ga0187875_10000834_pt1 | contig 24732 bp, 20 predicted proteins | sample June2016WEW_17_1_2_FD_132978 | JGI IMG/M metagenome (GOLD analysis project Ga0187875, IMG submission 132978) | Peatland microbial communities from SPRUCE experiment site at the Marcell Experimental Forest, Minnesota, USA - June2016WEW_17_10 | ecosystem: Environmental > Terrestrial > Soil >...
AACGGCAATGCCTACTACCTCGGTTACGCGCGAAAAAGCGGTGGTGACTATGGCCTGCTAACCGAGGGACCGGGCGGGGCGATCTACGTGGATAGCTTTTCGGCAATCATGCGGCTCGGTCGCTCGGGACTCGTCATGGCGGACAACCTCAGCAAGATCATCCTTCGCAGCGAGTACTTCTGGCTGACCTCCTTCTCGTTCGCCCCAGACGGTGTCATCTACGCCGATGATCTACCCGGGGACAGCGGTTTCGAAGCGCACCAGCAGCTGATCGCCTTCAAAGCGGGCCAGACACACCTGCTATGGCAAGAGCCCCGGGGCGTGAAGGCTGGACCTGCGAACTAGTGGATCCTGACCACAAGTTGGACCGCTGGGTGTCGATGAAGGCGACTACCTCTTTGGTCGACCGTCGAGCGTCCAAAGCCCCTCAAGAAACGCGTTCGTGTAGCCATTTGTGTAGCCGAGCGCCCGGACCCGACTGGACGCGGACAGACACCCCCGGACGCGAGCACCTGGTCAGAGCTGCTCTGTGGACTCTGATGGACGCCCAGATACCTATTTGACTTCTCTGGCAGTTAAGAGGTTCGGGGTGTGAGTTTCCCAGCATCTACCGTGACGCAACTAGTCACCGACAGCATGGCTGGTCGCTAACGCTTCGACGTCGCTCTCCGCTATCAGGACCGAATCCCTAGGACTCCATCCATTCAGCGAACTCACTCCAAGTTGCCTTTTTCGCTCGTCTCGCGCTGCGGGGTTTCCAGTCGACGCCGCCCCGACTGAGGCGCGCAGCCCCAAGCAGCGTGTTCCCCTGTCGTACCTCGAAGATCACATCGACGTTTCCGATGGGTATCGGGTGTTCAATGCTGAGCTTGACGTTGTGTGTGGCCATGTACACACGCTAGTCAGACCCTGGCCCCGACAAGAGTGGTCACCATTCCCGGGGCGGTTCATGGCGCTGCTTGTCGATGTTCGAGAGCTCGATGTCCGGCTACTGATCCCGCTCTTGATAAAAGCCTCGGCAGTCCCAGTGCTTAAGCTCTCCTACCGCAGTCGCCGGCAAACGACGACACGCCTGACTCCCGGGCTCAGGGTGAAGTAGCCCGTGCACCCGCGACATCAACCTTCGATCTCGAGCGCGGCAATGGCCAAGCGCTTTCCGACGTTGGTGCGTCCGTCGTAGTGGAGGCGCAGCGTCGACTCGCTGTTACCAAGGATCTCCGCGACCGTACGGTACGACTGGCCGGCGTCGAGCATCGTCGTTGCCGCGAAGTGCCGCAGATGAAGCAGCGTGACGGACGACGCTCCTCTGATCGACATCCATCGGTTGCTGAGCGACTCGGGGCGCGTGGGGATGTGGCTATCAAGGCCTCCAGGGAAGACATACTCGCTCGGACCGGGATCTGAGCCGCTAAGGGCGCGGCGCCTGTCAGATTGCCGAGCCAACGCAGCGGCAGCAGCGTTTGTGAGCGGCACGTCGCGCCAGTCTGATCGCTTGGTTGGCTTGCGGACCAGCCCCACACCGGGGCCACCATCGCTGATCGAAGCGGCGACGTGGACTTCATTTGCCTCTAGATCCACGTCTCGCCATCGGAGCCCAAGCAGCTCACCCTTCCGCATGCCGGTGCTTGCGAGCACGAGAGCCATATCCCCGAGTACGGGGTCGCGCTCTGCCGCACAGTCGATCAGGGCGTGCACCTCAACCGCTGTCGGGGCGAACGGCTTCGATCTCGTCGTGCGAGGTCTGGCGGCGTCCTTGCAGGGGTTCGAATCGATGAGGCCCCGCTTTCGGGCGAGTTCCAGTGACCGATTGAGCACCGTCGCGCATCGCCTGGTCCATTCGGTTCCACGACCGGAAGCACGAAAAGTTGCGTAGCACTTTTCAATGTCCTGCCAGGTGAGGCGCGACAAGCGGATGTCGCCGAACCGTCTGCCGTCAGTTAACACGGCTTCCGCCATCGTCCGAGTCGCCGAACGAGTTGTGACGAGGGTCTTGGGTGCAAGCTCAATAACCCCCGATTCTACAGTGCGGAGGTAGAGCGTGAAGGCGGCCTGGACCGACCTGGCGTTTGTGGCGTTCGGTAGTCGCCGCTCGTGATCTGCGACCTTTAGTCGGGCAAGCGCCACCTCGGCGTCTTCGCGCGTCCCATGCACCCGCCGGGACACTCGCCGACGGCGCCCGCTAACCGGATCGCGGCGAATTTCGACGTCGACTCGCCACACATCCCTAGCAAGGGGGATTACGCCTCCACTACCGCGTTTCCGACGGCGATCGCCCTTTGGCGCGGACCGGCTTAGGGAAGTAGATCGGCTGGTCACGGGTGAGATAGTAGACCAAATCAGTAGACCGAGGCACAATCCGCATTGGAGGAACTACGTCATTCTCGCCTCTCACCAGGACTACTTGAGAGCGGACGACGGGACTCGAACCCGCGACCCTCACCTTGGCAAGGTGATGCTCTACCAACTGAGCCACGTCCGCGCGAGGGTCATGATACCTAGCGGCTGCCCGCGATGCGCGGCCGGACGGAGCGCCCGACGTGGTCGTCGTGCTAGCGACCCGAGTGGCCGAAGCCGCCCTCACCCCGTTCGCTTGTGGGGAGCGTCTCGGCGCCGAGGAAGCGGGCGGCCTCCACGGCGACGATCACGAGCTGCGCGATCCGGTCTCCGCGGTGCACCGTGTAGGGCTCGCGCGGATCGGTGTTGACGAGTACGACCCGTACCTCTCCGCGGTAACCGGTGTCGATGAGCCCTGGGGCGTTGAGGCACGTGACGCCGTGCCGGATGGCAAGCCCGCTGCGGGCGAGCACCAAACCGGCGTACCCCTCGGGGATGGCGATCGCATCGCCGGTCGGAACGAGCGCCCGGCCGCCGGCCGGCTCGAGGAGGACGTCACGAGTGGCGACGAGATCCGCCCCTGCGTCGCCGGGGTGCGCGTAGGCGGGCGGGACTGCCCCTGATTCGAGGGTCGTGAAAGGTATGTCGAGCATCGCGGCAGGGTAGCGTCCCTCCGGCGCGGGCGACGGAGGAGGACGGGCCCGAACTACCATCCACGCCGTGCTGGTCTGGATGGATCTCGAGATGACCGGGCTCGATCCGTCACGGCACGTGATCGTCGAGATCGCGACGCTCGTCACGGACGACGAACTGGGAATTGTCGCCGAAGGGCCCGATCTTGTCATCGCGGCTTCGCCCGATGAACTCGGGCAGATGGACGACGTCGTGCGGACGATGCACACCGCATCGGGGTTGCTTGCCGCCATCGAGTCGTCGACCATGACCTTGGCCGACGCCGGTGCCGCGACGCTCGCTTTCATCAAGAGCCACGCCCCGGAGCCAAGACGGGTGCCGCTGTGCGGGAACTCGATCGGGGTCGACCGTCGATTTCTCAGCCGGCACCTGCCGGAGATCGAGGAGTACCTCCATTATCGGTCGATCGACGTCTCGACGGTGAAAGAGCTCTGCAAGCGTTGGTATCCGTCCCTTTACGGTCATGCGCCGAAGAAAGAGGGAACCCACCGCGCCCTTGACGACATCCGGGAGAGCGTTGCCGAGCTCAGGTACTACCGGGACAACTTCTTCAAGCTTCCTGACACGACGCAACGGGACGACAAGTAGGGCTATTGCTGGACCACGGCTCGGGGGAATACGTGTCATTTCGAATGACGCGGCTGTGTCATGCACCTCACCACATGTGAGAGGAAACTCACGGAAGGACGATTCCCCAGTCCACAAGGTGAGTGATCCACCATGCAAAATGTTGTCGAGGTAGAGGCGCCTGAAGAGGGCAGACACGCGGTAGCGGATTTGCTGCTGGGCGATGTCGAATACGTGAACGCGGCGCCCGAGCGTGAGATCATCGGATTTGTGGAACCTTCTGGTGAAGCGAACCCCCAGAAGGCCGTGGGGGAGCGAATCCGGGTCGGTATCGTCGACGACCACGCCATGGTCGCCGAAGGTCTCGGCGTTCTTCTCCGCGAGCAGCGTGATCTCGAGATTGTTGGCATCGCCGCGACGGTCGCCGAGGCGATCGAGCTCGTGGATCGGCGGCACCCCCACGTTCTGCTCCTCGACTACCGGCTCCCGGACGGGGACGGCGCGACGGCGGCGACGGAGATCCTGCGACGCTGGCCGTCGACGAAGGTCGTCATGCTGTCGGCCGCCGGCGGGGACGAGCTTCTCGCCCGGTCGATCGAAGCGGGCTGCTCGGGATTCCTGCCCAAGGACCGCAGCGGCCAGGAGGTCGTCAGTGCCGTCCGGGCCGCCTATCGCGGCGAGTCGCTGATCCCGACGACCGTGCTCGTCGGGCTGCTCGATCGCCTGCGGCGGGCGCCTCAGGGCAAGGCCGGAGACCTCACGCAGCGGGAGTTCGAGGTGCTGCGCCTGCTCGCCAAGGGAATGTCGACCGAGGGGATCAGCTCGCTGTTGTTCCTTTCGGAACACACGGTGCGCAACCACGTGCGCAACATCCTCGCGAAACTCGGCGCCCACTCGAAGTTGGAAGCCGTGGCCGTAGCCGCGCGGGACGGCATCATCACGCTCGAAGACCGGAGGTAACGTGTCCCGCTCGTCCGAGCGGCGCATCACGGTCGTGCTCGCCGATGACCAAGACGCGATCATCGACGCGCTTCGGCGACTCTTCGCCGAACAACCGGACATCGAACTCGTGGGTGCGGGGCGCAATGCCGAAGAGGCTCTCAAGCTGTGCATGGAGCACGAGCCCGACGTCGCGGTGCTCGACGTGCGCATGCCGCAGGGCGGTGGCGCCGTCGCCGCGGTCGAGATCAGGAGTCGTGGGCTGAGAACTCGCGTCGTCGCGTTGTCAGCATTCGACGACAACGCGACACGCGATCACATGATGACGTCCGGGGCCGTCTCCTACGTCCTGAAGGACCGTCCGGTGACCGAACTGCTCAAGGCGATCCGGGACGCCGCGGGGAGCGCGTCTCAGGGCGAGGGCGTCGCCAGCTAGTCGGCGGCGCGCGGGATCCAGACCCGGACCGTCGTTCCGGCGCCGGGCGTCGAGGAGATCTCGAAGTTCCCTCCGGCCCGCTCCGCCCGTTCCCTCATCGACGCCACGCCAAGGTGCCCGGGGACGATCTGGGCCGCGTTGTCCATCCCGATGCCGTCGTCGGCCACGGTGAGCGCGATGCCACCTTGACTTTCGAGCACGCTGACCGTGACGTTGCGCGCGTCGGCGTGTTTGCGCGAGTTCGTGAGTGCCTCGGTCGTGATGCGGAAAAGCGTGATCGCCTCGTCCGGAGTGGGTTCTTTCTCGAGTGTGCTGTCGAAACGAACCTGCGGGCCCCCCGCGGCCTCGTAGCGGCGGATGAACTCGGTCAGGGACTCGGTGAGTCCGCCGAGATGGAGGGCAGGCGGGTGGAGCTCGAACAGGAGTGTGCGCATCTGCTCGATCGACAGCGCGATGGCCTTCTTTAAGTCGTCGACGACGCTGAGGGCGCTCTCGTCCTTCAGCCGGCCCTCGAGGATCTGCAATTGGATCGAGAGCGCGATGAGGGTCTGCAGCGGGTCGTCGTGGACCTCGTCGGCGATGCGCCGGCGCTCGTTCTCCTGAGCCCGCAGCAACAGCTGCGCCAGTCCGGCGCGCTGCTCGTCGAGTCGTCGTTGCTCGGAGACGTCCTGCGCGAGCGCGAGGACGAAGCGGGGACCACCGCGCTCGGGCACGACGGCCGCCGCCGTCACGATGGCATGCACGATCTCGCCGTCCGGACGCCGATACCTGGTCTCGAAGGCCGCCGACGTCGTGTTCCCGGAAAGGAGCGTGCCGAACGCGGCACCCGCCTTCTCGACGTCGTCGGGGAAGACGAGCTCGTCGAGGTGCCTTCCGACGACGTCGTGCCGGGGCCGGCCGAGCATGCCCGCGAGGGCGGCGTTCGCTGCCCGGTAGGTGCCATCGGGCCCGACGACCGCGAGGCCGATCGAGAGCTCGTTGGAGACCTCGCCGAGTGCGCCGACGCGAGTGCGGAGTCGTTCGCGCAGGGCGTAGACGGCCCCGCCGAGCACGGCGACCACCGCCGCGGTGACGATCCACTCCCGGGCCGGGAGCGACGCGTCGGGATGGGCGAACCGTCCGGTCGCCCCGAAGATCGCGCCCGGGACGGCCGCGGCGTAGACGGCCTCGGCGAGAGCGACGGGGGCGGGCAACACGGCGAACGCGGTCGGGCCGAACAAGCACAACAGGGCGAGGGCGCTTCCCGCCGGGAGAAGGTAGAGATCGGCGCCGATCCATGACGTCCCCAGGGCGGCGAGGCCGACGAGCGCGCCCGATCCGAGCGACGGGCTCTTGCGGACGAGGATCGCGCCGAGTCCGGCGGCGACGATGCCGGAGATGAGAATCGCGAGACGGCCGTCGTTCCCGAGACCGGGCAGCGCGGCGAGCACGAGCGTCACGAGCGCCCCGAAGGCGTAGAGCGCGCCGACGAACCGCCCGGACCCAGGTGGCCCGGGATCGTCGCCCGACCCGACCGCCGAGGTCAGCCAGTTCCCCTGTCGACCAATCGAACTCATCGGTCAGATCCCGACCGATCCGTCAAGCGCTCGTTGATCGAGGACGCCGTCGCCGGGTCTCGGTAAGAAAAAGGCATGCTTCTCCGTGAAGAGACCCTACCGTCTCGCGGTACGCCGACCCGGGACAATCGTCGGCGACCAGGCGGTCGTGCCGGGGACGCCGACCGGTCCGCGGCCCGTTGGTGGGGACCTGTGACACTTGTTTCGCGTACGAGGGCGCGTCAGCATCCAGCCCGAGCATCGCGAGGAGGTCGAAGGTGAGCGTTTCTGACCGTGGCGCGTCCGCGTCAGGCGCGCCAAGCGGGTATCCGGCCTCCTGGGAGGGCGACTCCCTTCTGGTCGACGGCAGGGGGGTTCATCTCCGTCCGATCCTGCCGGACGACGTGGAACGACTCGCGCTCTTCCACCGTTCCTTGACAGCCGGGAGCTCCCACGTGCGCCTCTTCGGCACAAAGGAACGCCCCACCGCGTCCGTCTTCACGAAGCTCGCCCACGTCGATTACGTCGACACGATGGCGCTCGTTGCATCGGTCGGTGATCAGATCATCGGCGTCGCGCGCTATATCCGTCTCGCGAGAAGCGAGGAGGCCGACGTCTCGTTCGTCGTTGCCGACGAGTACCAAGGCAAGGGTGTGGGGACGCTCCTTTTGGAGAGCCTTGCCTGTTATGCGTGGGAGAAGGGGATCAGTGCGTTCCTCGCCGACACCCTGCCCGAGAACTCGGTCATGCTCGGCGTGTTCGAGGACGCGGGGATGAGCGAGGCGAGCACACTCGTCAAAGGGGTCGTCCGGGTGCGGCTAGACCTCACGCCGACCGCGTCGTACTTCGAGCGCCGGGAGGAGCGCGAGCGTGTCGCGACAGCGGCGAGTGTTGCCTCCTTCCTGCGTCCTGGCTCCATCGCGGTGATCGGAGCCGGCCGACGTCCCGGCGGGATCGGCCACGAGATCGTCCGGTCGCTCCTCGCCGGCGACTTTGCCGGGATCGTCTATCCGGTGAACCCACAGGCCCGCTCGGTCTGCGGCGTTCGCGCCTATGCCTCAGTCGGCGAACTTCCGCCGCCCGTCGACCTCGGCGTTGTTGCCGTGCCGCCGTCCGGAGTCCTCAACGTCGTCAAGGAGTCCGCCGCCGCAGGGCTGCGTTGTCTCGTCATCATCACGTCGGGTTTCGGCGAGACGGGCCCCGACGGCGCTTCGCTGGAGAACGCCCTCCTCGACGTCGCCCGACACGCCGGCATGCGGATCGTGGGGCCGAACTGCCTCGGCGTGAGCAGTACCGACCCGGAAGTTCGCTGTAACGCGACCTTCTCGCCCGTCGCCCCGGTGCGCGGGCGGGTCGGGCTCTACTCCCAGTCAGGCGCGGTGGGCATCGTGATGCTCGAGGAGTCGTCGAGAGCCGGGATCGGTGTCTCGAACTTCGTCTCGGTGGGCAACAAGATTGACATCAGCGGCAACGACCTTCTGTGCTTCTGGGAGGACGATCCCGCTACCGAGGTGATCGCGCTCTACCTCGAGTCGTTCGGCAATCCGAGGAAGTTCCTCCGGATCGCGCGCCGGGTCGCCCGCAAGAAGCCGATCGTCGCCCTGAAAGCGGGGAGGACCGTTGCCGGCGTGCGCGGCGCCCGGTCGCACACGGCCGCCGCGGCGACGCCGACGGTGGCATCGGACGCCCTGCTCTCGGCTGCCGGCGTCATCGCTGTCGGGGGACTCGACGAGCTCCTCGACGTCGTCGCGCTCCTCGGCGCGGCCCCGCTGCCGAAGGGTCGGCGGGTCGCCCTCGTCGGCAACTCGGGCGGACCGCTCATCTTGACGGCGGATGCTTGCACGGCGACCGGCCTCGTCGTGCCCGAGCTGAGCGAGGTGACCCAGCAGATCCTGCGCGAGTCGCTGAACCCGGCGAGCGCTGTCGCCAATCCCATCGACACGACGGCGGAAGGAGGAGAAGCAGACCTCAGGACCGGGTTGCGCGTCGCCCTCGCCGCCGACGAGATCGATGCGGCAATCGCCGTCGTGACGCCGCTCATCTCAATGACGCGGAATCAGGCGCTTGACACGATCGACCTCGTCGCGCGTGACAGCGCAAAGCCGATCATCGCTTGCGTTTTCGGTGAGCCGGTCCCGTCCGAGATCGACCGGATGGCCGCGGCCCGCTTCACCGTCGTGCCGTCGCCGGATCGGGCGGCCGCGGCGATGGAACGTGCCGCCTCCTACGCCGAGTGGCGGTCACGACCGGAGTCAAGCCCCGCCGAAGCCCCCGGCGTTGACCTCGCCGCGGCGCGCTCGATCGTTACCGACTTCCTGGCGAGGAACCCGGAAGGAGGCTGGCTCGACGTCGGAAGCATGATGGGCGTCCTCAGGTCGTTCGGCATCGCGTTCGCCGAGACGGTCGCCGTCCGGACGCTCGAGGAAGCCATCGGAGCCGCCCGAAAGATGGGCTACCCGGTCGCGCTGAAGGCCGAGGGCACCACCATCGTCCACAAGACCGAGGCCGGCGGGGTCGCGCTCGGGCTTGGCTCCGACGACGCCCTCGCCGCGGCCTACAAGACGATGGCGGACCGCCTCGGCACCCAGCTCGAGGGTGTCGCCGTCCAGCCGATGATCCCCGCCGGAGTCGAGACGACCGTCGGGTTGTCGGTCGACCCTGCGTTCGGCCCGCTGTTGATGTTCGGTCTCGGGGGCGTCGTCACCGAGCTGCTCGGCGACCACGAGTTCACGGTGCCACCGCTTTCCGAGGACGATTCCTCGCGGCTTATCGAGGCAATCCATGGAGCTCCGCTTCTCCACGGTTACCGGGGATCCGCGCCGGTGGCGATCGACCGGCTGAAAGACGTCATCGTCCGGGTGAGCTGCATCGCCGAAGGGATGCCGGAAGTGGTCGAGCTCGACCTCAATCCGGTGTTCGCCACGCCGACCGAGGCGATCGCCGTTGACTGCCGGGTGCGCGTCGCCCCGCGGCCACTCGGCCCGGAAGCGTATTTGCGGATCCTGCGGCGGCGTCCCGTCCAGCCGGTGGCCTGACCTTCTGGTTCTCGGAACGGGACCGCCGGTGGGCACTGCCTCGTGTCCGGCGGATCCTCCGTTCGGCCGCGCCCTCGGCGCGCCAATCGTCGTAGCCTCGCGACATGGCGTTGTTCGCGTCCCGCAAACAGGAGCTGGTGGACCCGGCGTGCGCGCTTCCGGGCCGCGGGCAACCGATTCTCTCCCCGGGAATCCACGAGGTCCTCAAGACCCAGATCGGTGAGCCGTTCCCGTCGGGGATGGAGCGCGCCATTTTCGGGATGGGGTGCTTCTGGGGTGCCGAACGGGTTTTCTGGCAGACCGTGGGCGTCTACACGACGGCGGTCGGATACGCCGGCGGCTTCACCCCGAACCCCACCTACGAGGAGGTCTGCTCGGGCAGGACTGGCCATGCCGAGGTCGTGCTCGTCGTGTTCGACCCCGAACGCACCGGATACGGGGCACTCCTGCGACGTTTCTTCGAGGGCCACGACCCGACGCAGCACATGCGCCAGGGGAACGACGTGGGAACCCAGTACCGGTCGGCGATCTACACGTTCTCGGATGCACAGCACCGCGAGGCCGTCGTGGCACGGGACCGCTATGCCGAGGTGCTCGCCGCCGCCGGGTTCGGCGCGCCCGCGACGGAGATCGCCGCGGCGGGGCCCTTCTACTACGCCGAGGAGTACCACCAGCAGTACCTGGCGAAGAATCCGGGTGGTTATTGCGGCCTGGGCGGTACCGGCGTCTCCTGCCCGGTCGGGGTCCTCGGCGACGGCCAGCCCTGACGACGGCGGCATCGGCTGGCGGTTGAGTCGGTGCCCTGAGCGGCGCCCCGACCCGTGCTCGGGTGATTTTGGCCGTCGCCTTCGCCCGATCCCTGGTTGGGGCCGCGACCCCCGCGCCCGCCGCGAGGGCGGGAACCGGTCGACGGTCCGCGGCCACCATCCGCCCGACCGGGCCGGATGGAAAAGGCGGGAGAATCTTTCGGTTTTGTGAATGTAAGACGAGCGTGCGTGTCAGCCGGCCGACCCCGGTCCGCGAACATCAAGCTCAACGGGGTGATCGAGACGGCGATGACTCCCTTGCTTGTCACTCGTCATTTCAGTAACGTGACATCCCGAAGATTCCGTGAAACCAGGTGTCAATGATCTTTGGAGTTCCCTTCGAGGGGATCCCCGGCTGGTGCGCCCAGCCGCGAGGCTTTCCTGAGGACGTCGCGCCCGACATCTCCCGGGCGGGCGACGTCCGAGTTCGCGACGAGCTGACCCTTCCTCTTCTCCGCGGTGCGGGCGAGGGAGCGCGTCCTTCTTCGACGTGGGTCGACCGCTCCGCGATGTTCCGTGACGGGCGACGAGCCATCGCTGCGACTCGCCGGGTGCAATCCGTCGCGACCAGCCGGCGCGCGAGCGCCGTCCTGGCGTGCTGTAAGCAGCCACAAGAAAGGGGGTCGGCATAAGCGGCTTAGCCCGGCGAGCGTGTCGGATTCACGCGAGACCCGTGCCCGGGACCGAGTTCCGGAGCATCTCCGTCAAGTCGAGACAAGCTGCGAGAAGGGTTATTTCGTAGTGTCGACTAAGCCTTCTGACGGCCAACGGTCAAGGGCCACGGAGGCTCCCGAAGTCGTAACATGCAGTGTCATCAAGCCAAAGGGGAAATGAATATGGCGAAGTTTGAACCCCACGAGGTAGACCCAAAGCAATACGAGATTTCACGCCGCCGGTTCCTGCGTAACGCCGGAGCGGTGGCGGCGTCTGTGCCGTTCCTCGGTGGTCTGGCCGAGATTCTCAGCGAACGGGGGGCAGGGGCCGCCACATTCCGTGACGAGTCGCACCCGCTGTTCGCGAGTCACCCGGCTTACAAGTTCACGTTCGTGAACCACGTGACGACGAACCCGTTCTTCACGGCCACCATTTACGGGACGCAGGACGCCGCTCACATCCTCGGGATCCCGGTTCCTCAGTGGACTGGGTCGCAGGTCTCTGCGGTTTCGGACATGGTCAACGCGATCGACGTCGCGATTGCCGGCAAGGTGAACGGCATTGCCACGACGATCATCGACCCGACGGCGTTCAACAGCCCGGTCGACCACGCGTTGAACCTCGGCATCCCGGTCCTCGCCTACAACGCCGACGAGCCCGGAAACAACCGGATGTGCTACATCGGTCAGAGCAACCTCACCGCAGGTGCCGCTGCCGCGGCGAAGATTGTGGCCACCCTCAAGAAGGGTGACCTCGTCGGATTGGTCATCGCGACACCAGGCACCGGCAACATCCAGCCAAGGATCAACGGAGCCATGCCGACCTTCAAGAAGGCCGGTCTGACTACCGAGGTCGTGGCCGGTGGCGCGCTGGTTCCTGCCGAGATCACCGCAGTCCAGGCGTGGTACGAAGGTCACAAGGACGTGAAGTACTTCTACGCCGTCGACAATGGTGACTCCGAGGCTGTGGCCGACTGCATTACCAAGAACGGCCTCATTGGCAAGATCCACGGCTCGGGATGGGACGTCAGCCTGCCCGTGCTCGATGGTGTCAAGAGCGGCGCTCTGGACTTCTCGATCGACCAGCAGGCCTACCTGCAAGGGTTCGTACCGACGATCCAGCTGTTCTTGTACAACATCTCGGCTGGTCTGATGAAGCCATGCGACACCGACACCGGTCTTGGCTTCATCAACAAGGCGAACTACGCGCCGTACCTGGCGCACGTCACGCGTTTTGAGGGAGCTGGCGCCACGGAGACGGCTTTCACGCCGCCAACGAAGATCCTTTACTGATCAGTGCAGCCCCTAACTCCTGAACAGGAGGCGCTCGCCCCCGCTCCGCGTTTTGCGGAGCGGGGGCTCGTGCGCCGCATCTCGGATGTGTTCTTCATCCGGCCCGAGGCGACGATCGTCATCGTCTGCATTGCGCTGATCGCCTACTTCTCGTGGCGCAACGCGAACTTCTACTCCTACTTGAACCTGGTCACGATGGCGCAGTACACGGCGCCGATCGCAGTCATCGGCGCGGGCGAGGTCCTGCTGCTCGACCTCGCGGAGATCGATCTCTCCGCGGGCCAGGTGTTCCTCACGGCGCCATGGTTCGTCGTGTTCATGGGGCAGCACGGTGTGCCCCTCGCTTGGGCGATCGTCGGGTCGTTGATCCTCTGCAGCCTTATTGGCGCCTTCAACGGGTCGATCGTCGTCTGGCTGAAGGTCCCGTCCTTCGTCGCGACGCTCGGTGTGAACTATGTGCTCGCGGGGTACGTCCTCGTCGTCTCCAACGACATCACTACCGACATGCCCGGCACGACGGGAAAGTTCGGTGCCGTCATGGGCATCAGCAACTGGGCCGAGGGCCTGTGGGGCTTGGGGCTCGTCCTCATCATCTGGGCGTTGCTCAAGGGGACCGTCTTCGGCCTCCATACGACGGCGACCGGCGGAAACGCGCTCGGTGCGGCCGAGGCCGGCGTGCGCGTCAAGCAGGTCAAGATCTGGTGCTTCGTCATCATCGCCTTCATCTCCGCGGCTATCGGGATCGTCGACTCGATCCGAATCGGAAGCCTTGACCCTGCGGCTCCCGGGTTGAATGAGATGCTGGCCGGCGTCACCGCCGCGGTCATCGGCGGAACGGCTCTCACCGGTGGCAAGGCCACCGTCGTCGGGACCCTGATCGGAGCGATTGTGCTCGGTGTGCTCGAGGATGGTTTCAACCTCATCGGCATCAGCGCGAACTGGTTCATCCTCGTGGAAGGTGCCGTGATCCTTATCGCGATGGCGGTGAACGTCCAGCTCGGACGGGTGACGGCCAGGACACTCCGAGAATGATTGGTGATGATGCGATGAACGATGCTCCACTCGACGACACGTCCATGCCCGGCGAGGGTCTCGCGCGCAACGAGCAAGCGCGCGCCAACGGTGCGGAGCCCAACGTTCGCCGCGTTTCCATCGAGAGCCAGGACATCATCCTTTCTACACAAGGGATCACGAAGAGCTTCGGTGCTCTCATCGTCCTGAGAGGGATCGACATCCAGCTGCGGCGCGGCGAGGTGCTCGGTCTGGTGGGTGACAACGGCTGCGGCAAGAGCACGTTCGTGAAGATCCTCTGCGGTTTCCACCGCCAGGACGCGGGGACGATCTTCGTCGAGGGCCAAGAGCAGGCTTTCCACTCGGTGAAGGACGCGCGCCGGGTCGGCATCGAGACGGTGTACCAGGACCTGGCGCTCGTCCCGGCCCTCACCGTCTATCAGAACTTGTTCCTCAACCGCGAGATCACGCGCTTCGGGATGCTCCGTTGGCTGTCGAACAACAAGATGCGTCAATTGGCCCGCCAGTACCTGAACGACATCAACGTCCAGGTCTCAAGTGTCGACGCCCTGATCGAAAGCATGTCCGGCGGCCAGCGGCAAGCAGTCGCGCTGGCGCGGGCGACGCACCAGGAGTCGAAGATCCTCCTCCTCGATGAGCCGCTTGCGGCGATGGGCGCGAAGGAATCCGCTCTCGTCATCGACCTCGTCAAGGACCTCTCGCACAACCGTGGCGTTTCGATGCTGATCATCGACCACAACTACCAGCACCTGTTCGAACTGTGCGACCGGTTGAACGTTATGCAGGAAGGGCGCATCACCCTCGACCTGCGCGTTGAGGACACGACGATGGAGGACGTGACCGCGCTCATGGTCGCGGACTACCGCCGCCGCATCATGCTGGGCCAGGAGGAGCTCAAGGTTTGACGCGGCCGGAGCTGGGCGCAGCAGACCCTGGTTCACGTATCACCGATCGATGGCTCTCGTTTGGATGGAACATCTCAGACTGCTAAGGAGCCGCCGACATGGAATATCGTCAGCTTGGCTATACGGGCGTGAGGGTGTCCGCCCTCGCCCTCGGCACGATGACCTTCGGTGGCCGTGGCAAGTTCGCGCTGGTCGGCGAGACCGAGGTTGACGAGGCTCGGCGCATCGTCGACCGGGCGCTCGATGGTGGTATCAACTTCATCGACACGGCGGACGTCTACTCGGACGGACGGTCTGAGGAGATCGTCGGAGAGCTGGTCAAGGGCCGCCGCGACGAGATCGTGCTCGCCACCAAGGCGCGCTTTGCGATGGGAGACGGCCAGAACGACGCCGGGTTGTCGCGCCGCTACCTCCTGCGGGCCTGCGAGGCGAGCCTGCGCCGGCTCGGCACCGACTACATCGACCTCTACCAGGTGCACGAGCGGGACGGCCTGACGCCGATGGAGGAGACGCTCGACGCGCTCGACACCCTTGTCCACCAGGGGAAGGTGCGCTACATCGGCTGCTCCAACCATTCGGCGTGGCACGTCATGAAGGCGCTCGGCATCTCGGAGCGGCGGGGACTGCAGCGCTTCGTCACCCAGCAGATCTACTACTCGCTGCTCGATCGGGATGCCGAGTACGAGCTGATCCCGCTGTCGATCGACCAAGGGCTCGGGGTCCTCGTCTGGAGCCCGTTGGCCGGTGGCCTGCTCTCGGGGAAGTACCGCCGGAACGTGGAACCGCCGGCGGGTTCGCGCCAGACGACGCCCTGGGGCGAGCCACCCGTCTACGACCGGGACCGGATGTACCGGATCGTCGAGGCCCTCGCTGAGGTGGCCTCGGCCCGCGGCACTTCTCCCGCCCAGACGGCGCTCGCCTACCTGCTCGGGCGCCCGGCCGTGACGTCGCTCGTCATCGGCGCCCGGACCGAGGAGCAGCTCGCCGACAACCTCGGCTCCGTCGAATGGACGCTCGACGTCGAGGAGCGGGCCCGGCTCGACGAGGTGAGCGCGCCGTTGCTCATCTACCCGTACTGGCACCAGGCCAACACGGCGCCGGAACGGCTCAGCGCGGCCGATGAGGCGCTGCTGCGCCCCTACCACTGACGACCGGACTCCGCGCCCGACCGACGCGGGCACGGGGAAAGAAGGCATAGTCAGCTAGCACGCTCGCCGACCGGCTGCGATCGGGTCGAAGACGAGCGGGGTGAGCGAGGAGGAAGATCGCGGATGGTCGTGCCAACCAAGCAGGACAGGTTCTCGTTCGGGCTGTGGACGATCGGCTGGCAAGCGCGCGACACCTTCGGCGACGCGACCCGGGCCCGCCTCGACCCCGTCGAATCGGTCGCCCACCTCGCCGAGCTCGGCGCGTGGGGAGTGACGTTCCACGATGACGATCTCATCCCGTTCGGAAGCGACGAGCCCGAGCGCGAGAAGCTCGTCGAGCGCTTCCGCCGCGCCGTCGACGACTGCGGCCTCGTCGTCCCGATGATGACGACGAACCTTTTCACGCACCCGATGTTCAAAGACGGTGCCTTCACGGCGAACGACCGCGGCGTGCGCCGCTACGCCCTGCGCAAGGTGATGCGCAATCTCGACCTCGCCGCGGAGCTCGGCGCGACGACCTATGTGTTCTGGGGAGGGCGCGAAGGCTCGGAGACCGACGCGGCCAAGGACGTCCGGGCCGCGCTCGACCGCTACCGGGAGGGGATCGACTTCCTCGCCCAGTACGCCGTCGACAAGGGCTACCCGATCCGCTTCGCTATCGAACCGAAGCCCAACGAGCCGCGGGGCGACATCATCCTGCCGACCGTCGGGGCCGCGCTCGCCTTCATCTCCACGCTCGAACACCGCGAGATGGTCGGGGTCAACCCCGAGGTCGGCCACGAGCAGATGGCAGGGATGAACTTCGTGCACAGCATCTCCCAGGCGCTGTGGCAGGGGAAGCTCTTCCACATCGACCTGAACGGCCAGCGGGGGGTCAAGTTCGACCAGGACCTCGTCTTCGGCCACGGGGACCTCGTCAACGCCTTCTTCCTCGTCGACCTGCTCGAGAACGGCGCCCCCGGCGGCGGTCCCGCCTACGACGGCCCGCGGCACTTCGACTTCAAACCGCAGCGGACCGAGGACATGGCGGGCGTCTGGGAGGCCGCGGCCTCGAACATGAGCACGTACCTGCTCTTGAAGGAACGGGCCAAGGCGTTTCGCGCCGACCCCGAGGTGCGCGCCGCGCTGACCGCGAGCCAGGTCGAGGAGCTGTCCGTCCCGACCCTCGGCCCCAGCGAGGACGCGGCGAAGCTGCGCGCCGACCTCGACGCGTACGAGCGCTACGACGTCGAGTCGTCCGGAACCCGGGGTTGCGGTTTCGCCCGGCTCGACCAGCTCGCCATCGAGCATCTTCTCGGTGCGCGATGAACGATCCCGGGTGTGGACCTCGGGCGTGAGCGCCGCAGGTCGTCTCGGGAGCGCTTGGCGATGACACTCGTTGCCGGGGTCGATTCCTCCACCCAGTCGTGCAAGGTCGTCGTGTGCGATGGCGCGACGGGTGCGGTCGTCCGCTCGGCGGGCGCGCCGCACCCCGACGCGACCGAGGTTGACCCGGCGCGCTGGCTGGCGGCGCTGCGTACGGCCATCGTCCAGGCCGGGGGCGAGGAGGGCGTCGCCGCCCTCGCCGTGGCGGCCCAGCAGCACGGGATGGTCTGTCTGGACGGCCAGGGTGCGGTCGTCCGGCCGGCTGTGCTCTGGAACGACATGCGTTCGGCGGGGGCCGCCACCGAGCTTGTCGCCGAGCTCGGCGGGCCGACCGAGGGGGGCCGGAGGTGGGCCGATGCCGTCGGCAGCGTCCCGACGGCGTCGTTCACGGTGACGAAGCTGCGCTGGCTCGCCGAGCACGAGCCCGACAGCGCGGCGCGGACCGCCACGGTGTGCCTTCCGCATGACTGGCTGACCTGGCAGCTGGGAGGCGGCCTCGTGGGCCGGGAACATGGCGCGAACGCGCTCGTCACCGACCGGGGTGACGCGAGCGGCACCGGCTACTTCTCCCCGGTTACAGGCGAGTACCGCCTCGATCTTCTCGAGCGTGCCTTTGGGCGCGTGGTTGGGCTGCCCCCGGTTCTCGATTCGCGCGAACCCGCCGGCCGAACGCCGGGCGGCATCGTCCTCGGGTGTGGGACCGGGGACAACGCCGCCGCCGCCCTCGGCGTCGCCGCGTCCCCGGGCGACGTCATCGTGTCGATCGGGACCTCGGGAACGGTGTTCGCGGTCTGCGAACACCCGGTCGCGGACCCGACCGGGGTGATCGCCGGCTTCGCCGACGCGACGCGCCGCTTCCTGCCGCTCGTGTGCACGGTGAACGCGGCGCGCGTATTCCGGGCGACGGCGCGAGTACTCGGCGTCGACCAACACGGGCTCTCCTCGCTCGCCCTCCAGGCGCCGGCCGGTGCCGACGGCCTCGTCGTCGTCCCGTACTTCGAGGGAGAACGGACACCGAACCGGCCGTTCGCCACCGGGGCCGTGCACGGCCTGCGCATCGCGACCTCGACGCCACGGCACCTCGCCCGTGCCGCGGTCGAGGGGGTCCTGTGCGGGCTGGCCGTCGGTCTCGACGCACTCGTCGCCCACGACGTGCGTGTCGAGCGCGTGATCCTCATCGGTGGCGCCAGCCGCTCCGAGGCGGTTCGCCGGATCGCCCCCGGGGTCTTCGGTCGTCCCGTCGTCGTGCCCGCGTCGGCGCAGCACGTCGCGATCGGCGCGGCCCGCCAGGCGGCGTGGGCGTTGTCCGGGGACGTCGACCCCCCGGACTGGAACGCCGGGACGAGCGCGACGTACGAATCCGAGCCGCTCGACTTCGTCCGGGCGCGCTACGCGGAGGTCTGCGAGATGACGGCGAGAGTGCCCACGGTCGAGACGGCACCCGAACGTGTCGCCACGGCCCCGCGGCGACGCGGATCGGCTGGGCCAGCGTGAACCGCGCGACGACATCCGGCCGGCACCTGGCGATCGGTGTCGATTTCGGCACGAGGTCGGGCCGCGTGCTCCTCCTCGACCTGCGCACCGGCGAGGAGGTCGCGGTCGCCGAGGTCCGCTACCCGCACGGCGTCATCGACTCGAGGCTGCCGTCGGTCAAAGGGGAGCTGCCCCCGGACACGGCGCTGCAGGACCCCGCGGACTACCTGGAGGTCTTCTACCGCGGGATCCCCGAGGCGCTGGCGGCAAGCAAGGTCCGCGCCGAGGACGTCATCGGCATCGGCGTCGACTTCACCGCCTGCACCGTCCTGCCGGTGACAGCGGACGGCACGCCGCTCTGTCAGCTCGACGCGTTCCGTGATCACCCCCATGCCTGGGTGAAGCTCTGGAAGCACCATTCGGCCCAGCCGATCGCCGACCGGTTGAACGAGGTCGCCATCGAACGCCACGAGCCGTTCCTCGCCCGCTACGGGGGGCGCCTGTCGTCGGAGTGGTACTTCCCGAAGCTCATCGAGATCTGGCGGGACGATCGCGGCGTCTACGAGGCGATGGACGCCTTCGTCGAGGCGACCGACTGGGTCGTGTGGCAGCTCACGGGGGCGCTCGTGCGGGCGAGCTGCACCGCCGGGTACAAGGCGTGTTGGTCGGCCCACGACGGCTTGCCGTCGCGGGGGTACTTCGAGGCCGCCTACCCCGGTTTCCCGGACCCGGCGGACAAGCTCGGGACGAGCTTTGCCCCGCCCGGCCGGCGGGCGGGTTGCCTGCGGCCAGAAGTGGCTGCCCGACTCGGGCTCAGCCCGGACGTCGCCGTGGCGGTCGGCAACGTCGACTCGTTCGTCTCCGCCCCCGGCGCCGGCGTCCAGCGGCCGGGCGTGTTCGTGATGGTCGTCGGCACGTCGATCTGCGACCTCGTCATCGATCGACGCGAGATCAAGATGACGGGGATCACCGGCGTCGTCGAGGACGGGATCCTCCCGGGCTACTTCGGCTACGAGGCGGGGCAGGCGGCCGTGGGGGACATGTTCGGCTGGTTCGGGGGTCACCTGTTCGGCTTCGCCCACCGCCATTCGGGCGAGAGCTGGTTCACCAGGATCGAGCGGGAGGCGGCGACCGTCGAGCCGGGCTCGAGCGGGCTCGTCGCCCTCGACTGGTGGAACGGCAACCGGACGATCCTCGGTGACGCCGACCTGTCGGGGGTCATCGCCGGCCTGACGCTCGCGACCTCCGCGACCGAGATCTACCGGGCGCTTCTCGAATCAGTGGCCTTCGGGACGCGCCGGATCGTCGAGAACTTCGTCGAGAACGGCATCCCCCTTTCAGAGGTGGTTGCCTGCGGCGGGATCGCCGAGCGCAGCTCGCTCATGATGCAGCTCTTCTCCGACGTGACCGGACTGCCCGTCACGGTCCCCGACTCGCAACAGATCCCGGCCCGCGGGGCGGCGCTCTTCGGCGCGCTCGGCGCCGGCTCGGCCCGGGGCGGCTTCGACGACATCGAGACCGCCGTCACCGAACTGCGGCCGGCCGTCGCCCGGCGCTACGAGACGTCGGCCGCCAACCTGGCGACGTACGACGGGATCTACGAGGTCTTCCGCGGGTTGCACGACGAGCTCGGTCTGGAGCACGCGGAGTGGCTGCACCGGTTGAAGCAGATCCGGCGGGCCGTCGTGGCGAACCGCGCATGACACGCGGGGGTCGGCGACCGCCCGGGGACGCGGTTCGAAGGAGGTTTCGATGACGACACGAGAGCGGCCGCGCATCGGGATGCTCGGCATCATGCAGGAGCTCTACGACGCGATGATCCCGCGCATCACCGAGCACCAAGCCGAGTTCGCCCGCGAGCTGTGCGCGAGGCTCGCCCCCGCGGCCGATGTCGTCTTCACGCGTCCGGCGCGCAACCGCGACGATATTGAGGAGATCGTGAAGGACCTCGTCGGGCGGGGGCTCGACGGGATCATGATCGTCATGCTCACCTACGGGCCGGCGATGCGCACCCTGCGGGCGCTCGAGGAGAACCCGCTCCCGCTGCTGCTCGCCAACATCCAGCCCGAGCCCGTCGTCACCGCGGCGTGGACGATGGACGACCTCACCTACAACCAGGGCATCCACGGGGCCCAGGACCAGTCGAACGCCATGCTGCGCGCCGGGTTCCCGTACTCGGTCATCACCGACGAGTGGCGCTCGCCGGAGTTCCTCGCCGCCTTCGAGTCCTGGGCGAGGGCGGCGCAGACGGTGACGAAGCTGAAGCGGACGAAGATCGCCCTGTTCGGCTACCCGATGAACGGCATGGAAGACGTCGTCTACGACGCCACGGCGCTGCTGCGCAAGCTCGGGCCGATTGTCGTCAACGAGAACCTCGGGGACGTCTACGTGCGAATGCAGGCCGTCACTGCCGACGCCGTCGAGAAGGTCCGGAAGAACCACGCCGCCTGGTTCGAGATCGACCCGAAGCTTCCCGCCGCGAGCCACGAGTACGCGATCCGCTTCGAGCTCGCCCTGCGGGGGATCCTCGAGGAAGGCGGCTACCACGGGTGGTCGATGCACTTCGAACCCGTCGGACGGGACGGCCGTTTCGAGCAGCTCCCGCTGCTCGCCGCCTCGGACCTGATGGCGGACGGGTACGGCTACGGTGCCGAAGGCGACACGAACGCGGCCGCGCTCGTCTGCGCGAGCCACACGCTCGTCGGCGACGCGCACTTCAGCGAGATGTACGCGATGGATTACGAGCTCGACTCCGTGCTCATCAGCCACATGGGGGAGGGCAACTGGCGGGTCGCCCGTCACGACCGCCCGATCCGGCTCGTCGACCGCCCGCTCGGGATCGGCGGGCTCGGCAACCCGCCGACGGCGGTGTTCTCGGCCGAGCCCGGCGTCGCGACGGTCGCCACGCTCATCGCGCTCGAGGGCGAGCACTACCGGCTCGCCGTCGCCCGCGGCGAGGTGCTCGACACGCCGGAGCTGCCCGCCGTCCAGATGCCGTACTTCCATTTCCGGCCGGACTCGGGGATGCGCCCGTTCCTCACGGCATGGCTGTGCAACGGTGGCACGCACCACTTCTGCACGAACCTCGGCGACCACGTCGAACGCTGGCGCCTCCTCGCCGAGCAGCTCGACATCGACTACGTCGAGATCTGAGGAGGATGAGATGAGCATCCGGGAGGGGCTGCGCGAGGAGGTGCTCGAGGCCAACCTCGCTCTCGTGCAGCACGGCCTCGTGACGTTGACGTGGGGGAACGCGAGCGGGATCGACCGGGGCTCCGGGCTCGTCGCGATCAAGCCGAGCGGCGTCGCCTACGCGGGGATGACGGCCGGGGACATCGTCGTTGTCGACCTCGCCGGCAACGTCGTCGAGGGCGAACGGCACCCCTCGACCGACCTCCCGACGCACCTCCTCCTCTACCGCACCTTCCCCGAGATCGGCGGTGTCGTTCACACCCACTCGACCTGGGCGACGGCGTGGGCCCAGGCCGGGCGGGAGATCCCGATCCTCGGGACGACGCACGCCGACCTGTGCCCCGGTCCGGTGCCGGTCGCCCGGCATCTCACCGACGACGAGGTGGCTGGCGCCTACGAGGAGAACACCGGGGTCGTCCTCGTCGAGGCGATCCGCGCCCGCGGAATCGACGAGGTGCCCTGCGTGCTTGTCCCCGGCCACGGGCCCTTCACCTGGGGCGCCGACGCCGCGCAGGCGGTCGAGCGGGCGGTCACGCTCGAACAGGTGGCGCGCATGGCCCTCCTCACCTTGGTCGTCCAGCCCGAGGCCCCGAACCTTGCGGCAGCCGTCGTCGAACGCCACTACACGAGGAAGCACGGACCCGGCGCCTACTACGGGCAACCTGGCTGACCCCGAATCCCGAGCCGGCCCTTCCGGCGGGACACGTCGCCCGGCGGCCTACGCGAGCGCCGCCTCCACCGCCTCGTCGAGCCGGTCCTGGCCCTCGAGGAAGTCGAGGACCGTGTAGCGCGCCCGGATCCGGTTCGCCACGCGGAACGTCGTCTCGAGCATCGCCCGGTCGAGGCCAAGAAAGCCCGGCTCCGCGGGGATCCGGGCTGCGTCGAGCGCCGCGGTGACGAGCCCGAAGAGATCCATCGCCGCGCCCGCCTGGGCCCGCGCCGCCTGCCAGCGCGCCGCGGTCCGCGGCCACGCCGAATTGTGATCCAAGGCGAACCGGCGCTTCTCGCCCATGACGGCCCGCACCTCGGCGCCGTGGCCCGCGAACCACGACCCGGGCGCGTCGGCCTCCGCACCGTCGGGGACGGGACGCGGGGCGGCGAGCTTCGCCACCGAGCCGCCGAGGGCGAACCGCTGGAGGCGCATCGCGAAGCGGGTCGCGTAGCCGACCTGGAGCCCGTGGGGACCGTGGGGGCGGTGGCCCTGGGCCGCGAGGAGGTCCCAGAAGTGTGAGGCGTGGTGCTCGCACCCGCTCGCCGGCCGCGAGCTCCCGACCATGGCGATGGCGACCCCGGACTCGACGAGCCCGGAAAGGAGCAGCGGGACCGCCTGCGGCGAGCGGTCGAGGATCTCGTCGACCCGGCTGGCGGTCTCGGCGACGGCCCCGACGACCCGCCGCTCGACCTCGGGGCAGTACCCCTCGCCGTATAGCGCGTGGGCGAGCAGCCAGTCGACTCGCGCCGTCGCCTTCCCGAGCAGGTCGCCGAGGCCGGACCGGGTCATGTCCGGCGGGGCTGCGGCCACGGTCTCGGGGTCGGCGAAGATCGCGACGGGACAGGCGGCGGGGAACGTCGCTTTCATGCCGTGGAACTCCATCGCCGCGACGCCGGAGGCGTACCCGTCCATCGAGGCGGCCGTCGGCACGCTCACGAACTCGCGTCCCGAACGGTGCGCGACATATCTCGTGATGTCGGTGATCACCCCGGAACCGACGGCGACGAGTGCATCGGCCGCCGTTTGGCCCAGCACGTCGTCGAGACGGCCAACGCTCGCCTCGTCGGCGAGCAGGCCGTGGCGCACCGGGAAGCACAGCGTCGCTGCGCGGGTCCCCCCCGACGCAAGCTCCCGCACGACGCGGGACCCGGCCGCCTCCGCGGTGTTCGCGTCCATGACGACGAGCGGGTTCGACCAGCGCCGTGCCCGGACGAAGGCGCCGAGCTTGTCAAACGCGCCCTCCTCGATGACGATCGCCTCGATCGGCACGCGGTGGATCGCCCCGCACGAGCAGCGCGGGGAATCCGACCCGGAGACCGCCGGGTTCTCTGGGGCGCGGGACACGTTCGGGACCTTCCTTTCGTGTTTCGCCCCGGACGGGCAACCGCCGTCGACCGCCGGGCGCGTCAGGAGGCGTGACAACAGGGTAGGCGACCGCGATCCCTGACCCTTCGGTTCCGGTGGGTTGGGCTCGCCCCCCGCCGCGGGCCATGCGACCCCGGTCCCGCCGGAGCGGTCTACGGGCGTCGAGGATGGCTCGCGAGCGTCACTCGTCCTACCATCGGAAACCGCCCAAGGAGGACCGTTGGCGGGCGAGCGCGCAGCGATCGGCGTACGGGTTTCGCGATCCCGCTCTTCCCGACGATCCTGCCGTGGCGGCGCCGCGCCGTCGGCCCCGAACTGCTCGCCGGATCCTGCTCGCCGCCAGCGCCATCCGGAGCAGATCGCCACGGCCCGGTTCGCCGGGATGCCGGTGATGGCGGGGCACGCCGCATTCCTCGACGGCTCGCTCGCCGTCGCGGTCTTCGGCGCGACGCACCCCTACCCGACCGCCAACGCCGCGGTGAGGGGCTTCTCGCCACCCGCGCGGCTGGCCAGCCCGGGGCGGGGTGACCGTAAGGTGGTGACGCCACCGCCTCGCGTCGCGGCGGCATTCCGGACGAGACTGGAGTCGAGATGATCAACGTCTTCCTCCTCGACGATCACGAGGTCGTCCGGGCGGGCCTCCGGGATCTGCTCGAGAACGCCGACGAGAACATCGCCGTCGTCGGCGAGGCCTCGTCGGCCGAGGAGGCGCTGTCGCGGATCGCCGCGATCCACCCGGACGTCGCGATCCTCGACGTCCGGCTCGGCGAGGGGGAGACCGACGGAATTGCCGTCTGCCGGGAGATCCGATCGGCGCACCCGGAGATCGCCTGCCTCATGCTCACGTCGTTCGCCGACGACGAGGCGCTCTTCGCCGCGATCATGGCGGGAGCCGCCGGTTACCTGCTGAAGGAGGTGCGCGGTCGCGACATCGTCGGCAGCGTGAAGCGGGCGGCCCGCGGCGAGTCGCTCCTCGACCCGGCGCTCACGCAGAAGCTCATCGACCGGATGCGGACCGGGGGGCCCGAGGACGAGCGGCTGGCGCGCCTGACCTCTCGGGAGCGACGCGTCCTCGATCTCGTGGCGGAGGGCAAGACGAACCGCGAGATCGGTGCTGAGCTATACCTCGCGGAAAAGACAGTGAAGAACTACGTCTCGAACATCCTTTCGAAGCTCGGTATGCAGCGCCGGACCGAGGCCGCGGTCTTCGCGGCGCGCCTCGCCGACAAAGAGCACCGGTTGCGCTAGC
>Ga0187875_10000838_pt1 | contig 24655 bp, 17 predicted proteins | sample June2016WEW_17_1_2_FD_132978 | JGI IMG/M metagenome (GOLD analysis project Ga0187875, IMG submission 132978) | Peatland microbial communities from SPRUCE experiment site at the Marcell Experimental Forest, Minnesota, USA - June2016WEW_17_10 | ecosystem: Environmental > Terrestrial > Soil >...
AGATGCCGATCTCGTTGTGGGAACCATCGAGTTTCATCCGAATGGCTTTGCGTTTGTGCGGCCCGAAGTCAGCGCCGACGCCGCCCCGGACGCCGAGCCGCGCCCCGACGTGTACGTCGCGGGCGAAGATACCTCCGTCGCTTTGAACAACGATAAGGTCGTCGTTCGCCTCCATCGCGACCGCAGAAAGTTCAAGTCGGTCGATAAACCTTCGGGCCAGGTGATTCGAATCCTGGAGCGGGCCAGCGACGCAATTGTCGGCACGTTGCAGAAGGGCCGTCACGTCTACTACGTCATTCCCGACGATCCGCGCATGCCGCATGACGTCTACACCAAGCCCGCGCGTAACGCCCAGGTCGGTGACAAGGTCGTCGTCAAATTGGCTGAATGGACCTCGCGCCACATCAATCCCGAAGGCGAAATTGTCGAGGTCCTTGGCAAAGCCGACGCGCCCGGGGTGGATATTCTCGCCATCATCCGCACCTATCACCTGCCGACCAGGTTTTCCGAGCCAACGGTCGCGGAAGTAACCCGCATCCCCGAGAGAATCCCCGCGACGGAGTATCAGCACCGTCTCGATTTGCGCAAATCATTCGTCGTCACCATCGATCCCGACGACGCGAAGGATTTCGATGACGCAGTGAGCGTGGAGGAGTTGCCCGGCGGCGGGTGGCGGCTCGGGGTGCACATTGCCGATGCGTCGCACTACGTCCAGCCCGATGGCGCCCTCGACCGCGAGGCGCGCGCCCGCGGCAACAGCGTCTACCTTGTCGACCGCGTGCTGCCGATGTTGCCGGAGAAGCTGTCGAACAATCTGTGCAGTCTGCGGCCCGCCGAGGACCGTCTTACCCAGTCGGTCTTTATCGAATTCACCCCCAAACTGGCCACGCGCAAGACGGAGTTCGCGCTCAGCATCATTCGCTCGCGGCATCGGCTCACCTACAAACAGGCGTTCGCGCACCTGCAATCGAAAGACGACAGGGACGAGTTGACCCGCGAATTGAAGAAGATGTGGCGGCTCGCGTCGCAGTTGCGGCAGCAACGCTTTGCCCACGGCTCGCTGAACTTGGAATTCCCGGAAGTGAAGGTCCGCCTCGACAAGCAGGGGCGACCAACCCACATCGAGAAGATCCACTATGACATTTCCCACCAACTCATCGAGGAGTTCATGCTCGCCGCCAACGAGGCCGTCGCGCGGCACATTTGCCAGTTGCAGGTTCCCTGCGTGTACCGGATCCACGAGGACCCGGATCTGGAGAAGCTGCGCGACTTCCGTGTCTACGCGCAGAGTTTCGGCTACAAGGTCGGCGACGTGACCCATCGCCAGGAACTCCAGAAAATCCTGAAGCAGGTCGAAGACAAACCGGAAGAGTACGCCATCAACCTCAACCTGCTGCGATCGTTGAAGCAGGCGCGGTACTCGGTGAACCCCGTCGGACACTACGGGCTGGCCAAGAAATTCTACACGCATTTCACCTCGCCCATCCGCCGCTACGCCGACTTGATGGTGCACCGCACATTGTTTTCCCTGCTAAAATCGGCCGGGGCCAACCCGCGTCGCTACAGCGTCCAGGAGTTGACCCGCGTCGCGGACCACATTTCCAAGACCGAACGAATCGCCGCCGATGCCGAAAAGGAATCCGTCGAACTCAAGAAGCTGGAATATTTCCAGTTGAAGCTCACACGCGGTGAAACGGAAAACATGGAAGCCGTGGTTTGCACCGTGAGAAACTTCGGTTTCTTCGTGGAACTACCCGACAGCCTGATGCAGGGCCTCGTTCACATCTCAACGCTCGGAGACGATTTTTACACCTACGACGAGCGACGAGAATGCTTTGTCGGTCGCCGGAGAAAGCGGGTGATCAAGGTCGGCGACCGGCTTCGCGTGCGAGTGGAACGGGTTGATCTCGTTAAGCGACAGATTGATTTCCGAGTCGTTTTGGAGCGGTAATTACCCCAAATACCGCTCAGACCTTTCACCTGTAAGGGACCGTTTGCCTGCAAATGGTTACAAAGTCGATGGGCTGCGTCTATGGATGTTGGCCTCGTACCCGCCGGGCCATGGTTTTCCGCAATGGATAATCGCCGCAAGTAATTGAACAGCAGGCAGTATTGTTCCACATAATAGCTTGACTTAACCCGAGTGGTCTTTTAAAATGCACTCACGGTGTGGTAGCAGGTGAAGTTCAGGTATCGGTGCGAGTAAAAATTTTGCGAGAAGGGTTCTGCTCATCGGCGCAACAGAAGCTTCATGGCGAGAGGTTCTGCTCCCCTTGGGGGATATGTAGGGAGACATCGATGAAAAGAGAAGTTAAGGCTTTGATGGTCGGATTGGCGCTCGTGGGATTGGCCAACTGGGTTAATGCAGCCCCAACTTTGACGATTAGTAATGGGGCAAATCCACTGATTACCGTTGTCGATAATGGCGCGGCCGACCTGAGTTCCCTGACGGGTGTGGTGGCTGTCGTCACGAATGTCGGAGTGTGGAATCTGGTCATTGATGTTGGGGAGACGAAACCCGCGCTGGGGAGTATAACCAACCCGGTAATGGACCTGGCCATTCAGGCTTCTTCAACCGCTGCCGCTACTCTAACACTAACTTTTTCTGACAATGGCTTTGCTCTTACGAACGGCGTTTTGAGCGCCAGTCTTTCTGGACATATCGTCAGTGGTGCCGGAGAAACCGTCGGGTATTTTGTGTATGCTGACCCCGGCAACGTTGTGGGAAATACAATAACGCAAGTCACCGGCATTGGACCGGGACCGTTGCCCATTTCGACGACCATAGCGGAAGCGTTCGCACTCACTGTGCCATATTCGCTAACACAAGTTGTTGATATTTCGACCTCCGGGCCGTCAAGTAACAGCATTGATGCAAGCTTCCAGGCCCTCATTCCCGAGCCCTCGACCGTCGCCTTGGTTGGCCTCGGTCTGGTGGGCGCGTTAGCCATCCGTCGTAGAAAATAGTCGCTTCAGTTTCACGCTGACGACCCGGATTGCCATCGGCAAGTATTCTTCCTCCGCATCAGCCGCGCCGGCGGTTGGCTTGACCCTCACCGTCGCCTGCGGCAGTATACGACGACATGTGGCGATGGACTGAAATCGTCGAGCAATACGTTCTCGACGTCATCTTCGAGCGCCGACGGGACCTGTCCGCGCGAATCACCAGCGCAATCCTGCTTGGTGTCTCGAAGGTCTACCAACTGTGCGTCCAGATTCGGCTGGCCCTCTGGCAGCACCGGATCTTCCGTGACCACACCCTCGGCTGCCAGGTCGTCAGCATCGGCAACCTCAGCGTGGGCGGAACCGGCAAGACGCCGGTGGTGGAAGTCTTTGCCCGGGCCCTCCAACAGCGCGGTCGTCGCGTCGCCATCCTTTCGCGGGGCTACAAGAGCGTTCCGCGGCCGCTCTGGCAACGGTTGCTCTCCAAAATCGCGTTCCGAGAAGACAAGGTTCCGCCCAAAATCGTGTCGGACGGCCGTTCGTTGTTACTCGATAGCGAGCAAGCCGGCGACGAACCCTATATGCTGGCCTCCAATCTCAAGGATGTCGTCGTGTTGGTCGACAAAGACCGCGTCAAAAGCGGCCGGTATGCCATCTCCAAATTCGGTTGCGACACGCTGCTCCTCGATGATGGGTTCCAGTATCTCGCCTTGAAGAGCCGTCTCGATATCTGCCTTATCGATCGCAACAACCCGTTTGGGAATCATTACCTTCTTCCCCGGGGCACACTTCGTGAGCCGATCAGCAATCTCAAGCGCGCCCATTACATTTTCATCACCAAATCGAGCGAACTCGGGGCCAAGAAGCTTCGCAAGGCAATCCGTCAGTTCAACGAGAAGGCTGAGATTATCGAGTGCGCCCACCAGCCGCTCTACTTGCAGGACGTGTTCACCGGGGAACGCCATCCATTGGAAAAACTGCGTGGCCTTGCCGTCGCCGCCATTTCCGGTATCGCGGTTCCCGAGAGCTTCGAGGAGGGACTCCGCGGCCTTGGCGCCAATCTCGTCTACGCCAAGCGCTACGCCGACCACCACCGCTACACCCAGCAGGAAATCATCAATATAATCAACCGCAGTCTCAAACGCGGAGCGGCCGCCATCCTCACCACGGAAAAGGATGCGGTACGCTTTCCGAAGATTGACCGCCGCGACATTCCCGTCTACTACTTGCGGGTTGAGATCCGGATTATCTCAGGCGCCAAGGACTTTGATGATGCAGTCGCCAACATTTGTCACCGATAGCCAGAGCACGCGCATCCTCATCCGCGCGACCAACTGGATTGGGGATTCGGTCATGACCATGCCGGCCGTTCAGCGCATTCGCGAGCTCGCGCCGGCCGCCCACATCGCCATCCTCTGCCCCGGCAAACTCACCGATCTGTGGCGCCACAACCCCTATATCAACGAACTCATCCCGTTTGGCCACAAGCTCGACCTCAATGAGATTCGCCGACGCGAGTTCGACATCGCCATCATTTTCCCCAATTCGTTCCGGTCCGCCTGGGAATGCAAGCGCGCCGGTGTCCCCCGTCGTATCGGTTTTGCCGGGCACTGGCGACGGTTCCTGCTCACGGATATCGTCCACGAACCACGCGCCGAGCGGGCCGTCTATGAGGACCGCTCCGTGGACGGCAAGACCTTTCGCGTGAAAGTGTTTCCCTCGCTGCGACATCAGTCGGAGCGGTACCTGGACATCGTCGCCTATCTCGGCGGCAATCGCGACCCGGCCCCACCCCGAATCCGCCTGGCTATCGAAGAGATGCCCGCGCTCAATAAATTCTTGCGCGACGACGGCCGTCCGGTAATCGGTATCAACGCCGGCGCCGAATACGGCCCCGCCAAACGCTGGCCCGCCGAGCGCTTCGCTCAAACCGCCATCAAAGTCACCGAAGTTACCGACGTGCGCTGGCTCATTCTCGGCGGTCGCGACGACGTTGAAATCTCGACTGAGATCGAAACCCAGCTCCACGAAGCGCGGCTGGATGAGAACACCGTGATCAACGTCGCCGGCAAGACCACGTTGCTCGATCTGTGTGCGCTGCTTCGGTTTTGCAAGGTGCTGCTGACCAACGATACGGGCCCGATGCATATCGCTGCCGCGCTCGGTACGCCCACCGTGAGCATTTGGGGCTCGACCTCGCCGGAACTGACCGGGCCGTTGTCCCCGCGTAGCGTCATCATCCGTGAGCCGGTGGAATGCAGTCCCTGCTTCCTGCGCAAGTGTCCGATTGATTTCCGTTGCATGGACCGGGTCCAAGTTGGCGCCGTCGCTCAGGCTGTCCTGAAACAATTGGGCGTGGAGGACAAGACCGCCACGAAATCATGAGCGAAGGGTACAGCGTCACCCGCTCGGCGCGCACGGTCAGCCTCGCGGTGTTGGGCAGCCGTGTGCTCGGTCTCGTCCGCGAACAGGTGCTCGCGGCTCTGTTCGGTGCCAACCGCGAGTTCGATGCGTTTGTCACGGCGTTCCGCATCCCCAATCTGTTGCGCGATCTCTTCGCCGAGGGTGCCTTGTCGGCGGCGTTTGTCACCACGCTTTCCCAAAAGCTTTCCAAAGAAGGCGACAAAGCGGCCTGGCGTCTGGCGAATCTCGTCCTGAACGCGCTGATCGTCGTGCTCGGACTGATCACCATTATCGGCGTCCTGGTCTCTCCATGGCTGGTGCGCTTCATCGCGCCCGGGTTTGGTCAGATCCCCGGCAAGACGGAACTCACCACCACGCTGACGCAGATCATGTTCCCCTTCCTGCCCATGGTCGCGCTCGCGGCGCTCGCGATGGGGATGTTGAATGCCAAACACCGCTTCGGCGTTCCCGCCAGCGCTTCGATGATGTTCAATATCGGCTCGATCGTTGGCGGACTGGCGTTTGCGTTCCTGCTCGCGCCGGGTTTCCTTCACAATCCAGCTCTCGCCGGCCGCGCCGTGATCGGCATGAGCATTGGCACGCTCATCGGCGGCGCATTCCAGTGGATGATTCAGATTCCGAGCCTGCGAAATGTCGGCTATCGGTATGAACCCATCCTGGACTGGCACGACCCGGGCTTTCGCCAGGTCCTTCACTTACTCGGGCCATCCGTCATTGGCACCGCTGTCGTGCCGATCAACATCTTCGTCGACCAGTGGTTCGCCTCCTTTTTTGGGAACGGCGCCGTCACCTGGCTCAATTGCGCGTTTCGGCTGATGCAATTTCCCATCGGCCTGTTTGGCGTCGCCATTGGCGTGGCGACACTGCCCAGCGTGAGCGCCCATGCCGGGCGCGGAGACATGGTCGAGTTCCGCAAAATCCTCGCCCGGTCGATTCGTCTCGCGTTCTTCCTGTGCGTGCCCGCCGCGTGCGGACTGTCGGTCTTGGCAATGCCGATTATCTCGACGATTTACCAGCATGGGAAATTCGACCTGTTCGCCACGGAACAGACCGTCTTGTGCGTGCGCGCGTTTTCCGTCGGTCTGGTCGCCTACGCCGCGATCAAAATCATCGCGCCGACGTTTTATGCGTTGGGGGATTCGCGCACCCCGATGTATGTCGGGCTCGTGTCCATTGTCGTCAATGCCAGCACCGACTACCTGTTTGCGATCGTGTGCCACATGAAGACCGCCGGGCTCGCGCTCTCGACCTCGACTGTCGCGCTGTTTAACTTCTTCCTGTTACTCGGCCTGATGCGACGCAAGATCGGACGCGTCGAAGCCACCGTGCTGCTGCGGTCGTTCCTGAAAGTGGCGCTCGCATCGGTGATAATGAGCGCGGCGGCGTACGGCACACATCGGTTCTGCGAGTTCAATCGCTACGTCGACATGATCGCTTCCATAACTGTCGCTTTGATTATCTTCGGCGCCGCCTGTCATGTGCTGCGCGTCGAGGAACTTGCCGAATTGCTCGCGGTGTTGAAATTTGGCTCCCGTGCCGGCAATCGTCCATAAATGGACGGCCTATCTTTCGGGGCTTTGCCCAATACCATCCCTACCGCTCTGGCATTGGAAATCGCGTCTTGCCATGATATATCCCCAGGAGATATATAATGCCTCTCCAACACGCATGAAGTACCTGAATCGAGAGATGTTGCATGGCAACGCCGAGACGTTGGTTCTGGCGCTGTTGGCGGAGAAAGGATGCCACGGCTACCGCTTGAGGCAGGAACTGGCGGAACGGTCACACGACTACTTTCAAATGGGATACGGACGACTCTATCCCCTGTTACGCTCGATGGAACGCCGGCGACTGGTGACAGCGAGACGCGTGAAGGTCGGCAAATCGCGCGAGCAAAGACGGTACGCGATCACCGCCCGGGGACTTGCGGAATTGCGTGAGCGCAAGCGCCGCTGGCGTCAGTTCTGCGCCGCCATGGACTGCATCTTATCAACACGGGACGATATATCGCCAGGAGATATATCGTGAGGCAAGCATGTCGATGGTGGCAGCGCGTTCACGGCTGCCTCAAAACCAGAATGGTGTGGACCCCGGACATCGACGGTCGCCTTTAGCCCGCCCGTCATGTGCTGGGCGTGGATGAACTTGCGGAATTGCTCGCGGTAATGAAGTTTGGGGCAAAAGAACCGGAAAGATAGCGGCATCGCACAATTGACTGATTCGGCCTCCTAATCTGCGTGAATCTCAAGAACCTCAATCAACTGATCCGAGGGACGTCGCTTGAACCGCACTGTGACTCGCCCGAATCGCCACTCGTCATTCGACGGTGGTTCCGAGGCCGCCGGCCACTCTAGTGGATAAAGAGTGACATCCTCAATGAACTTGTCCACCAGCCGTGTCGCTGCCCAGTCGCGATGTTCGGAGCCAGCAAACATCAATTGAAACTGCCTTTCGAGCGCCGCACGGTCGTTGACACGCCATGTCAAATTATGCGCCATGTCTTTCCGTCGAATGCGGATTAGCCGCGATGTCGCACACCGGTGACTTTTGCAGGTTGTTCCATTATCCTGCAGATATGAAAGCACTCCTGCGAATACCCATCAAGGACTATCGCCGAAAGGAGATGCTGAAGGCGCGCTCCAAATCCACCGCAAATTCGGGTATGATTTGTCGTGTCGATGAGCACGTCAATTAATCTCAAGGCGAAAGTCCGGGACCTGCCGAACAAGCCTGGCGTGTACCTGATGCGGGACCAGCTTGGGCGGGTGATCTACGTCGGCAAGGCGCGGTCGTTGCGCAAACGCGTGAGTCAGTATTTTCATCCGTCGCGGGCGATGCGGTGGGATCCCAAGACGCGGGCGCTGATCGAGTCCATCGCCGATTTCGAGACGTTCGTCGTCAAGAGCGAACCGGAGGCGCTGCTCCTCGAAGGCAAGCTGATCAAGGAATACAAGCCGCGCTACAACGCGATGTTCAAGGACGACAAGCGGTTCCTCATGGTGAAAATCAGCATGAACGAGCCCTACCCGCGTTTCAAATTTGCGCGCCTGAAGAAGGATGACGGCGCCCGCTATTTTGGGCCGTTTGCGCATGCCGGTGCGGTGCGGCAGGTCATGCAGTGGATGCGCAAGAAGTACGGCGTACTCGTGCAAGGCACCGGTGCGCCCAAGGAGAAAGACCTCAAGTACTCGACCTATCTGGTACCCGTCCCGCTCGCCGAGATGCCGCACGAAGAGTACCTGCGCCGGGTTGATCTGGCCTGCGAGTTTCTCGAAGGCCGAAGCAAGGAAGCCATCGAACAACTCGAGGAGGCCATGCGCACCGCCGCCAAGGCGATGAAATTCGAAATGGCCGCCGGGTTCCGCGATGTCATCAACAGCCTCCGCGAAATCGGCCGGGCCGCCCACGAGCGGAAGTTTGCCCGTGATTTCGCCCCCAATCTCGCACCCCAACAGGAGATGGACGAACTCCAGCGCGTGCTCGGCCTATCACGGCTGCCCCAACACGTCGAAGGCTTCGATATCTCGAATATCAGTGGAACGTTGTCGGTCGCCTCAGCCGTTTGCTTTCGAGATGGCAGGCCCCACAAAGAGCATTACCGCCATTATCGGATCAAGACCGTGGAGGGCAGCGACGATTTTGCGTCGATGGCGGAGGTGGTCGGTCGCCGCTACGCACGCATTCGGGCCGAAGGCGGCGCGTTGCCCGATTTGGTGATGGTGGACGGCGGCAAAGGCCAGCTCATGGCGGCGTTGCGGGCGTTGTGGAAACTGGAGATTCGCGATCTGCCGGTGATCGGTCTCGCCAAGCAGATGGAAGAGATCCATGTGCCCGACCAGACAGTGCCGATCCGCCTGCCGCGCAATTCCCCGGCGTTACACCTGATTCAACGTCTGCGGGACGAAGCGCACCGGTTCGCCAACGCTTATCACCAGAAACTGCGCAAACGTCGAGTCCAAGAGTCCGTTCTGGACGAGTTTCCCGGTCTCGGCGACAAACGCAAGCTGGCCCTGCTGCAGCATTTCGGCTCGATCCAGCGACTGCGCGAGGCCAGCGCCGACGCGATCGCGAGCGTCCCCGGCATCGGGCCGAAAATGGCGGCGGCGCTGCAAGAATTCCTCGCCAATCGGTAAGGGACATCGTATACCGTCCCCATGTGGCGGGTGGCCATCCGTGCATTGTTGATCCTCGGGTTTGTGGGTGTGCCTCGACACTGGGTGTCGGGGGCGAGCGACCAGACTACCGCCTCGACACTGATCCCCTTCCAGGCAATGACCGGGACAAACCTGACCCTGGTGCGTGGCGTGACGGATCACTACACGTTACGGCGGGAATATGCACCCGAGGAATTCCAAGCGCGCCTGGCCGTATTCGAGTATCTTCTCGACCATCTGGACGCGTGTTCGGTGTTGGCCCAAATGGCCGGCCTGACCCAATACCGCGCCCGCCTCGATGCTGATGGCCGGCTCCAGGCCGACGATCGTGCGGGCGCCGCCGGTTACATTCTCAACGTCTACGCGGGCGACGGAAGGCGGATCCTCTATGTGGAAGGCGCGGAACATGGTGTATTCGACGTGCGAGGCCGCGGCGTTGCGGTTGTTGATTATCGCGCCAAGGCGGGTGGCAGAATCGAATACACCCGTGCCGTGTTTGTGAAGGTGGACAACGTGGTGCTGGCCGCGCTAGCGCAATTGTTCGAGGTTTTCCTGCGCGGCACTGTGGATCGCCATTTTGCCCATGTGATCCGCAACCCGGTCATCCTCAGCCAGCAGGCGCAACAGGATCCGCAGAAGCTCCTCGATCAGATTGGCCGACTGCCGGTAGCCGACCGGCAACTGTCGGCGCCATTCACCGCCCTGGTCCGCTCGAATGCCAGCGCGCGGCTGGTTGATGACGGTCATTCGCCCTGAGAGCCGCAGGCGGCAGGTTCGTACGTGCGGCGTTGTGGTTACCGTCTGACATCGGCGCCAGAAAACTGACACTCTGGCACTCGCCTGTCTCCGTGGCACCGTTCGAAAGGAAGCTCCGGTTGCACAACTGGAGCAAGGTTTTGATCGTCAACCAATTCCGCTTCAAGCACTTCAGCGGTGAGGCGGTCAAAACATCGGTCATATACGACGGACTGGGAATGCGACATGCTTATTAGAATCGCGTTCCAATGCACACGCAAAAACCGAGCGCCAAGAAGCCTCAGGCCTCCCCGGAGCAATGTCGAACGCGCTATTTGGGTTGCCTATACAACCTGTCCGAGTGTCTGACGGAATGCACAAGCCCATGTCCATTTGCGCTCGAATTTGGAGGCGTGCTGCTTTGTGGGCATCCGGGTTGTCGCCAGTTTGAGGCCCCTCTGTCGAGGGTGGCGTAATCGCCGCTGCCCATTCCCCGCCGCAGAACCTGCCGCGGATCGCCGCGAGCCACGATTGAGAGTGGATTTGACACGCTGTGGCGTGGCGGCTATGATGCGCGTCACATTGCAGGACGCTGAGAGTTTTCATCCCCAGTCTGATGACCTCGGGGTGAGAAGCGTATGAGAGGGGTGTGAATCGAGATTGTCGGAAGTCAGACTGAAAAAAGGTGAGCCCGTGGAGAAGGCCTTGCGGCGGCTGAAGAAGAAGCTGGATCGCGAGGGGACATTGCGCGAAGCGCGGGCTCATCGCCACTACGAAAAGCCGAGCGAAAAACGCCGGCGGAAGGCGCGAGGGCCTCGTACCTTCATGGGTTTCTAAACACACACGAACCATTCACGGGGCCAGCGCCGCCACGCGACCGCTGGCCCCGAACGCATTCGGGGCTGATCCCCGCTTTCATGTTTGCATTCTCGACCTGCTGGAATTCGCAGCGGCACATCGACGGGCGCGCGATGGTCAACGAAGTGCGCGCGCTCGGCTTCGAGTATGTTGAACTGGGCCACAGCACGCGCCTGTCGTTGCTCAGCGGTGTCCAGGAAGCCGTGGCCGCCGGCGAAATCAAAATCAGTTCTCTCCACAATTTTTGCCCCACCCCGCTCGGCGTAATGGGTCCCGCCCCCAATCATTACCTGCCCAGTTCGCGAAATGAGGAGGAACGCCAGTACGCGGTGCGCCATACGTTGCGCACGATCGATTGCGCGGCGGCACTCGGGGCGAAGGCCGTGGTGATGCATCTTGGGCAGGTACCGATGCGCCACTATACGGCGCGTCTGCTGGACCTTCATATGGCAGGGCGCGCCGACAGCCCCAAATACCATCGCTTAACCGAGAGGGCCATCGCCGTCCGTGAAAAGAAACGCCAGAGACCTCTCGATCAGGTATACCGCACGCTGGAGGAGATCTTGCCCCGCGCAAAAGAGATGAATGTGAAGATCGGGATGGAAACACGCTTCGGTATCGAAGAAATCCCCAACGAGGAAGAGGCCGAAGAGATCCTGGCGCGCTTTGGCGCCGACACGATTATGTATTGGCACGACGTGGGCCATGCCGCGGTGAAGGAAGTCCTCGGGCTGATGTGCATGGACAGTATCCTGAATCGATTTCGGGGTCGTACCGCGGGGATGCACTTGCAGGATTTTCACCCGCCAGCCGAAGATCACCTGCCGCCGGGTCTTGGCCAGTTTGACTTTGGGCGTCTGGCGCCATTTGTCACGGACGACATGGTGCTCGCCTGGGAAATTCATCCCCACTGGAGGGCTGACGAAATCACCGAAGGCGTCAAACGGGTGCACGAGTTGCTACGGAAGTCGGTCACGGCATGAAAAAACACCTGGGCGCGTTAGTGCGCGTGCTGGTGAGCGTGGGCATTCTGGCCTACTTGTTCAACGGCATTTTCCACAAGGAGGCGCTGGACTACTTTCAGGCGCATAATATCGATCCGGATGCGCTGGACTGGGTCGCGCGGACGCGAATCGTCTGGAGCGTGGGGCCGGAGGCGTTGTGGCACGAATTTCAGAAGATGAACCCGGTCTGGCTGGTTGCCGCCGTCGTTTCCGCCGGCATACCGGCCATCCTCGGCATCACCCGCTGGCAGTGGATTCTGCATGTGCAGGGGCTGGACGTGAAATACTCGCGGCTCTTTTCCATTTCGTTCATTGGCCTGTTCTTTAACGCGTTCATGCTCGGGTCAACGGGCGGGGACGTGGTCAAGGCGTGGTATGTGGCGCATGAGACGCATCACAAAAAGGCCGAGGCCATCGCCACGGTGGTCGTGGATCGCCTGATCGGCCTGCTGGCGCTGTTCGTCATCGCCCTGGGAATGATGGCGATCTACCACACCCGGGTCCTTCACGATCCCAAACTGTTTTGGTTCTCCATGGCCACGCTCGGCGTGATCGTGTTCACCGTGGTGGGGACACTGGTGGGCTTGTGGCGGGGATTTGTGGACAAACTTCCCGGAGTGCGTTCCTGGCTCCAGCGGATGCCGAAGTACGACGCCCTGCGGCGGATGGTGGAAGCGTATCGGGTCTACGCCTCGCATCCCGTGGTCCTGGCTCGGACGATGCTGATATCATTCGGCGTCCACTTCTTCGCCATGCTCAGCATCTGGTGCGTGGGGATGGGGTTGGCTGTCCGTTCAGCGAGGTTTTCCGATTACTTCCTGTACTTGCCGATTATCAACTCGGTGACATCCGTGCCCATTACCATCTCCGGGTTTGGCGTCCGCGAAGGGATGTACGTCAAGATGTTCCATGAAGTCGGCGTGGCCGGGTCGGTAGCCCTGGTCATGTCCTTGGTAGGCTACATGGCGGCGCTATTTTGGAGCATCGTCGGCTGGGGATTTTTCCTCACCCACCGCAAGGAACTTCCCCCGGCGGATCAAATGGTTTCGGGCGAAGCCGAGTAACGCGGCGCGATCACGACAAGACGGTCAACGTCCCGCTGGTGACGCCCAACTGTTTGACCACGTTCAGGCGACGAAACGACGCGGCCGGGTCCTCGGCGGTCCCCTCGATCAAATCCCGGTACGCCTGCAGGATGGCGCGCGTTTTTGCGGCGTCCTCGTCGAGCAGTTCCACCCGAAAAACACGGGCACCGGCCCCGGCAAACGACCGCACGAATTCGCCGCCACTCTGAGCCTTCGCGTGGTAGACGGTATTGCGGCAACCCACATCCGCTTTGAGGGGATGTTCCGCGCCGACGCGGTCGCGCAATTTCACGTTGTGGCGGTCGCAGGGACGCCCGCAATTGGTCGCATCCGTGCCGTTGGACAGAAACGCCGCAAACACGCAGTGCTCCATGTGAAACATCGGCAGGTGCTGGTGAATCGTCAGCTCAAACCAATGCGGCGGCGCGGCGCGCAACAAATCGATCACCTGCTGCGCGTTCAAGTCGTAGGAAACTGTCAGGCGCTCCAATCCCTCGCGCATCAGAAGCTCGGCGGCCAACGGATTGGCCGCGTTCAGCGAGAAATCGCCGACCTTGCGCAGCGGACTGTGGCGAAAATAATCCAGACCGCCCAAGTTGCGTATCAGGACCCCATCCGGCCCGGCCGCCTCGATCAACTTGAAGAACCCCTGCTCACCGGCCTTCTGTATTCGCGGCGTGGCGAGATAGATTTGTGCCGAGCCACGTTCGCGCACTTGGGCGACGGCGTCGTGATAGCGGCGGATGTCCTCGAAATCCACGTAAATGGTGGCGCAACCGGCTTCCAGCGCGGCGGCGGTCTGATCCATCGTGCGGCACAACGCCACCAGTTGCGGCGGACCGTCGACCCGTTCGCGGGGGATGTTCGCCAGCAATTCCGATAGAACGGGCGTCACGGGCGGTCGCGGTGGCGCGTCGCCCGGTCGAGCGGATTGAAGTTTCCCCACCAGCTCTCGACGTAACCGGTTCAACTCGCTCACGGGGAGAATGGTTTGTCCGACAAGCTTGTTGTGGATCTCACCCAACACGAAATCGGTTTCTCCCAGACGGCTGAGTTGGTCGCGCAATGATTTTACCGTCAGCGGCCGCTTGAACGCCGTTTGCAGTGGCATCGACGAATTGACGCGCACCCCGTTCGCCTCGACCGTCAGGAGTGTGCCGACCGCTCCGGTCACTGTGAGGTCAATTGTCGCTTTGGGCCGCGGAATGTCGCCCTTGTACGTTCGCCGCAATTGGCGTTCGAGCTGCGGGTCGCTCGTCTTCCACACTTTGTCGCCCGGTTTTAACCGGCCAAAGTCAACATGGCCACGCTCGAAAAACAGACCGTTGTCACGAATTTGCCAGATACGTCCGCCCTGTTCGTGGTCCGTGTCGCCCCCCGTATCAAAGACCACACCATCGCCAGGGGACAGCGGTGCCTGCGAGTCCACTTCGACGTGATCCGCACCGACTCGGCGTATGGACCCGACAAATGGCCCGCGCTTCTTACCAAACCGCGCCAGCACCAATTCCTGGTGGTTCACACCGTGCAACCAGCCGGAGTACAACCCGCGGGAGAAGGTCATCTCCAACTTGTATTTGTCCGCCGCGTCGACGTTGGCGGACTGTTCGGCGAGCGCCGCATCAATCGTCTTGCGATAGACCTGGCACGTCGCCGCCACGTACTCGGGGGATTTCAGCCGCCCTTCGATCTTGAACCCGCTGATACCCAAACGAATCAGCTCAGGGATTTCCTCAACTGCCGCCAGGTCCTGCGGTGACAGCAGGTAACGGCGGTCGCCCAATTCCTTCACGGCGCCATCAACGATCAACTCGTATGGCAAACGGCACGCCTGGGCGCACTCCCCGCGATTGGCGCTGCGCTGACCGAGCGCCTCGCTTGTCAGGCATTGACCCGAGTACGCCACGCACAATGCGCCGTGCACGAAGACCTCGAGGGACGGCAAACCATCACCAAATTTCGCCAACTCGCGCATGGAGGTTTCGCGCGCCAATATGATGCGATGAATGCCCAGGCGGCCGGCGAATTTCGCGCCCTCGGGAGAGGTAATGGTCATCTGCGTCGAAGCCTGAATGTCCATCTTCACACCCAGCGCGCGCGCCAGGACCGCCACGCCGAGGTCTTGAACGATCACCGCATCCACGCCTGCCGCGTCGAGCAGCATCAACTCGCGTTCGGCGTCGGCCAGTTCATCCGTAAAAATCAGTACGTTGACGGTGCAGAACGCGCGCACGCCATGCTCGTGGAGGAACCTGACCAATTCCGGCAGTTGCTCCTCGGTAAAATTGTCCGCCCGCATCCGCGCGTTGAAGCGTGGCAGGCCGAAGTAGACCGCGTCGGCGCCATTGGCCACGGCCGCGCGCGCGCACTCCATGTTTCCCGCAGGGGCGATCAATTCCGGCTTCGTTCTCACGCGCCGCGAACATAGCAGAAGCATGCTCGCAAAGCCATCTTCCGTATGCGTTCCAGTCCGAACTTTGCAGCGTGGGGAGAGGCGTAGAGCAGTAAACGCTCGTCGGGCGTGGCAAGCTGGGATAGACTCGTGGACCGTTGAAACTGCGTCCGTTCATCCCCGTATTGATCATCGCCGCCGGCATTGGGGCGTTTCACAACAGCTTTCGCGATGGGTTTGTCTTCGACGACACCCTGTACATCGTGGAGAATCCCCGCATTCGCCAACTGTGGCGGCCGTGGGAGGTCATTGCGCACACTTCGCGTCCGGTGGTGCATCTCTCGCTGGCGATGAACTACGCGCTCGGCGGGCTCGACCCATGGGGATACCACGTGTTCAATGTGGGCGTTCACATCCTCGCTGCACTGACGTTGTACGGAGTGGTACGGCGGACGTTGGAATCCGAAAGTTTGCGGTCCAGATTCGGCGTGGCCGCGCCGTTCCTTGCGGGCGCGATTTCGTTGATCTGGCTGGTGCATCCGCTGCAGACGGAGAGTGTGACCTATACCATCCAGCGCGGCGAATCGTTGATGGGGTTGTTCTACTTGCTGACGCTGTACTGTGTCATTCGCAGTCACGACTCACCCCGAAGGAATTTGTGGAAGATCGTTGCGGTGGTCAGTTGCGCCCTGGGGATGGCCTCCAAGCCCGTCATGGTCACGGCACCGCTGGTCATATTCCTGTATGACCGTGCGTTTCTGGTGACTTCGTGGCGGAAAGCGATGCGACGGCGAGGTTGGTTGTACGGCGGCCTGGCTGCCACATGGTTGCTGCTGCCGCTGTTGCTGGCGAACGCGCCATCCGAGTGGGAAACCAGCGCCGGGTTCGAGTACAAGGAGACTTCACCGTTGCGGTATGCGCTGACGCAGCCGGTGGCCGTGGTACACTATCTGCGCCTGACGCTCTGGCCTCATCCGTTGTGTTTGGACTATGGGTGGCCGTCCCGGTGGTCGGATACGCGGAAGACGCTGGAGAAGTTCCCGGGGCAGATCGTGGTGGCGGCGCTGCTGGCGGGAACGGTCTGGGCATGGAGGCGCAGGCCAGCGGTGGGGTTTCTCGGGGCTTGGTTTTTCCTGATTCTGGCCCCCACCTCCAGTTTCGTGCCGGTGGCGGACGCGATTGTGGAACACCGCATGTACCTGCCGCTGGCCGCCGTGGTCGCGGCGGTGGTGCTTGGCGCGTTTGCGGTCGGGAAACGGCTGGTCAACAAACAGCAGGGCGTCGTGCTTGGGTGCGTGGCCAGTGGATTCGTGGTGGCGCTGTTGGCCTTTCTGACAATCCAACGCAATCAGGACTATAAATCGGAGATGACCATTTGGCAGGACACTGTGGAGAAGAGTCCCAACAATCCTCGGGCGCATGGCAACCTGGGGCTCGCTTTGGAGCAAGCCGGCCGGGTACAGGAGGCCATCGGGCATTACGAACAGGCACTGCGGATCAATCCCGACTACGCTGAGGCGCACTACAATTTGGGAATCGCCCTCGGCCGGCTGGGCCGGGGGCCGGAGGCAATTGCGCAGTTCGAGCAGGCACTACGGCTCGACCCCGATTACGCCAAGGCGCACAACAATCTGGCATTAGCCTTGGTGTCATTGGGCCGGCTGCCGGAGGCGATGGGACATTGGGAGCAGGCGCTACGGATCAAGCCAGATTTCGCTGAGGCGCATAACAACCTCGGGAATGCTCTGCTGCTCGGGGGCAGGATCAACGACGCGATCGGGCACTACGAGCAGGTGTTACGGATCGAACCCGATCTCGCCGAGGCGCACTGTAACCTCGGGGTCGCCCTGGAGAAAGACGGCCGGGTACAGGAGGCCATCCAGCATTATCAGCAAGCCTTGCAGATCAGGCCCGATTACGCCGACGCGCGAAACGGGCTCGCACGACTGCAAGCTGGCCAGTAAGTGGCTGCTGCGTAAATTCAAACCGCCGGGTTCGCAAAGCGTCCAAAGCGGGGAGGCAGTTCCCCGACCGTGATAACCGACGTCAGGGAGTGACGGGGCAAGGTGTGTCTCCCACTTGTTTGTGCTTCTCGCATTGCAGACACCGGCCAGAGGTCTATGCTACTCTTGGGATGCAATGAGGGAAACCGCGACAAACATCGTCCGGCGGCTGCGCGATGCGGGGCACACGGCGTATTTCGTCGGCGGGTGTGTGCGGGACATGGTGCGGGGCGTCGAGCCGCACGATTTCGATATTGCGACCACCGCCCGGCCCGAGCAGGTGCGGTCGCTGTTTCCGAAGACGGTATCGGTGGGCGCGCAATTTGGGGTCGTGCTGGTGCTGGTCGGCGACTACCAATTTGAAGTCGCCACGTTTCGCAGTGACGAAGCCTACCTGGATGGACGGCGACCCACCGGCGTGCGATTCGGTTCACCCGAAGAAGACGCCCGCCGCCGCGATTTCACCATCAATGGATTGTTTTACGAACCGCTGACGCGCTCGTGGGACCCGCTCTTCCCGCTCCAGCGACGAGAGAAGTGGGGTGGCGGGCGCATAATCGATTTCGTCAATGGCCGGGAGGACATCGAGCGGAAGCTGGTGCGGACGATTGGCAATCCGCGGGAACGATTCACGGAGGACAAGTTGCGGCTGCTGCGGTGCGTGCGGTTCGCCGCCAACCTGGAATTCGAGATCGAACCATCGACCTTTGCCGCGGTGAAAAACATGGCGTCGCAGATTCGCGTCGTCAGCGCCGAACGTATCCGCGACGAACTGATCCGAATCTTCACCAGGCCGCACGCGGGCCGGGGCCTGGATCTGCTCGATGCGAGCGGGCTGCTGGCGCACATCCTGCCGGAAATCGCCGTGATGAAAGGGGTCGAGCAACCCGCGGAGTTTCATCCCGAGGGCGATGTATTCCAACATACGAAGTTGATGCTGGATTTGGTGTCGGAAGCGGCCTCGCAGGCCCTTCGACAAGGCTCAGGACGGGAGCCCGGCCCTCCAAAAGACAGGACGATCCTGGCGTTTGCCGTGCTGCTGCACGACGTGGGCAAGCCGCCGACTTTTGAGCGCGCGCCGGACCGGATCCGGTTCAACGACCACGACCGCATCGGCGCGGAGATGGCGGAGGCGATCCTGCGCCGGCTGCGGTTCTCGAACGACCAGATCGAGAAGATCGTGTTGTGCGTTCGCGAGCACATGCGATTTCAATTCGTCAAGGAAATGCGGCCGGCCAAGCTCAAGCGGATACTGGCCCGTGACACATTTCCCGAAGAACTGGAACTGCACCGGATCGATTGCGCCGCCAGCCACCGCAACCTGGAGAATTACGAATTCCTCAAGACCAAGGCCGCGGAGATGCCGCCGGAAACCGTCAAACCCGAGCCACTTCTCAACGGCCACGATTTGCTGGCGCTGGGGCTCAGGCCAGGCCCGATGGTGGGACAGATCCTCCGCGAGGTTGAGGAACTACAATTGGAGGAGCGGCTGAAATCACGGGCGGAGGCGCTGGAGTTTGCCAGGTCCCGAGCCGCGGCGGCAACGCCGGCGCCAGACGGCCCCACTCGGAACGGGGCCGGCGACGCGAAGACTTGAGGTTCGAGCGCACGGACAGGTAGCGGTTGATGTTTTCGGGCGACACCATGCCGACCAACTGTCCGTCATCCACCACCATCACGGACCTGGGGTTGGTGCCGTTGAGAATCCCGTCGCAGGCCAGCACCAATTTTTCCTGGGGCGGCGACATGGTTAGCTCGGTGTCCATGATGGCCAAGACGGGCGTGTTGGCCGGCTGTGTATTCATCGCCTCGACGAGCGCTGGCCGGGTCACGAGGCCCACGAGGGTTCCGTTGTCGAGCACGGGGAAATCGTCCTGGCCGGTTTGATAAATCAACTCGATACCGCGCGACAGGGGATCGGTCGGGGAAAGGACAACGACCTCGCGAGTCATCACGTCGGCGACATGGAGGTTGCGCAATTCGCCTCGCATCCGCACGACGCGTTCCTCACCTTCCGCGCCGAGGAAGATGAACGCGCCGATCAGGACCAGCCAGAACGAGAATTTCAATCCGGCCACGACGAAGAGGATGGCCAACCCCTGCCCGACCATGGCGGCAACCGTCGTGGCCTGGCGATAGGGCAGCGCCAGCGCGAGCACGGCGCGCAACAGCCGGCCACCGTCCATCGGGAACGCGGGAATGAGGTTAAACAGGAAGAGCGTGATGTTCGCCTGGACGAGACACACCAGCAGTCCGCGCACATCCTGCGGCATCTCCATGATCAGCCAATGGGATGGTATGCCGGTGAACGGGATCAAAGCGCAGGCGATGGCGGCGTTAACCATTGGCCCGGCGACGGTGATGGCGATTTCGTGCCACGGGTTTTCGGGGATGCTGCGCAGGGCCGCCACGCCGCCGATCGGCAGCAGGGTGATGCTTTTCACCTGGACGCCGAGTTGCTGGGCGACAAGGCTGTGGCCCAGCTCGTGGAGGATGATGCAGGCGAACACCGAGCTGAACATGGCCACGGCCCAGGCGGCGCCGCTGAGTCCGTCTTCCATCAGCCCGCTATAGGCAACGAAGGCGAGGAAAATCAGGAACGTGACATGCAGCCGCAGGCTGATGCCGGATATGCGTCCGATTGGAAGCGACCATCTCACGTAGTTATTCCTAACACCGAAGGACGATTGCTGCAAGTCGCGTTAGCGCGAAGGACACGAAGCTTTCACCGCGAATGGACGCGAATGCACGCGAGTGAGGAAGGCGGAAGGAAGAAGACGGAAGTCCGAGCAGGCGGGAGAGGCGGAGCGTTAGCCGGATTTTTTGATGATGCCGGTGAGGCCGGCGACCCAGATGGTCGTAAGCGTCCAGCCTGCGGCGATGTGTAACCACAGGTATATGCGTAAGAATCCGCCCGATGTCAGCTTCACATAGCCATGTTGAAAAACAACCGCGCCGCGATTGGCGTCGGGCAACCAGTATTCGGCCTGATAGAATTTTACCAGGGGCACGAACATCTCGGTTGAGTAGATCACGCTGTTAAAGCGCGGGTAGTCCTCGCGGATTTTCGCGGCGGTATTTGTACCTTGTTGCTCGTACGCGTCCTTGGTCGCCGGGCTGATGAGATCGTGTTTGTATCCCGATCCGAAAAGGAAAATCCCCAAGAGGATGACGGTGACGCTCCATTTGAACGTCGCCATGGGCCGATAGCCGAAGCTGATGCGTGGGCCGATCACGCGATACCACCACCAGTTGGCGCTGCCCGGTCGCGTCCATTGCGCCACCCGTTTATTTTTCTCGATGAGAATTTCGTCGGCTTCATCTTCCTGCCCGGCATTGCGTAATACGGATGCCAGTTGTTGGTACGGCTGGGCGAAGAATGCGCACTTCTCGGATCGGGACGCGGTCTTGGGGAGTTCCTCAAGATCCTCATTGTTGCGGTTCAGCCAGTCGATCCGGTCCTCCGCGCTGGCCGGTGCTAGGTGAGAGATCTTCTCGTAAACAAATCCTTGCAGGTAGAGTTGACCTTTCGGTGGCCAACTAGCTTTTTCATCGTAAAGCGTGTTCACTTTCACGGAGCGAAGATCCAGCGTCACCTTCTCAGGATCCCTTACACCCCACCACTGAAAGTGCTTTCCTATTTGGCTGCCGGCAAGGGAGATCATACCCTCCGCCTTGAAGCCACTACGCAAAAAGGCTGCGCCCTCAGCCTTGACACCGTCGGCACTGAGAGCGTCTTTGCCTGGATTGGAGAACTGCCCCTTAGTGCAATCAAGATCTCCGCCGATGGACGCGCCCAAGAGCCGCACCGCGCCCTCGGCTTTGAACCCGCTGCGCAAATACACCGAGCCTTCAACTTTGGCGGCGTCGGCGCTGAGAGCGTCGTTGCCTAGGTTGGAGAACTCCCCGTCTTCGCAATCGAGGGTCCCACCAATGGACGCGCCCCGCAACCGCACCTCGCCTTGTGCCTTGAAGCCCTTGCCCAGAAAGACTGAGCCCTGGACCTTAAGGCCGTCCATGTTGAGAGCCATACCGCCTGGGCTGCGGAACTGCCCGTTGACGCAATCGAGGTATCCGCCGATGGATGCCCCCAACAGCCGTACCTCGCCCTCGGCTTTAAAGCCGTCGCACAAAAACACTGCGCCACCGACCTCGGCACCGTCGGCGCTAAGAGCCGTGCCGCCCGGGTTGGAGAACTGCGCATTGACACAATCGAGACCCCCGCCAATCAATGCGCTCATTAACCTTACCTCGCCCTGCGCTTTGAAGCCGTTGCGCAGGAAGACTGCGCCCTCGAGCTTGAGGCCGTCTGCTCTGATTGTCGTGGTGTGAGTTCCTGAGAGGACCAAGCTGTGTAGCTTTGCTTGCATGAGATAAATGCTTGCAGTGAAGGCGCAGGTCGCAAAGCGCAACGGCACGTCAATTTTCACGAACTGCAAATCAAGCTCGCCGTCAATCCGCGCGCCTCGAGCGAGGATTCCGCGATGGGTCAAGAATTTCGCGGCGTCTGGGTCGGTGCAGAGCCAGGCGATGCAGGGGGCGCGGAGGACGCGGTCGGGTTTCCATTGGCTGGCTTTGGAGGGATCGTTGTCTGGCTCGTTCGGGCTGCTGAAGTCGGCGATCTGACCTTCGGCGATGGCGCGGAGGAATTTTCCTTCGGCGGGAGTGAGGTCGGCGCCCGTGAGCTTTCGAATGGCGGGCCTTGCAAGGTCGACCAGTTGGTCGGCACGCGATCCGCCTTCGCCAAGGCTATGGCGGACAGGTGGAGTGCCATTGGTCATGATGGCTTATTAGCATGGGTCGAGTAGCGGTGGAAAGGATTTTGAAGGGGGTAAGGCGGTCAGGCCCGAAAGGAATTCGGGGTGGAAGGCCGGCGCTAGGGCTTCGGCGGACGGGGCTCGGGATGACAACCGCACAAGGCACACACGGGCGGGACGCGCTGTGCAACGGGGAAAGCAGACACGGGCGGTCCCTTCGACAGGCTCCCTTCGACTGCGCTCAGGGTAAACAGGGCAAAGCGGCCTACAACGGGTGGAGACCTTCGGTCGGATTGTGTGCGCGGTCTGGAGACCGGCGCACAACGGGGGGGGTTACGACTCAGGGTTCCAAGTTCGGGGTTCCCGGTTTATATGGGTTTTGGGGTTGACAGTGTTATCGGGTTGCGATATTGTACGGGGCGTGAAGCATGGACCGTCACCATGTGAGGGGCGGGTTCTCCACCGCGAATGGACGCGAATGCACGTGGAGGACACGGAACACGGCGACAGAGCCACGCCTGCGGCGGGCAATCCGCCTACGGCGGACAAGGCACCGTGGCTACAACGGCGGAAGATGTACCCGCTATTCGGCAGTGTTCTCTGCAAAGGCTACAGGCGAGATGCCTGTGCAACCGGAAAAGGCCAATCACACTGCCCTGCGTCCGACTCGGCTCCGGGGTTACTCTTTACCCCCTATTTCTGCGAAACGAAGCCAATTTTTCGGAATGCTGGAAGCTATGGATCAGCCTGATGAGCAATGGGTCAACATTCCAAGTGTGCCAATTTGACACTTGGCTTCGTTTGTCGAAAATTGGCTTCGTTTGGGGCTTTTGTGGCGGTATTGGGAGCGTTTGGTGTGGATTTTGGGGTCGCCGTTGCAACGGCCTGCTCTGCCCACAGGCAGACTTGCCCCATGTGGACGGGGCGACTATGATGCGCGGCGTTATGGACAAGATTCTCGTGGTCGATGACGAGGCGGATATTCGGCGGGCGTTCCACCGCAACCTCGCCAGCGAAACGTTGCAGGTGGTGGAAGCGGGCAATGGCGAGGAGGCCATCCGCATGGTGGCCAAGGAGCGGCCGAATCTGGTGGTGATGGACATTCGCATGGCCGGCACGAGCGGGCTCGATACGTTGCGCAAGCTGCGCGAACTCGACCCGAAACTTCTGGTGATCATGATGACCGCCTACGGCACGACGCAGACGGCGATCGAGGCGATGAAGTTGGGAGCCTACGACTACGTGCTGAAGCCGCTGGAAGTGCCCAAGCTCAAGGCGTTGATCGAGTCGGCGCTGAAGGCCGCGCGCGACATGCGGGACGTGGTCAGCTATCCGCCGCTGTTGACAAGCGAAGATCACGCCGAAGGCATCGTCGGCCAGAGCGAGCCGATGCAACAGGTGTTCAAGCTCATCGGCCAGGTGTCGCAATCGGAAGCCACGGTGCTGGTTACGGGCGAGAGCGGGACCGGCAAGGAGTTGGTGGCGCGGGCCATTTACCACCACAGCCGGCGGGCCGAGAAACCGTTCATGGCGATCAATTGCGCGGCGATTCCCGAAAACCTGCTCGAGAGCGAACTGTTCGGTCACGAAAAGGGCGCGTTTACGGGCGCGGGCGAACGGCGCATCGGCAAGTTCGAGCAGTGCGACCAGGGCACGATTTTTCTCGATGAGATCGGCGACATGCCGTTGTCGACACAAACGAAGATCCTGCGGGTGCTGCAGAACGGCGAATTCCAGCGGGTGGGCGGCAACCAGACATTCCACTGTGACGTGCGGGTGATCGCCGCTACCAATCGGGCCCCCGAACAACTGGTATCCGCCAAGAAGTTTCGCGAGGACCTGTATTACCGCCTGAATGTGGTCCGCATCCACCTGCCGCCACTGCGAGAACGCCGGGAGGACGTGCGTCTCCTGGTGCACTATTTTCTCCAACGATTGGCGAAATCGGGGACGGTCGGCGGGCGGGTCGCCAAGATTTCCTCCGAGGCGCTGAAGATACTCGAACGGTCTCCCTGGCCCGGCAACGTGCGCGAACTGGAAAATGTGATCGAGCGGTCGGCGGTTGTTGCCCGAGGCGATTCGATTCTGCCCAAGGATTTGCCCACGGAAGTGCGCGAGGGGCGAGCGGTCGCTGTACCGGCGGAGGACCTGACGGCGGCAATTGATGCGGCGGTGCGTCCGCTCTATGCGCTGGCCAGGAAAGACCCGAGCCTGAAGATCATGGCGCTGGTGGAACGCGAACTGATCACGCGGGCTCTGACGGAGACCAATGGAAATCAGGTGCAGGCGGCGAAGCTACT
>Ga0187875_10000839_pt1 | contig 24649 bp, 20 predicted proteins | sample June2016WEW_17_1_2_FD_132978 | JGI IMG/M metagenome (GOLD analysis project Ga0187875, IMG submission 132978) | Peatland microbial communities from SPRUCE experiment site at the Marcell Experimental Forest, Minnesota, USA - June2016WEW_17_10 | ecosystem: Environmental > Terrestrial > Soil >...
ACCAGAAAAAATTAAAAAAAATCTTAAAATATCATTTTTCAACATCTCTTTTAACTCGCTTTCGATAAGATTCTGTAGATACACATGATTATAGCACCTTTTGTCCTTTAAGCACATGTTGACAAGTTTTTGGTGTGTATTTTCATCAATACATGCAATATCGAGGAGCACAAAAACTGCAGCAATTGTCATTTCTATTTCTTTTATGAAATCAATATCCGGTTTCGCTTGTCCTGCGAATTCTTCAAGTTTAGGGTTTATGTTAAAATCCAAATCATCTATACTCTTAACTCCCCTTTGTTTTCTGTTTGATTTCGACTAGTTTCAATCTATTAGCTGAAATGTAAGTGTTTATGAATTTGTCTTCATTACATTCCATTATTTTAAATTGTATTTCTATTTGATTTAGTATATACTTTTTGTATATATTCTATATAGTACTTGCCTAAAAGATTTATTAAAATTACGTGGTCCTGATTCCATAAACTGTGATCTTGACAACAAATAGCTGAGGCCTTATGATTACCAAACGACATTAAATGTACAAATAGTTATATATAATATATATAGAAAATTATAAACTAATAAAGTTACTTATTCTGAATAGGACATTGTAAATACTGATTTTGACACAATGCTTAAGTATCATTATGGTAATTATAAATATATAATTGAGATGAAATCTATATTGTTCCCTCAAAATATTTATATTATTAAAAAATATAGATAAAATTGATCATGGAGCAATAACTAGAATGCTACTGACTTATAAAATAAAGCACAATCGGGATTTTTCGGAGGAACTCCAAAAGGCTCGAATGGTTGCTGAGTTTTGTATCAAACATCGAACTCAAAATCTAAGCCTTGATTCGCCTCCCACTCAAAAATCTGTTTCTTGTGATTATCATTTTCCTGTTTCCCCTCTTCATTCACAGCAATTGGGAAATTATGAGAAAAATCAAAAGAAGATGCAGAGAAAGAGGACTAAAGTAAATTCTACGTCCGTACCTGATTCATTTCTAATATCTGATTCTCTTCATCCTGGGGATGTTAAGCATATAGGCTTGAAGTCAACTCTTTCCGGCCCGATTCTTAGGAAATATTCCCGAAACAAGGACCTCAGATCTGTTAAGAATGTAAAATTAATTATTCCGTCGCAAGCTGTTAGTGCCCTAAAGAAAGAAAAAACTCTCATAATTCCTTGCTTGAAACTTCTACTTAACTATCATTTTTCCAATAATTTTAACAAAATTTCCCAGATAGAAATAGATCACATATATGCTTATGTGGCAGTTGTCTTTCCGAGCGAAGAACCCAAAAGTTCCGAACACTATATCGGAATCGACCGCAATACTAGGGGACATATTGCAGTTGTAGCAAATCCAGAGTCCGGTAAAATTTGGAAATTAGGTAAAATGCGCTACCACACACATAAAAAATACGAGAATATAAAAAAGAGACTCTATAATACGGGCAGATACGAGCAACTAAAAGCTGTAAAAAATAGGGAAAAAAACATTATAAATAATTTGAATCATCAGATTAGCCGAAAGATTGTGAATATCGCTCTGTATAATGGGTGTGGAATCAAACTCGAAGATTTAAATGGACTCCGGAAACTCAATAGCAAAATAGGAGGTGCAGAAAATGGTGAAAAAAATAAACATGAAAACAAAAAAAGGAAACAGAAAAGAGACAAAAGCAGAGAGAAAAAAATAAACAAAAAAGCTATCAAAAACAAAAGCAAAATCCTCAATTATACGTGTTCAAGTGAATACTCCCTGAACAGTTGGTCTTTTCATCAACTCCATCAATTTATTGAATATAAAGCCAGGCTGCTAGGAGTAGAGGTAGCTTATATTGATCCCCATGCTACTAGTAAAAGGTGTAGCCGCTGTGGACATACAGGAAACCGACACAGCAAACAATTTGAATGTCCACACTGTGGTCATGTTGATCATGCCGATGTCAATGCCGCCTTTAACATAGCTTTGACGCCAAAAAGCAATGACCAATTCTCTGCAGAAAGAGATGTAGGGAAAGGGGATACTGACACCCCTCTACGGATCCTGGACCGTGCAATTTTCGGTAAACGGATAGCCAGAAAAGAAACTTCTCCACAGTTTGCATGGGAAGTATGTCAGTTTTTAGCTTAAGAAGTACTGTTTTACTTTTTGATATGTATGCATGAGGATATATTTTCTCATATTGACCATTGAGAACCTTCAATTCTCCGAGTGCATAGAGATATCTTGATCATGAAGTGCACCTGGAATGATCCTAGCAGATGCATAAGTTTTCATACAAAAACTATACTCAGTTAAAATAAGGAAGACAGAAATTTTTTCAGTATGAATATGGACTCTGTATCCTATTATCTTTTACATAACTTTTGGTGCACTACCAATTGGTTTAGTTGCTTATTTTTGTGTTAAATTAGAAAAAGGAGTTTTTTTGCCTCCTTATTTTTTAATTAATCTCGGAAGTGTTATCCCCAATTTAAGGGAAGAAATGTACCATACTCCGACTCATGGGGAAATCCATGTCTTTCTTTGCAGCCTATTACATTAATATAAACTGTCTTTGATGCGTTAGCATTTATTGTGCTAGCAGATGGTACGAATGTAACATGCAATGGCTGATGCTGACCTTCACTTAATACAGTGCCTACGTCTGGGTTATAGTAGAAAGTTCCAGCTAATCCAGGTCTGGTAGTAACAGTGGCGTTATTAGCCCATGCATCTAATTGATCATAGCTCAATGGAGTGCCCTGACATATGTCAGTAGCGTTTTCCCAGTTTATTGTAACGTTTTCAAGAGTCAAGGCATCTACTGAACTTATTATACTAACTAGCATCAAAATCATAGCTGTTGAAGCTATAGCTATTTTATGTAACTCATGTTTACTTATCATTTATCTTTCTCCTGTAAAGATCTGTTAGTTCTGAATAAAATATGACTTGTTTCATAATATATATAAATATTTGATTATATGTTTCCTAGTAATATAATATCATATCCATATAGGACTATAATTAGTCTAATTAAATACTAATTTGTTCTCATTGTGTATTCATCCACCTTCTATTCAAAATTAGAACTTCCGCAGTTGTGGTAGAAAACCAGTCGCACTAACTTTTGAATTAGCCTAAATAGAAGCTTAAACGACAAATTCTATTGCATTTGATTTTGTTCCCCAAGTACAGGTAGTCCTACAAATATCAGCATTTTATGAACTCGTAGCACAATATAGACAAACATAAGCGTTTGTAATGAAAATTACTAAGTATGTTTTAACTTTACAACTATATATAGATTGTTGAGTATTTATCGATTCGTGAATTTTTTAAAGATAATCGATGTCCATAAGGTTTGGTTATTTCATTTTATTTTTTCAGTAATCTACACTACTATTCTATAAATCTTAAAATTAGAGAATCTCTTGCAAAATTTTTAAGAACAAATAAATTTCAGTAAAAAAATTGAAATGCATCAAGAGCTTTTTAATTCTCACAATCATGGTACTTTGATTCAGTCCATTCATGTCTTTATTTTCGTTTAGAGTACTAAATTATTATTTTTTTCTGGTATTTTCTATCTGTGAGAATGATCTAGGTTAATTAATTTCAAACTTTGAGCCCCTGCATTATAGATTTGCAATCTTTTTTTATTTAGCATGGAGTTGAAGAAATCCAGAAATATTCACTTAAAAATGCGCAAACATGGAAAAAAAGTATAGTAAACATATTTTCTAATATATATTCTGAAATATATAGTATTTAATCTTTCCATATACATTATAAGATTTGAATACCAATTATCTAACAATCCATCGCAAAAATTTGTTTTTTGCATATAAACGGAAAATATTATTAGTAGTTATATTAATAATTAAAAAATTTAATTGATAAACTAATTGGAAATGTGATGTTTCCCCGGTGCACCCGCTGATGGAATGTGGGTTATAGAGAATTTAGTGTTAATTTTAGGAATACGATGGTGTGAAATAATTGGAGCCTACGCATTGAGGCGAAAAAAGTATTTATAGTCTCATAATAAATATTATAATATAGATTGTTCAGAGTCCAATGCGGTTTATTCCTCTGTTTAAATTAAATATTTAAAATAATATAAAGGAGTAATATAAATGTTGAAACAACCATCTAGCAGAATGAAAAAGGTGCTAGCTATTTTGCTGGCAGTCCTTTTTGTAGTATCTTTGACAGCTGTGGCAGCAAGCGCCGCAGAATTAAAAGACTCCGCCAAAAACGTAAATTCAGGCCCAATTGGAATGGGTTGGGATGGCTTGGAAGGCATTCCTTGTCATTGGGCATGGAATGGTTTTTCCTGGCAATACACATGTTCTCCTTATGCCGCCTGGCCATATATCTGAATGTGTAAATACGTTGCCTAGTATGGCATTGAATGAAAATCAGAACTGAAAATGATAACAACTGGAGGCCTGGAAAAACCTTCCAGGTCCAATTTCCTTTTTTTCTGAAAATTTTTTGCCCGACAAGTGCTTGGTGAGATTCCCAGCTACATAGCTTGCTACAAACTATTAGATTAAAATAAATTGCAAAAATGAGTTAATTTAACAATGTCAAATCAATGAAATTAAATGTTTTTTTTCGATAAACTCCAATTTTTGGTTGAGTGTTTCTAAGTACAAAACCTCTGAGTCATTAGCTCAGGGGATATAAGTGCCAACTTTAATTTTGATTCTGTATTTTATATTCTGCCGCTTCTTTACCAATACTCCTTGCAATCGATGCAAAATACCCATCGTTCCATAGTGTATTTTTGCTCCGATAACGCTTTTTCAAATATCCATTTTGGATCTTCAATAACCTATTAAGATCCTTGAAGACCTGTAACTTTGGTTATTCAAAAAGGATTGGATGTTTCTCTTTTAATGATTTGAGGATATCTCCATTTAATTTTGTATTATGAAGTGTTTTCACTTTAGAAAGCTGATCAAACGATAAATAGTGAGCTCCACTAAGGTTAGCCCCTGTAAAATTAGTCCCTGCAAGGTTAGCCCCTCTGAGTATAGTCCGATTAAGGTCAGCTCCTTCAAGGTTAACTTCTCTAAGGTTGGCTCCTTGAAGGTTAGCTCCTCCAAGATCAGCTCCTTGAAGATTAGCTTTTATGAGGTCCGCTCTTTCAGAATTAGTTTCTTTAAGATTAGCTTTATGAAGGCTAGCACCTCTAAGGTTACTCCATTTAAGGTTAGTTTCTCTAAGGGTGGCCCCCTCAAGATTAGCTCCTTCAAAGTAGGCCTCTTTAAGGTTAGCTTTTATAAGGTCAGCTCCGATGAGATTAGATCTTTCAAAGTTACCCTCTTTAAAATTAGCTCTTTCAAGATCAGCTCTTTTAAAGTTACCTTCGTCAAAATTAGCTTTTTAATTTCATTCATGCCATAACCTCTTTTCTTTTACCCCAAAATTTTTGTTTTTCTTGTGTCAACTGCGAATTAAAAGAAAACATACTATCATAGTCTTGAATACAAGCCTTTCCTACCTGAACTTCAAAGATATGTTTGCTTATTATACTACTATTTTTGTGAAATCCTCGAAACCGTGTGTAATTGCTGATGACAGTAAATGTCCTAAAGTTATTCTTGTGGGCTGCAGGTGAAGAGATGCCTGCAACCAATAGAAGGTCTGTTTGAAGGTGTTAGAGAACCTCAAAATTATAAAGATATTTGAGGTAATATATATTTTTTGTATATTTGCTATATAGTTTAAATGTTAATTGATTGCTACATTATCCTTTATGAACTACTATTCAGCTAAAAATTCACTGAATTATTAGTCCAATTTATCCTTTTTAATAATAAGTATCAAAGTTTATCTCCCTCAATTTCTTTTTTTGGATATATAGCTCCATTTATAGAACCTCATAGGTGTCTGTCAACTACCCATACAGATAATATGATATGATTCATCGAGATATCCATGCCTGTTACTTCAGTGGCGGGTAGTTGATTTGCTATAGTCACATCACAATCATGAAACCATCAACTAAATTAAACTCTTTTTTCAGCATGTTTATTCCAAATTGACGTTGAAAATATTAGTAAGGGTATATTGAGGTATATACTATTATTTAGCCATACAATATGTATTGTCACAAAATCTATATATCATAATAATTAACTAATTAGTGATTAATAATTAGTATATGTAAATTTAAAATCCTTATATGTTTCAAAGAAATTGTAAGGAAAGTTTCTATGCTTCAAAATGGAAAAATTAAAGGCTTAATCTTTGATTGTTACAAAACCCTTATTGACATCAAGACCGATGAGCGAAGCTGGGAGACAAATAAAAGGGTAAGTGATTGGTTATTCAATCATGGAGTAGGGATTGATCCTGATAGATTAAGAGAAGAATATAAGTGGAAAGTCATAGGTAGGCTTGGCAATTCGGATCAAAAGCACCCGGATATTCGTATCGAAGAAATTTTCATTGAGATTTGTGCCAATTATGCTTTTAAAAAAATAGATCCATATTGGCTTGGAGTTGAAACTGCTAAAGTTTTCAGAACTGCGTCCTTAAGAAAACTGAAAGTTTACCCCCAAAGTTTGCGTTTACTTGAAAAATACCGGAATGTGCCTAAATGCCTTGTTTCAAATGCCCAGAGAGTTTTTACGGAACAGGAACTTCGCTCTTTTAGCTTATACGACCGCTTTAATTTCACAATTATGTCTTCTGATTATCGTATTAAAAAACCCGACCCCAGACTCTTCAAGATGGCTCTTGATAGACTTGGGCTTGAGCCCTGGGAAGTGCTCTCTATTGGTGATACGCCGGAAAATGATATTTATCCACCTCAAAGTCTTGGGATGAATGCAATGCTTATCAATGATGCCTGGAAGTATGGATAATACTCACAAGAAGAATTAATATTTCAATAGATCATATACCAATGAATATTCTAATATAAAGGATTCTGATATACCTTTGATGTTTTTCCTTCGCTAAAATACTGTTAAATCTTTCCTGATCATTTTTGTTGCCAATTGAAGTTTAATTTTCTCTCCTTGATCAGCTCAAATTCACTCACTTTTTGATATAAATTTTATTCAATATTTCATGAATTTGCTTGAGATATTGGTAGATATTTGTCATTTTTGCATCCGATTTTTTGCGACCTGTAATTCCTCCCTTCGATGACTAGATGATTGAACTTTCCTTTCTAACTCTTTGATTTGTTCAAAATCTAATTATTGAGTTTGTTCTTTGGATTAATCAATTCGAACTTAATATCTTTTTTAACAGAGTTGCAATCATTCGATTTATTTTTATACATTCATCAACCAGTAGTGCATCAAATATTCCGTCGTTATAGCCTAGCATTGAATGCTTTTATGTATGAACATAAGAATCATAGAAAATTTTTGTTTATGTATTGTATCATCTTTGTGTGCAAGTATCAAAAAATGTTGAGATACTGGAAGTGGAGACAGACGGAAACCACATTCATTTGCTCGTTAAGAACAAGCCAAACGTCAGCACTCTTGTAATCATTCGAGAACTGAAATAAGAGACAACAATTAGTCTATAGAACACTCAAAAAGAATATTTGAAAAAATACTATTCAAAAAAATATACAATATGGAGTGGAACATATTTCGTATCGTCTATCGGCAATGTCAACAAAGAAGCAGCTGAAAATTATATACGTAACAAGGGTTAAAATTAATGCGTATATCCACTGGGATGAAGACTCTGTAGTTTTACACTTTGTCCTATAAACATCTGTTGGTTTTAAAGAAGGGTTTGGGGTTTCATCAAGAAGCAAGTGTGAAAAACGAGTAGATCTTCGATTTTTTGGAAAAAATTTGAGAAAGCCTTGAGACTCTTTTTTTCAATATTTTATATTACATTATTAAGTCTTTACTATATCCGAAAATGTTAGTTTTTATTTTGAGATGGTCCTAAATATCGGACTATTAAAAAACTGATGTAGTGATATATAGTATAAAATGCTTATATATTTTTAAGCTGTATAGATTTATATCCCATAATTACTTAATATGTTAAATACTGGGAATTAAAAATTAAATTGTGCTAGTGATACTCCAGATGGTGTTATAATTAGCACATGACATTTCAAAATGGATTTTGAATTTTTAATTTGATTCTGTATCGTTGGGAGTGGTGTTTGCATATTATATTTGTCCACTGGAAATGCATTGAAAACAGAACAGTCTGAATAATATACAAAATAGACCAAAAGAAGGAGAGGATAAGAACGAAAAAACAACTATTTGACAGAAAAAAAGCAACAATATGCCTTTTAATAGTATTGTCTTTTTTAATATCTGTGACGGTTGCGGCAGCAGCCAATAACTCAGTAATTGAAAAGGGGTCACATGTAGCAAAAAAAGTTAAGAAGGAGATCGATCCCGACATCGCGGCTGGCAAAACAGACCTAACACCACTTCAAGCAAACAAATATAATTTAGGGGATTATGCAGGATCCAGCACTACCATTGATACACCAGACGGGGCCTCGAACACAATTAATATGGGAGTTAATTCAGGAATTCAATTTGACGATGGCCCTCACCCAGGGAACAAAATTTTACATGGCCCTCATGCAGGGACTGTCTTTAACTTTGGGAATTACCCAGGAATAACAATTAACGACGGACCAAAAAGAGGCTTTGCAGGGGTAACACACCAGCGGCCTTTGGTGGTAACACAAACATTGAACGCAGGTCTAAACACGTCTACTGATGAACCCCAATTTGCTGCAAATCCGAAAATTCAAGGTGGAAAATATGTAGACATTGTTAATATTAATAACACAAAGATCCCAATTAGATACAGTGACTAATATACTAAAAGAGATATATATCTCTATAGAAAAAACAAATTATATCGGTATTCTCAAATACTGGCAAAAAATGCAAATTTGCTAGTTTTGTCAGATTTGATCTATAACACGTGGAAAAACTGGATAAAAGCCTAATAAATACAGAATTTAAGCTGTTAAATCAAAAGATCAATAGCATTAAATTTCTAATCGTTTAAAGTACACTTTTGGCTATAACAGCTACCGCACTTGATGTCAAAATCAAGTGCATAAGTTCTATATTGACAACTTAATCAAAAACCGATATTTTAATTCATGTTCGCTAATACAGTTCATGGATCATGATCTATAAATGCACTATAACATAAATCTCGAAATAAAATGTTTTAGTGCAGTTATGTACCTTGGTTTCAAAATTTTTTAAAAAATACTTCACCAAATCATCTATAGAGCTGCGGCATCTTTCACCTGCAGCTCACAAGACTATTTTTGACACTTAACGTCGCTTGATAATCACAAAGATTCAGTTATTTACTGTCACTGTCATAGTCTGCAGGCCAGGATCATGTAATTGGAATATAAGTAGTTTAAGCTATATTGTGTAGAATATAAGCAAAAAACATATACTAAATAAGATCTATTTATTATTTAGAGATTTCCTAGTATCATCAACCAGATATTTGATCGGGCTGCAGGTGAAGAAATGCCTGCAGCCCGATCAAATATCTGGTTGATGACAATTACAAGGTCTTAAGGATTTCACAAAATAGCAGCTGCAAGATATCCAGAGAGTCTTAGAAATCCACTGGAGAACAAAATCTGTATTCGGAGACCATAATGATAAGTTTTCTTTTAATTCACAATTAATATAAACCAAACAAAAACTTCGTGATAAAGGAAAGGGATTATGGCATGGTTGATTTTAAAGGAGTTAACCTTAAAGAAGCTAACCTTAAAAGAGCTAACCTTGTGGGAGCTGACCTCATAAAAGCTAACCTTACATGGGCTAACCTTACATTGGCTAACCTTAAGTGGGCTAATCTTGAAGGAGCTAACCTTAGAAAAGCTAACCTTAAATGGACTAATCTCAGAGAAGCTAACCTTAAATGGGCTAACCTTACGGGGGCTAGCCTTATAGAAGCTAACCTTGAAGGAGCTGACCTTATAAAGACTAATCTTGAAGGGGCTGACCTTCATGGGGTTGACCTCACAGGAGCTAACCTTAAAGAAGCTGACCTTATAGAGGCTTATAATTTAACCTTTGAACAGCTTTCTAAAGTAAAAACACTTCATGACGCAAAATTAGACGAAGAGCTTCTCGATTCACTTAGAAAAGAACATGCTCATCTTTTTAAAAGGTGAATGTCCTCACCATTTTTTTGCCTATTTTCATCTATTTTAAAGTTACTATCTCGTTTACTGTTGACTTGGTTTTCAATTTCAGTATGAATTTGTGTATATTCGATTTGTAAGCGGTTATACTCGTTAAGCATTATTTCAAGCTCTAACTTCATTAATTTAGCTTTTGCTTTCTATTAAGATTTTGTCTTCTACTATATTTTTCAAATTTTTAATACCACTTACGTACTTTTTTCATTTCATCTTTTGCCAAAAGTTTATCTTTATTTGCTTCTTTCAACATATTTATTTTTAATATTTTTTATATTATTTCTTCTTTACTATCTCCTCTAATTTTCAAGGTTCGTTTTAAACCTATCCATTTCTTCTGATATCTTTGTGTCTTCTGTCATCTTAGACTCTGAAATTTTTGTATTCGAAAACCCTTTCATATTAGTATTTATTATAAATAATGATATTTAATAAGATAAACAATTAAGGATAAAGGTTAACCAATATCTTTGAGATCATCGAAAATATAAAGGTCATTTTGAATCAACAATAAAAATAATCCTTTTTACATCCAATTTTTCCTCGAAACGAGGAAAAATTGTGTAGCTATTCACAAGGCTACCCAAAGAATTACAAGAATAATTATATTCTGTGTGTTATAACATTATGGGGGAATTATGGAAATCGAATCAAAGTTTCTGGTATTGGATGAAGCAGATGTTCAAGACCTTGAAAAACTATCTCAACTGAAAGATTATGCCGTTTCTAAAGCTGCAGTACAGATGATAGAAGATACATTCCTGGACACAAAAAAAATGTCTTTAATGGCTGAGGGTTATTATCTGCGACTACGGAAAGAGATCGGACAAGAAGGACAGTGGTTGACAATCAAGAGCTTGGGTGGCTTTGAAGCTGGGGTGCACAGAAGAGAAGAATATATTAATTTTCTACCTGAAGATGTTTCTGTTTTTGAATGTCCAGATATCAGGATAAAAGAACGGATTTTCGAACTTAGTTCAGGCTTTGACTTGATTCCACTCCTAAAACTTAAACAAAAAAGGATTTTGCACCAACTGAAACTGGGAGAAAGACAAATAGCCGAATTTTCTTTGGATCATGTGAGCCTTAAAAACGAAAAAAGGGAAAAGCTTTACAACGAACTTGAAGTTGAATTGGAGACGGAAGGGACACCTCAAGATTTACAGGCTATTGTGGAATACCTAATGGAAAATTACAACCTTGCAGAAAATCCCCTTTCCAAATTCGAAAGAGCTCTTCTCTTCAAAGATAATTTACCGGAAAAAACCATTTTAAGCTTCAAGGAAAGAGCTTTTTGTATGCAGCTTTCAGACCAAGAAAATGTATATGGAAAGCGAGCTAGAATTCTCCTTTCACTCGATAAGGATTCAAATACAGCGAAATTGAGCCTCTTTCTAAAAATCCCTGAGCTAGAGATCAAAAATCTATACTCCAGGTTTGAAAAAGAAAGGCTTTTAATCTTCCCGTTTAGCTCTAAAAAGAATGGATCAAGGGAATTCCATTTCCAAGCTGGACGCTGCTCACTTGGCAAAAGCCAAGAAGACATCAGTTTCAAGGAGTGGACCCTTGAAACCCTCTTTGAGCTCTATGGAGTAAACAAAGCCAAGGCAGAAAATACTAGAACCAACGCATTCATACTTTTTGACGGACTTTTCCCCTACCACAGATTAGGACAGGAAGAGAGAGAAATACTAGGCTTTGCAGCTCTTTTGCATGACATAGGAATTTCAGTTTCACTGGAAGAAAAAGCCAAGGTTGGTAGAGAAATTCTCTTGACCCATCCTCTTAAAGGATTAAAGCCCTACGAACTCAGGATGCTCTCTCTCATCATGGAACTCCAGTCTCCAGAAATCGACGTAAAGAACCTATCATCAGCTTTCGAAAAATCAAGCATCATGTTGCCTCCAGAAATCAAGAACAAAGCATTGATTCTCGCTTCTCTTGTTCGGATTGTGTATTCACTTGATAAAAGGGACTGGAAGTTCTTGCCAGGCCTAATCAAGCAAGTCGAGGAAGCAGTTGAAGTAAAAATTTTTGGGCAGGATGCGCAAAAAGCTATAAAAAAGGTAGTAAAAGAAAGTGAATTATGGGAATATCTTTTTGGCACAAGACTCCTCTTCACACATGGAAAAGAAGCTGATGAAATCGAATTTATTGAAAAAAGGCCAGAAGAAATTGGTGAAATAACTAAAAAAACGGATGAAAATAAAAAAGAGAAAGGAGATCTGAAATTTGCAGTTAAACCCGAGCACTCTATGGCTATGGTAGCTCATAAGGTTTTTTCCCAGCAGTTTGCCAGAATGCTTGCCCATGAGAAAGGAACTCGGAAGGGAGAAGATATAGAAGAACTTCATGATATGAGGGTTGCGATCCGAAGGATGAGGGCTGCTGCAAAGGTCTTTGAAGCATACATGGATTCAAAAAAACTTGGACCTCACCTGAAAGGACTCAGAAGTACTCTTGGAGCACTACGAGATATCAGGGATCTAGATGTTTTTCGGGAAAAAGCTGAAGATTATCTAAAAAAACTTCCCCCTGAAAACAAAAATGACCTTGAACCCCTATTCTCTGTTATTGCCGGAGAAAGGAAAAAAGCTCTGAAAAATATGCTTCTCTACCTGGATAGTGAAAAATACGCTAATTTCAAAAAGGAATTCTCAAATTTTCTTTCTGTTTCCGAATACTGGGCTCTGCCAACTACAACCAAAAAAGACGACGCACTGCCACATAGAATAAGGGATGTACTTCCTTCGATCTTGTATTCCAAGTTTGCAGACATCAGCGCCTATTCAGAATGGATAGAAGGGCCGTACGTCTCTGTAAAAAGATTGCACAGGATGAGGATTGCAGCCAAAGGACTGCGCTATACGCTTGAGTTCTTTGGAGACACGTTAGAAAAAGAAGCAGAAACAATGATCACGGAATTTAAAATTCTTCAGGATCATCTTGGAGATATACAAGACGATGTTGTTGCAATTGACTTGCTTGGGTCTTATCTACAGACAGGAGATTGGGGACTTTCAGAAAATAGGCAGTATTCTGGAGAAGAGGAAAGTCCAGACTTTCTAAAAGGAGTGGAAGCCTACAAAGCATATAGAGAAAAAGAACTACAAACACTACTTGATACCTTCCTGGAAGCCTGGGTAAAAATCCAAAGCGAGGAGTTCAGACAGAGAATTGAAAGCGCAATCAAAAACCTGTATAAAGAGCCAATACTTTTATAAAGAAAAACAGGGACCATTTATGGTTCTCGCACTAAAAACAAGCACTTAATAAAATGAAGAAAAGGCGGTTATTGGAACTTACAATAGTTTTGTACCAATTGTAACTATTCAGGTAGCTTGTGAGGAAATAATTTTTATTGCTGATTACTGACAAACATATCAGTAACATTAAGATAATTACTCTTGAAGTGTTTGCATGGACGAAGAGAAGAAACAACAACAAAGAAAAATAAATTGGAAATTTGTGAGGAAGAATGCTGATGAGAGAATTCTCCAGTATTAATGTTGAAGAATTAAATTGCTAGCACATTGGTAACGACGACTAAAATGGGAAGTTATATCTCTCACAAATTTCTTTTACTTTTCTATGTACACAGATGAATGGAAAAAAATCAAAACAAAGGTACCTGGAACCCTTTGGGGAAAAGTAGAAGGTTTGGGTTTTGATAGTCCTAATACAGCAGTAATTACCGCCTTAGAAAACCTAATATCTGATCCTGAATTAAAAAATTCTGTGAAAGAACAGAAAATTAAGATACAAGAATTGGGAAATCGGCTTGAGGAGGAACGAAAGCGTACTCAAGAATTACAAAGAGAACTTGAAATAAGAATGGAAGAGACGCAGAATCAAATCAAAGACTTGAAAAAAGATATTGAGAAAGCTGAGAGGAGGGAAATATACCTTGAAGAAATTCACAATAATTACATGCTGCAGGTGCAAACTTTGATTAAGCAAAAACAGATTGTAGCGCCTGGAGAAAAAAAACCATGGTGGAGATTTTGGTAATATCCGGAAAGCCTATTTTTTAAATAGGTATTTTGAAGCGCGGACTACAACTCAACTGAAGACCAAGTAGCTTCTTGGCTCATTCCTTCCTCTTTTGAGAACGATCAACGAGAAATTATTTTTTGATGTTAATTGCAACATCAATGTCTCTGTCATGTTTTGTCTTGCAATCAAAGCATTTCCATTCTCTATCTTTTAGCATTAGCCCAGAGTTATGGCATCCACAAATACGATAACTCTTAGATGATGATTCAAATTTACCTGTCTCCAAAGAGTTTTTCAAGTACTTAGGATTTTCAACTTTTACTCCAGTTAACATAACAGCAAAATCTTTTATCTCGCAGTCTACACAATAGTCGTAGATCCAAAAACCATTTGTTTAACTGGAAATTCTTTTCCATCTTCCACTAAAATGTTGATATAGTACTTTCCTGTGAAAGACTCCGAAATCATAGAGGTTTTTAATCTCCCTTTAAATATTTTGTGAAAAACTATTTTGATTTTTCCAATTCTAAGAAGCTTAACAGTATTGTTTTCAAAATCCACATTGTAGTATTGTAGTATCGGAAATGACTGAATTGGACTCTTCTTTGATTTAAATCTGGGGAAACTATTCTTCTATCTAAAAAGTCGAGTGGAAGCAGATTCTACTTATTTAGTCATATCCTGGAGTGATTGAGAATTGACCTCTCCTAACCACTAATTTTGCTTTTTTAGATTCAGAATTGGTCTATTTAAATCAAATCTAGAAACTGATTTTTTCATATGCTTTTACTTTCTGATAAAGAGCCAGATTATAAACAAACCTACAATTATAAAGATGTTGATTAAGTTGCTTAGATTGCTCAATTCTTGGATATAGCCTAAAATTAAATTTTTTCAGACAAAAACCATATCTATTTACCCGTTAGTAGCAAACCAAAAGTCAGCACTCTTGTAATCATTCGAGAACTGAAATAAGAGACAACAATTAGGCTATAGAAAACTCAAAAAGAGTATTTGAAAAAATATTATTCGAAAAAATATACAATATGGAGTGGTATATATATTTCGTATTTTCTATCGGCAACTTCAGAAAAGAGATCGTAGCCGAAAATCGCAGATGTAACAAGAGTTAAAGTCGACTCTGACATCCACTGGGCTGAAGACCCAATGATTTTATGCTTTGTCCTATAAAAAATTGTGTGATTTATAAACGTATTTGTCTTTTAACAATAAAGATTTAATAGTTAAAGAAATAAATATGTTTAGAAAATGAATTTCGACTATTTATGTGCATTTGGCTGTTTTTGGCTGTTTACCAGTGCACTAGCTAGTTGGGAGTAAATTGAAAAATCAATAGTCTTATAAAATAGTATAGAAACAACAAAATGTTTGGAGTGGATTCAAATATGGAGAAACAAAAATTTGATAGGATGAAAAAAATACTTGGCATTCTTGTGTTAGTCTTTCTGGTAGTGCCATTGGCGACTGTCTCAGCGAGTCCGTATTACGGGGGAGAATCCCATCATACTGAGAATTTGGGACTCCCACACATAATTGACAATGATGACTATGCCTGCACGCCTTATGGATGTTTCTGGGACGCGGCTTACACATACAGCCTCTTTTCAGGACTCACATATGCGTGATTAGGATCTAACACAACTGGAAGAACTTAAGCTGTTGAACCAAAAAATCAATAGCATCAAACCTTCAACCATTGAAAGTACACTTCTGGCACAACAGCCACTGCACTTGATGTTAAAATCAAGTGCATAAGTTCCATATTGACAACTTCGTAGAAAACCGATATTTTTCGATCATGCTCACTAATACAGTTCACAGAGAACAATAAACGGTAGAAAAGACATATAGAGGCATTTTCACCTCACATAAAGTATACTAAGGCGTAGCTTACAGCGGATTGAAAATGAGTAATGGTGCTAAAACTGTCAACAGTCCTCAAAATACCCTTTTTGGTTTCAATGAAGCCGAGCTTACCGCTTTATTAGGTTCCCTAGATATTGCTTTTCATCTGTTCGGCGTGGACAATAGTAAAGTTAGTGATAGCCTCACAAAAAGCGTCACCTTTATCAATATATCCTTAAATATAGACATATCCTGTACTAGCATGAGCACTGGTTAGACACAAACTACACATCCTTAGATATGTTTCCAATCCGGCTTTGTCCAGTGACCCAAATCAAAAGAGCCCTAAGTGTCTTTTAACTGCTGCCAGTAACACTAGATTCCGATCAATGGATCCTAATCCTCGCCGGAAAGACGTCGCTGGTTGACTGAATTAACGTCTGCTCAACCACCATGCATTTAACTTGGCTGACATAACTTTCTTTGCGACGTATTGTTCCAAAACCGATGGTTCTACCTCTATCAGTTGCAATATCAGTGTACCATCTTTTGTAGCCCCTTCGAGAAGAAGAATCAGACAGCGCGTTCCAACACTATCGATGCCTACAATCTACAAAGCTCCACTTGAGATCTTGAAATTTGACGCTAGCTAACGCTTTTCATCTGGAGAGCTATCCAGATATTTTTTAAATAACTTTTCAACATTCTGTTCTGCAATTCGTGCTTCTCGTTCCTTGGGCACTGTCTAACTTAAACGCACTAGAAGTAAAGGATCGTTGCGGATCCTCCATATTTCACCCACACACTTTGTGATCTTTTCCTCTGTGCGCTCTTGCGCACTATTTAGTGCTTTTTAACCACTTTGTGGACGCTTTCTCCGTCTTTCCGAGAAGCTCTATCAAAAACCACAGAGACTTCATCCACCTACATCTTATAATATCATACGTCTAAGAAGGAAACCGAGGCAAAATTTACTATGAATTTCCGCTAACATCTGTTAACAACCATAGCCAATTCCCTGTTTACCTCGTTGCCAACCCCCTTTTCCTCTCTCTTAAGCACTGAGCTAATGGATAGGTGTTTAATGTCCCAGTCTCAGGGACCACAGGATAGGTCTCATCGAAATCGTGAATATCGAAAACAAGCTTGTGCTCTAGCATGGCAAAATTGTCGAAGTTTAACTGTGTGACCACATAGCTATGCGTACAAACCTATAACCTGTGTTGTAACCTGCCGGCGGCCATCACTGCAACCGCAACCCACATGAAGCAAAGAGTGATTTCAGCATACGGCCGTATTTGATGGGCAAAAAGTATTTCAGAAGGCCTTTGTCATGTTCCTGAAGCAGGCTTATTGCATTTAATCTATAACGCATAGTGTCAGTTTCCCAGGGCTGCCAAGGGAAACTTACTTTCCCAGAACCCTGCAACTTTCCCGAAATTTGGAGGTAATAGCCATCCTTTCACTACCAAACACTCGCAATACCGCATAAATTATTTAACTACCTCGTGTCGAATTTATATGAAGAAGCACAAAATCCATGAGTCTTTAGCTCAGGTTATTAGTTATACATCGTGGAGTAACTTCATAACTAATATAGAATATAAGGCTCAATGGTTCGGTGAAACTGTATTAAATATAGGACGGTTTGAACCATCTCGTAAAATATGCAACATTTGCAGTTTTTACAAAAAAATTTAAAGTTGAAACTTAGAGAATGGTGCTGTTCAATATGTGGAACAAACCATGATAGGGATGTAAATGCCACAATTGATATTAAGAAATTTGCATTACAAAGTCAGAATCTAGTAGCAATTTAATTCACCTATTGAACGTAGGGTAGAGCTCCTGGACTCATGAACAATAGTTCAGAGTACGAAACGAGAAGCTATTCGGTCATTAGCTGAGTGGTAGTTCACATGATAATTGAGGTTCTTGATGACTGAAACTTTATCAAATATACCAAATCAACATCAAAACATGTCTCAACCAAATATAGAAATAGAAAACCTTAATTTATGGTACGGGAAAAAACAGGCTCTTAAGAATATCTCCATGCGGATTGCAAAAAACGGAGTAACAGCTCTCATAGGTCCTTCCGGTTGCGGCAAGTCCACTTTTCTCCGTTGCTTAAATAGGATGAACGATCTTATCAAAAACTGCAAAGTTGAAGGGAGAATTTTGATCGAAGGCAAGAATATCTACGGAAAAAGCTTAGATGTTGTTGACCTCCGGAAAAATGTAGGGATGGTTTTCCAGAAACCAAACCCTTTTCCAATGTCTATTTATGATAATATTGCATATGGGCCACGTATACATGGTGTAGCTAAAAAGGATATGGATAATCTTGTCAAGAGTTCCCTTCAGTCGGCTGCGCTCTGGGACGAAACATCATCACGGCTCAAATCTCCTGCGCTTTCCCTGAGTGGAGGACAGCAGCAGAGGCTTTGCATAGCCAGGACTCTTGCAGTGAGGCCCACAGTTATTCTTTTAGATGAGCCATGCAGCGCTCTTGATCCAATTTCCACTTCAAAGATTGAAGAACTTATCATGGATCTTAAAAAAGATTATACCATAGTAATTGTAACTCATAATATGCAACAAGCAGCCAGAGTAGCAGACTATACTGGTTTTTTTTTAATGGGAGAATTGGTCGAATTCAACCAAACCAGAAAAATTTTTCATAATCCTCGAGAAAAACTTACTGAGGATTACATTACTGGCAGGTTTGGGTGATTAAAAAATGCCTCGAGAACGATATTTAAGACATTTGGACATGCTCAAGGAGGCGGTACTTTCATTTGGAAAGACGGTTGAATTGATCTTCAGAGACTCGATGATTGCAGTTACAGATCTAGATGTCGAAATGGCTGAAAAAATACTTGCCTTTGAAGCAAAAATGGATGAATTTGAAGAAGAAATTGAAGTTTCTATCCTTGATTTACTCGCGCTTCAGCAGCCAATAGCCAGTGATCTTCGGCTTATCGTATCAGCTCTCAAGATCTCAGCAGATCTCAAAAGGATTATGGGACTATCAATAAACATTGCAAAAATTCCCGGAAAGATTGAGGGCGGCCATATAAAACCTCTTGTAGATTCGAAAAAAATGGCAGATATCGCAGCATATATGCTTGAAAATTCCCTCAAGGCTTTCGAGATGCGTGACCAGGAACTCGCAAGGGCGACAGCAGCTAGAGATGATGAAGTAGATAAACTTCTTTGTACAATTTGGAGTGAGTTGATAGAAATGATGACGAAAGATAAAAACACCATTTCCATATCTACATATCGATTTCTCATGATTCGCAACATTGAAAGAATTGCTGATCACTGTTGTAATATCTGTGAAAGTGTAGTCTATCTTGCTACTTCTGAGCACGTCAAACTAAACTAAGCAAATGTTTTGATCATCGAATTCCACGAAAATTTAATTATAGAGAATTTCGATAAACCCTTAAATTTTGTCATGTGCTTATAAAGAGTATATATATGAATCGTGAAAATCAGAGGTTTATCGAAATCCTCTATAGATTTGACAAGTAGAATCAGTGCATCCCACTAACGAAGCAAATAAGTAAAGGTTATTTTCAAGAGGAAAATATGTTTAACAGGAATCATAAGGAAAAAGTAATCGAATCAATATTCTTCTTAGTCAGTGCCCTTACGGTCATCGTCCTATTACTTATGTGCTATTTTATATTCAGCGACAGTTTACTTTTGTTTAAAAAAATTTCAATATTGGACTTTCTCACAGGAAAATTGTGGTACCCAACATCCATACACCAGCAGTTTGGGTTATTACCTTTATTTCTTGGTTCCCTTCTCGTGACTGCTGGCTCAGTTATTTTTTCAGTGCCTTTGGGAATCGCTTGTGCAGTATACATTTCCGAGGTCTCACATCCAAAAGTTGCAGATTTCTTGAAACCCTTTATCGAGATTCTCGCAGGGATTCCTTCTGTTGTATTTGGATTCTTCGGGCTCGTTGTGCTGGTCCCCTATATACAGAATACATTTAACTTGCCTACGGGACAAACCGCGCTTGCAGGTTCTATTATGGTTGGACTTGTTGCACTTCCCACGATTATAACTATCTCAGAGGATGCTATCAGTTCGATACCTAGAGTTATCAAGGAGGGGTCACTTGCTCTTGGAGCTACAAGATGGCAAACTATGTATAAGGTCATAATCCCTGCATCGTTTTCTGGAATTTCAGCGGCAGTAATGCTTGGCTTGGGTAGAGCTATAGGGGAAACTATGACTCTTATGATGGTAACCGGAAATGCTGCAATAATCCCTTCCTTTCCAGGGGGCTTTCTACATTCTGTGAGAACAATGACCGCTACAATCGCACTTGAAATGGGAGAAGTTTCCCAGGGGAGTACCCAATTCCATGCCCTCTTTGCAGTCGGATCAGTACTTTTCATCATGACTCTCCTGATTAACCTGATTTCGGATTATATCAAAACGCGATATAGGTATAAAGTGGAATAAGCATGATATTTAATGCAAAAATAAGTGAAAAAATTGCTTTTGCACTACTCAGCCTTGCCGCATTGACGGTAGTCGGGTTCGTGTTAATCATCCTCAGCTATATTATTTACAATGGGTATGATGCAATTAGCATTCAATTCCTTACTGAAATGCCCCGCGATATGATGACTGAAGGTGGGATCTATCCAGCAATTGTGGGCACACTATTCCTTATCATAGGATCGATGTCTGTAGCCCTTCCAATGGGGATTATAGCTGCTATCTACCTTAAAGAATATGCAGAAAACAGCCTAATCACCTGGCCCATAGAAATGGCGATCAGCAATTTAGCTGGGACTCCATCTGTAGTTTTTGGGCTTTTCGGGTTGGCACTGTTTGTTAAATACTTAGGTTTTGGCCCTTCTATACTTTCAGCATCTCTTACCCTTTCTCTTCTAATTATCCCCGTGATTGTTCGTTCAAGCGAGGAAGCACTTCTTGCAGTTCCTAATGAGTACCGAGAATCCTCCCTTGCACTTGGAATTAGCAAATGGCAAACCATTAGGCATGTAGTACTACCGGCAGCCATCCCAGGAATGGTTACCGGTTCTATCTTGAGCATAGGAAGGGTGGCAGGCGAAACAGCTCCTATCCTTTTAACAGGAGCTGCTTACTTCTTGCCAAAGCTGCCTGAATCTATATATTCCCAATTCATGGCCCTCCCATACCATCTTTTTGTACTAGCCACTGCCGGAACTAACATTGCTAAAACCAAGTCCATTCAATATGGAACTGCTCTGGTCCTATTGATTATCGTGCTTATTTTGAACACTATAGCAGTTTTAATCCGCAGACATTACCGTCAAAAACTAAAAACTTGAGTGATTTTTTTATTATATAATTTTTGATGTTCTGAATGACTAAAGCTTTCCCAAAAGTAGCTCAGCCCCAAAATAGATCTCAACCCACTATAAAAATAGAAAACCTGAATCTATAGTACAGAGAAAAACAAGCACTTTATAATGTCTCCATAAGAATTTCCAAAAATAGTGTAACAGCTCTCGTAGGTCCTTCCGATTGCGGCAAGTCCACTTTTCTCCATTGCTTAAATAAGATGAACGATCATACCAAATTAAGAAACAAACTCAAAAAATCAATACTGAAACTGGTTTTAACTCTGCGGCTGGAAGTCACTTTACTCGGAAGGTATCAACCTAACAGGGAAAGGCAATTCACTTATGATGAGAGGGATTACATAAGTAAAAAATAGAACTTGACTAAAAAATAGTAACTCAAATTGCAAACTTAAATTGAATTAAAAAAAATAATAAGTTCGATAGAAAAACTGTGAAAAATACTACTTTGGAGGAGATGGCTGTGGAAAATCATAAGAAAATGACCAAGACCCAATTTTTAAACTTTCTTTTATTCCCTCAAATTTTTTATAACAATTGCTGTACATCTTCGGTAATTACTCTGGATAGTTGACATCACGAAAATCAGCTTTCATTCCGAGAAGTGGAGTGTTAGCTTCAAGACATCTCGTTGACTTACAACTCCAACTATTTTATCGTCATTATCCGTCACTGGAAGCGATCTGAAACCATACCTAGAGAACATCTTCGTGGCTTCTCCAATACTACTCTCTTTATCCAAGGTTATGACATTCTTATTCATGATGTCCTTCAAAAGTGCCTGACTATCTGCCTGAAGAAGCTCCTTCACATCAATCACACCCAATAGCTTATTATCCTTATCTGTTACGTGGATGTACATTATTTCATCTTTGCCCTTTGCTCTTTTGGGGTACGCATCCTCCACAGTCTCTACTGTTTCATCGGGCTGAGCTTTTAGATATCTCTCAGTTATGAGGTTGAATATCGTATCCTGTCGCGTCTCAAGGATAGATTTTATCTTATTGAGATTTTCTTCATCCATCAGTTCCATTATCGCTTCTTGATCCTCCAAAGTCAGAACCGACAGTACGTCAGCTGCCTGGCCAGGCGTCATCATATCAATCAAGTCTGCAACTTTTTCCTTCTTCAGCGAGGAGATAATCTCCCTTTGCATATTCGGACCAATTTCCTCTAAGGTGTCAGATGCATGCTCTTCTTCGAGCTGATTGATAACAGTCAGCCTCTGCTCATGATCTAGCTCCTCCAGAATTTCCACAATATCCACAGGTGGTAGATCATTCAGCTTCTCTTTCAGTATATTTAACTTTACATCTCCCTTAAAGCTTCCAATATTGGAGGGTAGGGCTTGGACATATGACCAGGGAATAAATTCGTCCTCACTTTTATCCCCATCCTTGCGAATCAAATTAGTAAATTTATCAAGACCTAGCCTCCGATAACGCGCATTTTTAGAGGGGTCTACATCAGTAATATAGAGTTTGTTTTTACTCATAACCATCTTGATATCGTAGACGACCTCAACCTCAGCATCCTCTAGATCTAAAATCTTCTTATCCAGAATGTAATCCTTCAGAAGGATGAATCCCTCTGGAATTTTGTAGGCAAACTTTTCTACATCATCGATGTCTATAGTCACTTTCTTTTCGTCGAATGAACTGACGTTATTCCATGGTACTATTAATGAAGGATAGCCAAAAGGTCTACTTACTATGATGTATGTAACCTCCGCAGCCTTATCTTTTTCAATTATGATAAGGTCTAAGAGCTTTCCTATTTTTTTGCCTTTGAGGAAGACCTTAGCATTCATCACCTCACTCAGAAAGAGGGTGCTTTCACGTTTGTTGTCATTTGATTCGTCTTTCATACATCTGCCTCCAGCTTACCTCACCATTGTGTAAAATTTATAACTTAATACAATCACCAACATTATTAGATAAAGTCTGAGAGCAAGGAGTGAAAACCTGACCAAAGGAGTCATCTGCAATCGTGGCTTGCTGTATTTTTTGTTTATATCGTTTATTGCTTTTCTCCACCTTCTTAGCACATAGATGATCCTTCCCTTCTCAGATGTGTCATCAACATAGTCTACCATATTTTTAGTCTCCTGATAATTTTCCATGTTACCCGTGCTCATTTGAACATCTCCGGAAAGATCACGCTTAAGGCATAAAGAGTAGAAATAATAATTATAGTAAATACAATCAAAAAACCCCATACATTTTGCATTGCGGTATTCTTATATTTCCCCATCATCTCTTCATTGTTCAGCAGAAGTAGCAGGAAGACCAGAGCTGCAGGAAGGAGAGTAACAGCTACCACCTGCACGAAAAGAGTTATCAGCACCAATGGAGCTCCTGGAGTTATTACAACCAATCCCGCGAAGAACAAGCTCAGGAAATAAAAGGCATAGAACATAGGTGCCTCTGAAACTTTGTTGTTGATGGAATGAGCCCATCCAAAAACCTCACCCATAGCCCATGAACTTGCCAATGATATGCACATAGCCCCAAGAAGTCCGGCATCGAAGAGACCGATGGCAAGAGCAGAGCCAACGAGTGGGTAGCTGCCCATGATCGCAATTGCAGCTTGAGCAGCGCTGTCTATATCTACTCCACCGGGCTTGAAAAGCAACGTGCCTGTGAGAATTACGCACGCGATTGCAACTACTACTGTAAAGAATGCACCAACTGCAGTATCGAACTTTCCAAAAGAAATATCTTTCTCAGTCATGCCCTTATCTACCACAGAGCTCTGCTGAAAGAATATCATCCAGGGGGCTATAGTAGTCCCTATATTTGCCATGAAAAAGAAGAAAAAATCACCTGTGAACCCGCTGATAGGAATAACTGGAATCAAACCTTTGATGACATCGCTATAATTGGGGTGAATAAGCAGAATCGCAGGGATATAGATTAGATTGAGTACGCAGAAAAGGAGTACTATCTTTTCCCATGTCCAGTATCTTCCGTGCATGAATATGGTGATCATCAAGATGGAGACAGCTACTATCGTCAATATAGGCGGTACACCAAATATCTTTAGAGCAGCTGTCATTCCTATGAACTCAGTTACCATCGTAAGAAAATCCAAAACGCCTAAATCTATTAAAGAGAACCACCCCCAAAAAGATCCGAAGGCATCGAATATAGCCTCTGCATGTCCTCTCTTAGTGACTGCGCCTA
>Ga0187875_10000840_pt1 | contig 24643 bp, 39 predicted proteins | sample June2016WEW_17_1_2_FD_132978 | JGI IMG/M metagenome (GOLD analysis project Ga0187875, IMG submission 132978) | Peatland microbial communities from SPRUCE experiment site at the Marcell Experimental Forest, Minnesota, USA - June2016WEW_17_10 | ecosystem: Environmental > Terrestrial > Soil >...
CCCAGGCCGAAACGCTTCAGGTGACTCCCGGCGCAAACCGGACTCGCACTTGCTCGCTTCTGGCAAGTTGGACGATGCCGGTCTTGGCATTCGCGAGGCGAAGCCCACCGCGAGCGGCGACCGTTCGCTGATTCGCGCCCTGGGACTGAAAATTGGCAAGATCGTGATCGATCCGGGACACGGAGGCCACGATACCGGCACCATCGGTCCAAACGGCTTGGAAGAAAAAGATCTCGTTCTCGAAGTGGGCCGGCGTTTGGGCAAACTACTGGAGACGCGGCTGGGCGCGGAAGTGGTTTATACGCGCAAAGACGATACGTTCATCCCGCTGGAAACTCGCACCGCGGTGGCCAACCAGGCGCGCGCCGACCTGTTCGTTTCCATCCACGCCAACTCGAGCCACGATCCCGACGCCCGAGGGGTCGAGACCTACTACTTGAACTTCACTTCTTCGCCGGAAGCGCTGGAAGTTGCAGCGCGCGAGAACGCGGTTTCCGAGAAGTCGATCTACGAACTGCAGGACCTGGTAAAGAAGATCGCGCTCAAGGAAAAGATAGAGGAGTCTCGCGAGTTTGCCGGGGACGTGCAGCAATCCCTGCACAGCGGACTCGCGGTCAAGAGTCCAGCCATTCGTGACCGGGGTGTAAAGAAGGCTCCGTTCATCGTGCTGATTGGCGCCAACATGCCTTCGATTCTTGCCGAGATTTCCTTTGTCAGCAATCCCACCGATGAGCACCGCCTCGCCACCAGCGAATACCGCCAGCGCATTGCCGAGTCGCTCTACCGCGGCATCGCCAAGTATGTGAACGGGCTAAGCGGGGTCAAGGTTGCGAGCAAGATGGATAAGGCCGCCGGGCAGTAGCGTTTTCAGACACATCAAGCCTGATTTGCGAGCACTCCACCTGGCCGAGAAGATCTTGGCCCGGAACCTTTTCTCTCCCGCTGTGGTCTAATGATTACAGGGGATTCTGTGCCAAGCGGTTCACCCATGGGTTCAAGGTTCGTATTTACGCTGGTTATCGCTGTTTCTCTCGCTAATGGCGCATTTGCTGCCAGCCCGGGCCTGGACTCGACTGCGCCGCCGATCCTGCCAAAGCAGTTCGCCGGGTGGCAGATCCAGGGCGCGGCTCAGGCCAGCAAAGACGCTACTGCTGCCGATCCCACCAACGCGGCCCTGCTCAAGGAGTACGGTTTCGAGGATGTTGAGGCCGCCACGTACAAGAACGACGACGGCCGCACGCTGAAAATCCGGGCCGCACGGTTCACCGATGCCAGCGGCGCTTTCGGTGCATACACCTTTTACCTGCGGCCGGAAATGGCGCGGGAGGAGATCGGTGAGCAAGGTGCGTCGCTCGGTCAGCGAGTCCTGTTTTACCGCGGCTACGTCCTGGTGGACGCAGTATTCAGCGAGATGTCGGTGATGTCGGCGGCGGGACTGCGCGAGCTGGCGGGTGCGCTGCCGCGCGCCAGGGGAAACGAAGGCGAACTGCCTCCAGTGCTTGCGTACATGCCGCATCATGGGTATCAGACGAACACCGAGAAATACGCCGAGGGGCCGCTGGCTCTAGGCGCGATCGGATCGCCGCTTCCCGCCGATCTGGTCGATTTCAGCGTGAAGCCGGAAGCGGTGCTGGGGCAGTACTCCACTCCGAGTGGAGCAGTCACGCTGATGCTGATTGAGTATCCGACGCCGGCGTTAGCGGCTGAGCATCTGCGCCGCATCGACGCCGCACATCATGCGGCGCAACCGCAAGCCGGGGTCGCGGCCATCGAAAATGTCGGTCCCTTTTTCGATAAACGCACTGGGCCGATCGTCGCCATCGCGGCCGGTTCGCTCTCTGAGAGCGACGCTCAGACGCTTCTGGGTGCGGTGAACTGGAAGCCGAGCGTCACCTGGAACGAGAACACCTACTTCGATAAGAAAGACAATATCGCCAACCTGCTGGTGAACATCATCATTTTGTGCATCATCGTGGGTGCTATATCGCTGGCGGCTGGAATCGCTTTCGGCGGCGCTCGGGTTCTCTTGCGGCGCTATTTCCCCGGCCCAGTTTTCGGCCGCGCCGACCAGACCGAGTTCATTTCTCTTCACCTGGCTGAGACGGCTGCCGAGGGTTCTGCCAGCCGCTCTGGAGGGACCACAGAGACCTCCAACGGGTCTTAAGTGCCTCAGGAATATTGGTTTAGGGCCGTTTTGCGGTCTTTTTGTCTCAAATTGGAACAATTCAGGGACGTGTTGATTGATTCTGTAAGTCATTTAAAACAAAGGCATTTATTTCCCAAAAATTGCTTGACACCCCCCTTTTTCGGCTCATAAGATTCCTCCAGAAAGTTTTGACGGAATCTAAGCCTCCGTTGGAACTATTCTCCCTTGAAAAGAAAAGGTCGCCCTGTTGCCGGGTGGCCTTTTCGTTTTAGCGCTGCACGATCTCCCTGTGGATTTAGAATCGGAGTCCGGCGCAAGATCGCGTCGGACGGAATACCTCAATGGAACTCTTGTCTGCCACTTGCGTATCATCTCTTGAGCGGTATGTTGTAGCTCACGAGCGAGGAGAAAACATGTTTTGCGATGGATGCGGTTCAGCGGTGCAACCCGGGCAGGCATTCTGCAGCCGGTGCGGCAAGCAAGTTGTTGGACCGGTGGCCGTGATGCAGATGCTCCCCGGCCGCGTGCAGGGCCACGTTCATCTGCTGGGCATCGTTTGGCTGGCTATCTCGGCGTTCAACACCATCGGCGGCGTGGTGCTCTATATTCTCGCCAACACACTGTTCGCCCATCTGCATGAGCTCGGGGCACCGGAGGCGCCCACCGGTTTTCTACGTCCACTGTTGAGTGTGATTGCCATTTTTGTCCTGGCTAAGGCAGCTTGCGGGTTCATCGCCGGATGGGGCTTGCTGCAGCGCGAACCGTGGGCTCGCATCATTGCTCTGGTCCTGGGTTTTATTGCGTTGTTCAACATCCCCTTCGGTACAGCCGTGGGCGTTTACACGCTATGGGTCCTGTTGCCCACGCAATCGGAACAAGAATATGACGCCATCGTCGCCGCTCGCGCCGCATAAGGGAGTGGATGCGAGCGCGATTTTTTCTTCAGGCGGAGAGCCAGCCTCGAATCGTTTGCGGTACTGCTCGGGCGATTTGGTAAACTGGAACGGTCAAACCAGAAGGCCGACGTAGCTCAGTTGGTAGAGCAGCCGATTCGTAATCGGCAGGTCAGCGGTTCAAGTCCGCTCGTCGGCTCCATTTAACTCCCCTCCGTTGTTCCGAATGTCCCAAGTCATCGGGAAATCGGCAGGTCATCGCCCTCAGTTTGACTTCCCTGCGGCTGCACCTTCCCTCGATAGTGAACGAGTCCGCCAAGGTCTACGCCCGCCCAATCGCATGAGCAGACCTCCAGATTGTCGGTCAATGTTTGCGTCCACGCTCTGAAGCCATGCAAGCCTAGAGTCCGTGTGGGGATGACTCTGTTGTGAACTAACACCCTTCCCTCTGGGAGTGGTTTGCGTGGAATGCCGTGAACGTACTTCTTGTCGTTTTTCATATTCATCCTCCTCGAAAGTTCAGTTGACGGCGACTTGCTGACGCTGATTCCCACGCACACCCCGCACACTTTTCACAGGCTTGGGCTTGCGGGCGAGTTCCGTTTCGAGCCTGTCCATCGCTTCGACCGACTTTTCGTCAACCCGCTTGATGTACGACGCACGGGTCACAGAGATGTCGCCGTGACGAAGAATCTCCATGATGGTCAGATCGTCCACACCAAGCGTACGGAGGTTCGTCGCCAGTCCCCGGCGAAAAGCATGGAAGCCGTGCCACTCGATTCCGGCTTTCTCCAACGCAGGTGCGATGACATCCCGCAAGACGTTCTGCGGGGATGACGGCGTCAACTTCGCAGCGTCGAGCAGGCTTTCAGGGTGTTCCTTGCGAGTGAACCCGGCTTGGAAAATCCAGCAGTCGTCGATGATTGTCGCCTTCGCCTTCCATGCGTCGAGAATCTTGCGGAGTGGAGCGATGACCGGGACGGGAGCCTCGGATGCCTCGGTCTTCGGCAATTCGACGGACATCTCGCCCTTCTCGCCAAAGCAGATGTTGCGGCGAACCCAGATGACCTTGCCGTCGTAATCCTCCCACTTCAAACCGACAATCTCACCACGACGCAGGCCCGTGTATGCAGCGACCGCAATCAGGACTTTGCTCGATTCGGTCAACGAGCCGAGAATCGTCTTGATGTCTTCGAGCGAGTAGGCGAACGTCTCGCCCTTGCGTTCGTTCTTGCGACCACGCACTTTGACCTCTGTGACTGGATTCGTGTTATCCCGGCCACGAAGCCCACATCGGATCGCTTCAGAGAAGACAGCGGACATGAATGTCCTGACCCGAAAGAGGCTGGCCTTCTTGAGTGGCGTCGTTCCGCAGATGTCATCCATTGCTTCCTGTAGTTCAAATGTCCTGATGTCGCTGAGTCGCATCTTTCCAAGCCGACCGTCGATGTAGTTATTCCAGATCGCCCGATAGCCACGCAGTGTTGATCCACGGAGTTCTTTGACGACATCGGGGAAATACTTCGTCGTGACGAACTCCCGCAGTGTCACTCTGCTGTTAGGGACGAACCGTTTCTTCCCGCCGTCCGTGTTGACATCTGCCATGAACCGCTGAAGAACCGGAGCGATGTCATCGTCCGTCGCATATTCTTCGAGCGTTCCGAGTTTGCGGGTTGTCCGCTTGCCGTCCTGATAGAACTTCACGAACCATGACTTCTCGCCCCTGATGAGTTGACCGTTCTGCATTTCGCCCTCCTGCCCTCACATTCAGTGTCCCAGAAATCGGCATGTCAGCGATATTGTCCTGAAGGACAGGGGTCGGGCATTGGCCTTTAGTCACCAGCGGAGGTTACCTTCGTAAGTTGCGAAAGGTCTTCAAAATGCCTCATGATGGTTCTGTGGTCTGCACGAGGGCGATCCGCTACCGAGCAACACAGGGCAGCGGACAACGGACGCCGTCACCTGATGAATGCAGACGACTGAAAGGCGGCTCGTGAATGACCGCCTACACCAGCAGAAACCCCAGCAACTTCTGACACCTGATGAAGTCGCCGCCCTTCTCGGCGTCCCTCGGCTGTTCGTGATCCGCCAATCACGGGCGGGCAAGATTCCCTGCGTCAAGATCGGGAAGGTTTATCGCTACCGGGCCAGCAGCATCGAGGCTTGGATTGTCGAGCAGGAAGGACAGGCATGACCGCCGTCGAAGACGTGATCGGCCCAACCCGGCCACACAAAAGAGACAGCCATGAGGGAACAACCGAGAGGCGAGTGTCCCTGCGAAGCGTGTTCGTGTGTAGAGCGTCAGCAACTCACAGCCGCTCCCCCCCGGCCCGAGTTTACATATAGACAGCGAGGGAGACAGGTCAGTCGTTTCAGTTCACCCGGCTGCGAGTTGTCGTGTGATCCATCTGCGATCCTGTGGACTACGCCCGACGATCTTGTCTCAACTTGCGGGCAGTCGTCGATGTCGTCAGGAAATCGAGTCGCTTGGGACAACGGATGGGACAACGGTTCGCAACTTGTTGAGACTGTTGGAGCATTTTCGAGACCTGTTGATCTTGGATCGGCATGTCAGAGCCACGATTGGCATTCTAACGGCCTGCAAATGGCCCGCTAAACGCCCGTCATTGGCACGCTATCGGGATGTTCGGACTACATTTCCGCCGGATCGGAGCGGCTCATCGGTATCAGGACGGCAGGCAAGCAAAGGCGTCGTCGAACCGTGCGTCGGATCAGGGTCACAGGTGAGCGAAGACAGAGGCGAATGGTAGGCAAAAAGGGGGTCTTAACTGGCGACGAGTGGCGGCGTGCGGTCACCCTCACCCATGTCTCGCTGGCAAGTAGTGCGGGCCAAGCCAACTGCGATGCGATCATGGGTCCCCCTTTCTGGCCTGCCTAATAGGCCGAATGTCACCGTGGGTCCCCGGCTGGCCGAGTCGCTACGCTCTCGCAGGGAGTGTATATGTAAACTCGGAGTCCGTTTATATTTCGACAAGTGCGTCAGACCCGCATAAACATTGGCCGGAACGTCACTTTTCCCTTGCAAACAAAAGGCGAAAGATGTTAGGATAGTAGTTGATGGGATGAATTTCCTCCCCGCCCTGCACTGATGGCTCCCGCCTAGGTCGTTCCGACAAGGAACAGAGCAGGCCAGAACGACCGATCCGTGACTTCCGCCGGACGGAGTAAGACAGCAAGTCCGCAGCACCCACACCACGACAACTCAAAAGAGACACGGAATCGCAGACCGCAAGTCTGCTCACCCCGAACTACGTCCGCCACTTCGCAGACTTCGTCGCAGACATGCGTCGTGCGGGCACTTGATTTTGAACAGGAGACGACATGACCCAACAACAGATGACGCTGACGCCAACAGCACAGAAAGCCTTGGCGACGATTCGTAACCTACGGAAACTCTCGACAGAGACAGGTTGCATTTCGACCAGAGCACAGCATGACGTTCTGCGGAAACTCAACAGTGAAGACTTCGCAGCCGTCGCTGATGCCCTAGCAGAGAAGTAAGAAGGAATTGACGACGATGACGACGAAGACCAAAACGAAACCCAAGACCCGGCCCTTCAAGAAATTCTATTGTGACAGGCCGAAGGTTTTCCTGATCCCCGCACCCGCATTCAAAATCTGGATGTACCACTACGCTCGTGAAGGACGTGAGCGTCAATCGTGGCCCAGCATCGACAAACTGTGCAAAGCCCTCGATATGGGCGAAGACTCAATCTACAAGTGGCGGAAGTGGCTCACTGACAACGGATGGCTCGTCAAGACGGGCGAACGTGGTGGAGATGGCCTGTTCAAAGTCCCTGTGATGCAGGTGAAGGACGGCACGATCCCCGGCGACAAAGGTTCAGGCTCCGATGGACGCCGGAAGCGAACCGACTCCGAAAGTATCGGGTACGGTGACCGTCTCCGAAAGTATCGGCGTCCGACCGACCCGGAAGTATCGGGGACGGACGCCCCGAAAGTATCGGCGTCGGCCCGCCCCGATAGTATCGGGGCAGAAGTAGAACCATCAAAGCAAGTAGAACCCTTAAGAGAAGTAAAACCAAAAGGCAATGAGATGGGGCCTGTGAAGGGGCCTGTGGGGTTGGTTTCTTCCAGACCATTGTCTGTTGAAGAACAGGCGAGACAGGCGATGCGTCAGCGTCGAGCGGAGATGCGGGCAGGTGGTCAATGAGCGAATTGACAAGCTGCATCGAGCACGTCCGCAACATGATGTCGAAGACGTACCCTCCAGTCACGCTTGCCGACATCAGGCCGCAAATCGTTCGGCTATTCGAGGAAGGCGTCACCATGAAGCCGATAGTCGATCTTCTCGTCGCCCGTCAGCACGAGTTGCACGAAGAGATGGTTCTCGGCCTGCGAAACCATGATCACCTTTCGCCGGATGATTTCAAGATCATCGAGCGGACTCTCGGCGTCAACGAAATGACGCCGGAGAATCGGGAACATTGGGAAGCGAAGTTTAGATCGGGCCTTGCCCGCTACTGGTGTCCTCAATGCGGTTACTCAGGCAATGATGAGTTTCCAACAGGTAAGGGCGGCTTTGGATCAAAATTCATGTGGTGCTATCTCTGTGGGCATCTCGTCGATGACCCACGGTACTTCACCCGCTCGTGGACGCCCGAAGAACAGAAAGCACACGAAGCCCAACGAGATGCACGTCGTGCTGAACTGGAAGCGAAGCGTATCGCAGAGGGCGAACTAAAGAAAAAGCGAGACGCCCAGATCGCATCGGTTCGCAGTGACGCAGTCAAAGCGACGAGGGAGATTGAACTTCACCAATGGTTGCTCAACGGCGATGACGAAGACGCATTCTCTTGGGATGAGCATGACGCCGAGAGGAAGATTCGCACGGTCATTGCCTTGATGCTGCGACCGTTGAACTTCGGCAGACTGCCGATTCCAGCAGACGACGTTGTCGCTTACTTCAAGCAGACCATGAAAGACAGCGACGACGATCTACAAGCAGCGGCGAAAGAGTTCAATCGCTGTGCCCAGAGTTTCGACAAGATGACGATGGAGGATGCTGACAATGACTAAGAATGCAGAACTGACGACGGAGTTGTATCAACGACTAATCGACTTGCTCTTTGGTGATGTTCCCCGGCTCCAGCAAGAGATGGCTTACGGGCCGCTCGACGAAGTGATCGACGTGCACGACAAACTCGTCTCGACCTTGATGAGCATCAGGACAATCGCACACGATTTATCTGAACTGGAGAGCGACAGTAACCGGGCGATAGCACTATTGTTGCTGGACGCTCAGATGACGAGCGAAATTCTCCGGCTGACACAGTTACCAGCGTCAGCACAGGTAGCAACAGCACCCACAGGAGACTTTAACCAGAAGGCGGGTGCTTGTGCAGCATGACATCACTCGTTGGTTCGATGAAGCCCTTGCTCAAGTCCCGGTCGAACTCGATGCTGACTGCGACGGTACGACGCATCGCCGGATTGTAGATTCGTACCTTCGCCCGCTCCTGAAACGATGCCGTGCGACAACAAAGTCCGGGTTCTGGCAATGGCTTCGACTTCAACTTGCGAAGACCGAGGAGACGGCGACGTATTTGACATGGATGCGGGAATCCCGATGTCCGCTCGAAGGCAAGATTTCGTCAACGCCGGGATGCGATGGTGGTTTCCAATATGTCGTCAACGGTGACGTTGCACTCATCGAAGTCACTAATGATGCAGACCGTGCAGTATGGCGTGTCCCGGCGTCACAGCTTGAATGGGCGTTGTCACTGTATCCCGTGACCCTGCGACGATTGCCCGTTCTCGAATCCGATGAAGCACGACAACTCCGGCTCCTCAAGCGGAGAATCAAACGGTCGATGCCGTTCTTGACGCCTGCCCAAAGAGAAGCATTCGAGCGTGAAATTCTGGCACTCGAAAACTCTCAACGACAAGCATACGAGCCAATACCACGTTTCCAGTTGGTTAAGTACGCCGACGGGAGAGAAATCCCCGTGCATCGGCTCTACACCAAGGCCAGTAGAAACGACGAGATTGAAGCGGTCGATGGTGACTTTTTGAATTTCACGACGGCAAAGATTCGGATCACCGTCGAGCCTGTTCCCGAATCGGGGTTCGCTATCGCCAAAGGTGATCGACGGCCTGAAGCATGGGAAGAAGAAGTCACCGTCCAGAATCTCCAGATAATCAACAACGCCGAGGCACAGAAGGTTTTTGAAAAAGCCGTCCTGCAAATCAAAGAGACGCCACAAGGCGACATCAAGACGACGCTCCGAATCCAGCCGAACGCAGACCTCGGTAAACGAACGGGCATTGAGAGCGGGATTATTGCGGACTGCGGATCATTCGTTCCGTTGTCGCCAGAGGAGCGGGTTGAGGCAGGACTAGCAGGTGCGGAAGTCCGCCCAGCCGACGAGGTCGCCGCACTCCGACGAAAGTGGCTCGTGCCGAAAAGTGCATGGGGAACCAAATGGGGCTAAAAGAATTTTGCTGCACGGTGACCCGGATGAGCACTTATAGGGTGAGAGGAACAGAGGCACGATGGCATCACTCGGTATCGACATAAACGGACTCGCCAAAGAACATCAGGCCCGCATTCGTGAAATCGGCTTGTGGGCGTGGATGGATGAGCAGCGTCCGGCGACCGCATCCCAGCGGGAGCGGCCCTCCCGGTATTCGCTGGAAGTGCGGCAAGCAAGAATGAAAAAGCGGCTTCGAGTGGCGTTGCGAAAGGCCCGAAAGCCCGCCCAAGGCCGAGACCGCATTTCAGGGACTATCTGAACGGCGATTTTAGGTCTGTAGCCTACTGATTCCAAAAGGCAAAAACAGCACTTTTTGAACTCCTGCGTGGTATGAGCCATCACGAGCGAGAACGCTCATCTACGGGGATTCCTGAAGTTCCTGAAGTTCAGGCGTCTATTTTATACACACCGACAAGTTTGAGTTAGCGGGAGCCGGGACATTGATGCGTTGCTTCGGCACGCCGTCCCGACCCGCTTTGACATCGCATGTGAGAGCCAACCCGCCGATCTAATCGAGACGGCGTCGAGTTGGCGATGACCACTTGCGTAGGCGGTCTAACTCACCGCCGACGGGCTGGTGCTTCGTCACTGTCTCACCAGCCCGCTCCTGACTTTTTGATGGAGGAACATGAGCAACGCCAAGAAACAACTTGAGCATTGGGAGTCCCGTCCGGCCCTCCTCGCTCACCGAACAAAACTTTACTGCACCGAGCACGGTGTGCAGGCGGTCGTAGATTTTCGGCCACTCGCTAAAGAGTGCATTTTGCAATGCGGGTGCCAGAGGAAAGTTGAGACCTCGCATGATTGAGGCATTTTCCTTAAAGGAACTCGCTGCGATGCCAGTCGATCACGATCCATCGCCGGACGAGATTCCGTCGATAGGATTCTGCGGAAAGATTTCCAGAGACGCCCTTGGGCGGGTTTACGAAATCCGAGAAGCCGAACGCCGGAGACGTGAACTTCCGGCGGGCTTAACTGCGTTGAACCGCATTCACGATCATCTCGTCGGATTAGCACAAGACATCGCAGTTGAATACGAGGAGAAATCAGAATGAGTTTTGCCAGCACCAACTCAGGCATGAAAGGGACTGCTTTTTATCCTAGCGGGCATTCTCCACGAACCATCGACAGATCACGACCGCCCGAATCGGAGACGGTGAAACCAAAATCGGATACTGAACTTCTCGCCGATATGTACCTCGCTGCACACGAACGTCGTGAAGCTGAGGCTCGTGCTGAAGAACAGCGGAGAGTGGACGCAGAGCAGGCGGCTCGATTGCAGAGACAACAGGACGCTCTTCGAGCACAGCGAGAAGCTGAGCAACTTCGCAAAGAGCAAGAGTTGAACGAACGCCGAGCGGCACTGAGCAATGCCGAATTTCAGATCGACGGAATCTTTTATCAGTACGGGCTATCTCCGCTCGAACAATCGAGCGTTGAAGATGCACTCACCGAGCGTCAATTGTGGGCAAACCCGATGGCAGCGGTCGAGTACGCAACGGTCGAAGCGATGAGGATCGTCGCAGAAAGAAAATGAGGAGAAGAAAATGAGCAGAAAAAAGAAAAAGCCAAGTTGGGGAGCGTTCCCGGTGATGGGTGCGATCAAAACTGGTGAAGTCAAGATACGCAACACGAATGTTCCTCAGACGAGGGCCGAGTTCTTTGCTGAAGAAGCCCGCCGTGACGAAGAGCAACGCCTGAAGGTACAGGCATTTTGGGGAAGGCCCCAGAGTGATCTTGTCCTAGTGACACTCAAGAACTTGCCAGAGTCAGCAGCGGACGCAGGTTTGGGCGTCGATGATGGGCCTTGCACAGATGATGTCAGCGGAGCGGCACACGAGCAATGGACTGTGACGGCTCCAGCGGGATTGAACGAGGAAGGACATAGACGACTTCTCCGTTACGGAATTACACAATTACGATTCGGCAAGAACATGGGCACCGTGTCTGCGTGGCAGGCGTGTCATGACCGCCTCGTCGCCTGTGATTGCTATGGAGACGAGTTAGCGAATCAGCCCAAGAAGCCGGAGTCCGCACCAAAGCCAACGACTCTTGACAACGTTCTCAACAGCAACAACGGCGAGACGACTGAAGGTCGCAAAGCGATGATTAACGCAGTCCAAGAGGAGTTGGTCTACAGAGATTACAACAAAGTCTGGAGTGCGTTTGCGTCATCACTCTACGAGAATTTTAACGGCTTCATGTTGACCGAACGGCAAAAGGTCACGTTCTACGACACGATGATTCGTCGGAACAAAAATTTCAATCGACCTGCCGACTATGACGCCGTAAGAGTGGCCCTCGTGAAGTCCGGCGATCTTCCTTCGCATTTGCTCTACCCTGCGGAGAAGTTGGCACTCGAAGTCGAGGATGCCGATATGAACGACTTCAACGTCCGACAGGCGTTCGCACGCCGGACTCGGCAACTCGCAAACCAGAACTAAGTTCCTCCGCAGTCATTGAAAACGACTGCGTGCGGGCAGGGAATGCGTGCTCCCTGTCCGCCCTCGATTTTGAAAAGGAAATCATGAACAACACCAACCAAGTATCACCGTCAACGAATCAGGTTGACGCTAACAACCCGCAACCTGCGACACCCGTCCAGCCGACGCCTGCGACACCAGCACCAACAGCGGCGACTGCTAACACACCAGCGGCGAACCCACAGACGAATCCGGCAACTGCTGCTGCGGCGACAAACCAGCCGACGCAGAACCAGCCGACGCAGCCGTCGCAGAATCAGCCGCACCCTGTCTCCAAGATGTTCGACTCGATCCTGAAGACTATGTCCGGCGGGCCGATCTACGTCAACGATCCGGTCACCGGACAGCGTCGAGAAGTCCAGCAGACGAAGGGCAGCATGGCACGAGCAATTACTGCCGCTGCACTCGCCGGGTTGTTCACTCCGAATCAATATCGTCCCGGCCCATTCGGCGGCAGTGTGCTCGACAAAGGCAACACGATGGCAGCAGCGGGCCAAACCGGAATGGCTTTGACCCAGAAGCGACAAGACCAAGCACAACAGACTCTCGACCAGCAGAACGCTCGTCGCCTGTTCACTCTCCAGAACAATGCGAAGCTGGTGCAGCAAGCCGCAGCAATGGCACACCAACAACATGCAGTCCTTGCTGACACCGTGAAGACGAACCAAGACAAGTTCATGGGGCCACTCTCCGAGTTCGACGCACAGCGTCCGGCGGGCGATCCTTCGATCTTCCAAGCGAAGGGCCAGACTTCTGATGAAGTTTTGGCAGCGGGTCACAAGCTGACGGATAACAACGTCTTCATCGACGGAACGACTCAGAAGCCGAACGAACTCGGCGTCATCGAAGACGTTCCGACATACGCAGTCATTCGCTCGACGAACGCAGACGGCAGTCCGATCACGTTGAAGTTGCCTGAAGAAGTCACGGCTGAGTTGGGCAAGTACAGCAAGCCGTACGAGCAGGCGTACAAAGCGACGGGCGGCAACGTTCTCGTCCCGATCAACAACTACATGGATGCGATTCACACGTACCACACGCTCAACAGCGTCGAGTCGTTCATGAATCGAGTCCAGAAGGATGTCAACCCCACGGGCCAGAGAGTTTCGTTGGCGACTGCTTACAAGAACGATCCCACGGGATATTGGCAGGCCATCAATGCCGCAGAGCAGGCCATCGCAGCGGGCAACGGGCGTCCCGGCGAAGACACAGAAGACAATGTTCTGACGAAGATTGCAGCCGCCCCCGGCGGAGCGAAGTTGCTCGATCTAGTCGGCACTCCTCAGCAAGTCGAAGACTGGAAAAACAGTCTCATTTCCAAGCGGAAACTCGCACAAGAGGGCGGGATGGGCGAAAAAAGTCCGGCCCCCGCTGACACGGTGACTGCGTTGCGTAACAACATCAACGCTCTCCCGCCGGATGACGCTGCACGTCTGATGACGGACATCCCGGCGAACGGCCTGATGACAATGGCACAAGTTGAGAAGTTGACGGGCCGCATCGACGAAACTGTAAAGACCAACAAAGAGGCGGCTATCAAAGCGGGCGATCCCGATGAGTTGGCAAAGACAGCCCAACGAATCGTATTCGAGAACGATCCGTCCAGCCTCGACGAAATCCTTTCAGCCCGCCAGAATGTTCGGGAAAAAGCGGCCAACGTCATACACGACACTGCTGCGAAAGCCGGACTCGACACGACGATGTTCACCCCGGCTGCGTTGAAGGCGAAGGCCGACACCGTGAAGGATTACAGCGGGAACAAGAAGGGTTCGACAGGTTCGCAAATCGCATCGTTCAATGCGTTCCTTGGTCACACTGCGGGAGCGGTTGACGCAGAGAAACGGCTTGAAGGAAAGACTCTTGGTCTAACTCGCTCACCGTGGGTCAATACTACGATGGACACCCTCGGTAAGCAGGTCACCGACGATCCCGATTGGAAGGCGTACAAAACGTCTCTCCTGCCCGTGCAGAACGAGATTAGCAACTTCCTCGCCGCCGGGTATGCAGTCAAAGCAGAAGACGCAGCGTTGATGCAACAGGCTGTCGATCCGCACGAAACCCCGGCACGGATCACGGCTGCACTTCGCCAGTTGGCAGAGACGGCAGACATTCGATTGTCGGCTATCGGTCAACGGTATCTTGACACGGTCGGCACGACCTATCCGAAACTTCTGTCAACCGATTCAGCGAACACGTTGAAGCGTCTTGGCATCAACAGCCGAGCGATTCCGTTGGGCACACCGTTGCCTCGTGGTTGGCAGAACAATCAGCCCCAGCAGTTGACTGATAAGAACGTTGCACGTCAGTTCTTCCAAGCAGCGGGCGGCGACAAGATGAAGGCCCAACAACTCGCTAAGGCGAACGGCTGGGAGTTATAGGAGCAGCGATGTCAACACCAACAGGAAACATCTTCGACCAAGTAGCACAGGAGACGGCCCAGAAAGTAGAACAGACGCCGTCTCCGGCTCCCGCCCAAGCGACTCCCGATCAGACCGCCGGGGGAAACATTTTCGATCAGGTAGCAGCAGAAGACGCTGCGACACAACAACAAGCAACGCAGCCTGAGAACGATCCCGCTAAGACAGGCGAAATTACGAACGATGTCGGCCAGAAAGTTATCGTCCCGAAAGACGGCGAGAGTTTTTCTGACACGATGAAGCGGGCCGTCGCATACCACAAATCGCTGACGCCAGAACAGCAGCAGGCCGCACTCGATGCAGAGGCAAAGACGATGCCGAAGAAAGCAGCACAGACCCTTGGGGCCGCTGCGACTATCGGTCTTGTTGGCCCAGCCCTGCTTGCGGCTCCCGGCGAAATCGCAGCGGGCGTAAGAGCCATACCGGGAGTAACTGAGGCGTTGCTGAAACACGCAGAGACGAAGGCCGCTGAGTGGGCTGCTCAATATCCCAATCTCATCGGCGTGGCAAAAGCACTCGGCATTCCTGCAAGCACTGCGGGACTGCTTGGTTGGCTCTACCACAACAGCAAAGGCAAGTAATCAGAGCACCCAAGAGACGAAGGCAATGACAGCCCAGCCGATAGCGACGACTTCAAAACATAGGACGAGGAGCAGCATGAGACTGAATACAGTTTTCATCGGCTCCTCCGGCTTGGCTCCCGCTGCATCACGACACGGCGGACGAACTGTTCCGCAGAGTCGGCAGTCGGAAAGATCAGATAAGGCAGAGCCGAGACAATGACCCGGCCTTGCTCGTCACGGTCAATGGTTGCGTCTTTCAGTTCGTCCCGGCGAACAGCAAGCCGTGAGTTGAAGGTATGGTTCTTGCGTCGATAGGTGCTCATGAGTCAAGCGTATATGTGTGCTGATAGGCATACAACAGCACCGAAGTAGCATTACCGTGGTCACTATCGGTCATCTTGTGCCTGTGTCGGTCTTTGTGGGACGATAGCAGCATGAAGCGGACAGCAGTCTTCTTGACGGACGAGCAACTTGCAGACTTACAGGCTATTTATCGGGCGACGGGTTGCAAGACGAGCGAATCAATCCGGCGAGCGGTTGACGCCTACCTCGACGAGCAGAAAGAGACGATTCGTGCGGGCCGGAGAATGCCTGAGCGATAGACGCCCGATCTATCAATCAAGACATCGAGCCTTCGGAATCTCCGAGGGCGTTTGTTTTTGTAGGAAGAGATTACTTGTTTACGGGCATCCCGTTGACGGTTATTTCGTTCTTCTTATCCCGCAGATCATCAAGACTGTTTCGTAGTTGGCTAAGACGCATGGTTGCTACCAACGCCATCGCTCCCGCCAGAACTGTGATGAGAAGTGAAAGGTAATATATGCGATTCCAAAAAGTTATGGACTTCGTTAGCACAATAAAGTCAGACATGAGACAGCCTTGGGGAGTTCTTTGGTTTGCGATTCCGCTGCTGCTCATTGTAGCGGCATACGCTCTTTTTGCTGCAATGACTGTTTAGATTCCCCGACGCCACGGTTTCACGAGGTCAGCCTTTAGGAAATCCGAGGCTTTGTTTGCACGACGAAAGGAAAGAGATGCCCGCATTAGATGCGATTTTTAACCGCTCCCCAAACACGCCCGCACAGGTTGATATGGATGCGACACTTGCAGCGATCAGCAGCCCTGAGTCTCCAAGCCTTCTGCTTGCGACGTACACCGAGTACCCCTCGTTGTGGATCAACGTCGGTACGGTCGGCACGATCACGGTCAACGGCCAAACCTTCACCGATAACGGCTGGACGATTCTCGCCCAGATTTATGACTTTCCGGCGACGTTGTCCGGCGATCCGACCAACAACAATTCCATCTATCAGACGCTCACCGAACTTACGCTGAGTGCAGTGATTGCGAAACTCGCATTACCCGCCGGAAGTGGGGCACTTCAAAAGTGGAGTCAAGCCTTCTATCGAATGCTTTCAGCGTAATCAGAGGAGAAATCATGAGCGAAGAGAAAAGAAATCATCTGGGATTTGTGGTTCCACCCGATCCAACATTTGCAGCGGCGGGCGAGAACTCCAACCCGAAAGAGTATGCAGACGGCATCGGCAAGACGAAGCCAGCCGCCGACGGAGCGACAACGCTTCCTGATGGCTCACCGAAATACGCAGCCGACGGGTGTACCACGGATTGGTTTGCAACGCACCCCAAATGACCATCACACAGTCGCCCGTCAAAGTGACGCAGACGGGCTTCGAGCAGGAGTTGAGTTACCTGCATGGCGGGAAACTACGTCGGGAACAATTCGTGGGCTTCAGCCGGGAACACCTTGGCAAAGTCATCGCAGAGCGTAGAGCAGAATTGAAACGGGAGCACGGAGGAGAGCATGACGACAAATCACGTCAATAGAGAATTATCGACCGGGATGGCTGCAAATCCTATCCCGCCCAGCGATGCTGAGAAGCAAGCCGTCGCAGAATCACATTCAGCGATCCAGAAGCACTATGACGGCGTGGATCGACGTGCGGCCATTTTGAAAGCGAATGCACGATCACACGTTGATGACGACGTAAAGACGTTCAGCCCTGAAGTCATCGCCCGCCTTATTCGCAAGTCTGCGACGAAGTCACCTGATGAGGAGTCACGATGAGCAGGCCGAACAAAATTCAGGGTCAGTTGGAAGCCGCCTTACGGGATGCTGAGGCAGCGACGGGAGCGGACATCTCTGTTCAGAAGTTGATACAAACACGCTTGACGATCCTAAACGACATCGCATCTCGTCAACATAGTGCCAAGATTCGCAAACTGAAAAAGCGACTTGCACAGTACCAGACTGAGAACGAACGGCTGAAGGTGGAACTCGCAAAGGCGTTAGCCGGAGCCGACGCAGTGACAGGAGCCGACGCAGTGACAACGGAAATTCACGAAGCGTTGGCGAAGTACCAAGGAGGAAAACATGAACATCACATTTGACACAGGCAAACAGATCACCGTTCCAACGAAGACGAAGGACGCAATGCTTGCCACACTGGAAAATCCACAGGCGAGTCCCGCCCGAAAAGAACTGGCGAAGGGACTTCTCGAATGGTACGCATCAGAGGTCGCAAAACCTCCGTTGACGGGAAAGTCCGAACTCGACAGGGGAGCACAGTTGATGGTGATCGAGTTTCACGCTGACCTTCTCTGGACGGGAAGCCATCGGTTAGAGAAGCGGTCGGTCAACGGAATCGAATCGCTTGTCATCTGTGATGCGAAGACAGGTGAAGCCATCAATTCATATCAGGCGTGAGGGAGACCATGACTCGCCGCATCCTTGGGACGATGTATTTCAACATGCCTCACGGCGATTACATTCCCGCAATTCCGTGGGGACATCCCGCACTCGATCCGAACCGCAGAGACCATCCCGGCGTATTGACTGCCGACTGCGACCGGGGAGTTGCAACAAAAGATTTCTGGAATGAGGCACGACGGGAAGTCTGCATTCATCTCTACTGCAATCGGCCCGACAAGAAAGAGATTGACGCAGTAATCGAGCGGCATCAGGAGCAGCACGGAGAAGTCGCAGGCGTTACGATCTACGTCGATCCGGCGGTTTACCGGGACTTAGGTCAACTGTTCACCCTGTGGGGGTTCGACAGGAACATTGCCAGAGAACACCCGAAGGTTCCTTACTTTGTTTTGACACGGGCGACGGCGAAGAAAATACCAGACCGACCGACGCCGAAAGAATCTCAGTCGGATCGAGCGTTGCGAGAAGCAAAAGAACTCGTTCGCTCTGGGAAGATTTAGGGGATGGAATGCGGCCAGATGGCTACTCAGCATTTATGCGGGGCGGCCAGTAGTGGCCGCACGAGTGGCCTGAGATGACGGCCAGAGTGGCCGGGGACTAGCCGCTGACAGCAAATAGACATTCGGTCGGGCACACCACGCAGCCTTATCGCTGCGACTCCTCCCGCTGACGCACTTCAATGTGCCTAGCGACTTGGTGTGCCCGCCCACTTTTGATTTTCTCCCGGTCAGCGTTGCATTCGGTTCCCGTCAGGGGTCGGAGGTCAACACTAACCAAAGTCGAGAGCACCTTGACAGTGATGTGACAGGGTGCTCTCGCAATTTCGACAGCATTTAAGATCACACGGGTATCCTCCATCCTTGGCGGGTGCCCGCTTTTGTTTTGGCGGCTATTCCGGGCCGTACCCGAACAGTCAGTTGACATGACTTCGACATCGGGATACGTTGCGGCTAAGGATGAAAGATTCATGAAGGAGAATCCAAACCAAATTCCCTTGAGGGATCGCCTCCCACAAACGTGCTCGACTACGACTTGGCTCGACACGGAAGGAGTGAGTCATCAGCGGTACATCATCAGGCCAGACACTCCCGGATGGAAGATGGTCGATACGTTCAACGGCGTCGAGAGTGATACACACATCCGCTACTACGAGACGCCGGAGAAAGTTGCAGAATGGATGCGGACGCACCCTCCGATATAGATCGCTGTTCAGATTGACCCGTTTTTTTTTGTCCGTCGAACTTCTCAGCAAGTCTTGAGCATGTGTGTGGCGAAGAGGCGACCCAACTCTGCGAACTGTGCCTTGACGACGGGCATCTCGTGACGTGAGGCTCCGTGCCGCTTCAGGAACTTCCGGTATGCCCGCTCTGCCAACTCATTCCATCTTTCACTTGTGACCAACTCAGCACACTTCCGGCACGTCGCCCATGAGCCTGTAACTCGTCCGGGAAACACAGGCAGACCATTCACCAAGAAATTCGAGCACGGGTAGACCGTGAACACGGGTGACGATTGGCAGAAGTCACAATGATCGCCGCCGATTGGTACGAGGCAAGGCTCGAGGGTCATAGCGGACTGATTTCGGGGGAAGGAGACGGCGTTCGGAGCAGCCCGCTTCTTCTGAAGCACCGACCGCACAAGCTGCAACGTCACCCCTCACAAACGCCGTCTCAAGGTCACCGTCTATAGACGGGCACGATCCTGAATCATATCTGTAACGTCTTGTCATGGCAAGAGGAAAATCTAAGAGTCTGCTGACAGTCCGGTTTGGGAAAAGGCTTGGGGCGTTACGCAAGGAGAAAAAGTGGTCGCTCACTTACTTGGAGCAGCACTCAGGGCTGGACGATGCCTTCCTTTTCGATCTTGAGCACGGTGAGAAGGAGCCATGCCTGAACACGCTCGACATTCTTGCAAAAAGTTTTGACATGACTATCAGCGAGTTGATGCGTGGGGTTTGAAGTGCATCCTAGTAGTGATACGACGTTCGCCTTTGATTCGCCAGCGAAACGTGGTAAGATCGGCTGAAGTTGGTCGAAGGGAGAGCACTATGAATTTCGTTCCCTTGCAGAATGGTGACATGGTTGAAGTCATCAATCCTTTTTCGTTCAGCCGTCACGTTGGAATCTACGCAGCGGGACGTGGTTTCATACACAATGACCCGGCGTGCTGCGTCCGGCTGACCGACGAAGCGACTTTTACAGGCGGGAGAAAGATGCGTCTTATTGGTCGTGTCACGGGCGGGCCATTTCAGCAGGAGCAAGTTGTGCAGAGGGCGTTGAGTCTGCTCGGCCAGCCCTATGACTTGCTGAAGTTCAACTGTGAGCATCTCGCTTACTATGCCCAGACGGGAGTACCTCGCAGCCCTCAGTTGGCAACGGGCTTCGCTGTTCTTCTCGGCATAGTCTTTTTGGTTGCTCTTGGCAGTAGTCAAGCGTAGCGACAGGCGTCGGCTTAATTACCTTCGTCAGTGAGAACCCCACCAGTTAGTTGACACTCTAGCCACGCCCGACTACCTTTGCGGCTGAGGGAGTGTTATGTTCTGCCCTAAGTGTGGCACTGAGCATCCTGACGACTCGCAGTTCTGCCGTAAGTGCGGACAGGGACTTGCTGCGACATCGAGCGGAGTGACATCCGCCGGAGCCGGAGCAGCGGTCGCACCTGCACGAATCCCAGAAGTGAAGTCAAAACCTCTGGTGCGTGCTCCCTTCGCAATCGCAGGCGTCCTGCTCCTCATCGTCCTGATTTACGGATACAACGTCAATCACACTGCCACTCCGGGAGCCAACCCCAATCCCGTAGAACGGCTCGTGAAGCAACAACGCATCATCACAGTGAAGAATCCCAACCTGCATCTCAATGCACTCAACTTCGGTTATTTCAAACTCGATGTGCCGACGGGAGCGACTAGCGTCAATCTTCACGGAAATTTCACTGCAAGCGGTGGACTCACGAACGATGTAGAGGTATTCGTGCTCTCAGCAGACGATTTTGTCAATTGGCAAAACAGGCACGAAGCGAAGACGTTTTACAACAGCGGAAAGGTCACGGTTGGAACTCTCAACGTCAATCTGCCCGCCGACGCCGGGACGTACTACCTCGTCTTCAACAACAGGTTCGCAATACTTGCCCAGAAGAACGTTCTCGTCGATGCCGCTCTGACCTACTACCAGTGAGGCGGTCTGACTACGGCTTCTCCAACGTGGCATCGAGTGTAATGCTTCCCCCGGCAGTCACGGTCATTGTCCGCTGCCACGGTCGCATCCCTTCCTTCTCGACGGAGACTAGATGCTCCCCCGGAGACAACTGAATTGTCGAAGGCGTGTTTCCCATGAATTTCCCGTCAACGTTTATATCAGCCCCTTGAGGAGTGGACTTGACGGTTACATTCGCAGGCTGCATCGGAACGTCAGACCCGGCGTGAGTTTCCGCCTGTGGATTGTCGGTTGGAGCAGGCTCTTGCTGTTGTGACGGAGCGGTTGAGGTCTCTGCAACTTGTCTCTCATCGGAAGGCTTCAGTTTGAGCAGGGCGGTTTTAGCCTCATCCTCTCCGACCGGAATTAACCGACCTCCACCACGCCAGTTTCCAGTCAGAATGACCATCTCCAGATAGACGGTCTCATTTGGCTTGACCTCGACTTCCAACGGTGCTGCCTTCTTCATGCTAGATTCGAGGTTGTGTTTCCCCGGAGCGAGTTGCAGAGTGATGTAGTGCCCATTCTTCAAACGTCCGGCTTCGTTCCCGTCAACGTAAACGGATGGCTTCAACGCCGAGCCGACATATTTTCCCGGACGATAGACAATGACGGTGCCGTTTTGTGCTAGGGCTGGCAAGCAAGCAGCCGCAAGGATGAAGGTCACCAGAATCCTATTCATGTTTCTATCACCCCTTTCCACGTCCGTCGGAAAGGTTAGCATGAGTCGTTTGACATGGATGGGATAATTGCACCGAAGGAGATTCGACGATGCCACTTCCACTCATAGCAGGTTTGGTAGGAGCCGCACTCGGCAGAGCCACGAAGAAGGAAACGAAGAAACAGGCCGTCAGCAAGTACAAGAAAAAGAGCGGCACGAAGGTGAAGGCGTACACTCGAAAGGCACGCTAGTCTTTCCGCTTCCAAAGTTCATCGACAGCAAAGACGACAGCTTCTCGTGACGGTCGGTTCCACAGTTCGGGATGTGCATCGACGACCTTGCAGACCTCACCAAACGCCTGATCGTAATTCAACGCAGGCATCTGGTAGACGGGCTTGCCGTCAACGACTTCATCCCGTTTGATGTCGAGAATTCCGCCAACATAGGCGACGGCGAATACTCTGGAGTCGTGATTGTCGCTGTGGCAGGCGTCGTGAACTCCGGCGAATGCCAGCGTCGAAGTCAGCAGCAGTGCAGTCAAAATCGTTTTCATCGCTCACCCCGCAATTCCTGATTTGTCCCAGAACAATCTTGTCCCATCACTCTGTATCGTGTTGATTCGACGAGTCTGTGTTATTCTCGACCAGTCTCCAAAGTGCTTGAAAGTAAAGGAGCACGGGGGATTTCGTAATCGGCAGGTCAGCGGTTCAAGTCCGCTCGTCGGCTCCATTTCTTCAATCACTTGCGATCAGTTCACCGTGACCTGCTGCACAACTGCTGCACGAGCTATTCTTGCCTCCAACTGATTCATGGCGTCGGTCACGACTTCGGCACTTCTGCATCTCGCCTTCCCCTCGTCCAGCGTGACTCCGTGACCTGCCAACCTTGGCTAGAGTCGTCAGACTCTAGCGAGCGCCGCCATTTCGTGGGTAAAGTATCCTCACGGTTTGAGCTGTAATCCCCCTCGAGAATTTCCCGGAAGGCTAGTCGAACACGTATTCGTAATTGCCATGCGGGCTTGCGTTTGGAACGCTCAAAGGAGACTCATGCTTATGTCGCTTCGTCGATTCCGCAGCTTTATCCCGGTAGCCCTATCGGTCTCCTGCGTGATTTTGTTGAACGAAGGTCAGGCGTTTGCCGGCGCGCCTGAAACGGTCACTACCTATCACTACGACAATTACCGGACAGGCTGGAACCCGAACGAAACCACGCTGACTCCCGCCAACGTCGCCACTTCGTCGTTTGGATTGCTCGAAACCGTCACCCTGGACGACCAGGTCGATGCGCAGCCGCTTTATGTGCCGGCTGTGACCATCACCGCCGGGCAATACCAGGGAACGCACGACGTGGTTTATGTGGCCACGGGAAACAACACCGTTTATGCCATCGATGCCGAGAGCGGCACGGTGCTGCTGAGTCCAAATTTTGGGGCTCCGGTGAAGGCTCCCCTCGGCTGTCACAATAACGGTCCCAATGTCGGCATCACGTCCACGCCGGTAATTGATCTCACCAGCAATATCATGTACGTCATGGTTTACACCAACAGTGTTTCCGGGCCGGCCTACACCATTCACGCGCTCGATATTGGCAGTCTGACCGACAAGGTTTCCCCGCAGATTGTGGTGGCTTCGCACACCCTCACTGACGGCACTACCTTCACCTTCAACGCCACCTATCAGCGGCAGCGTCCCGCGCTGCTGTTGGCCAACAGCACGGTGTACGCGGGCTTTGGCAGCTTTTGCGATAAATCCCCGAACCTTTCTCGAGGCTGGTTACTGGGTTGGCAGACCGGAACCCTGACTCCGCTGGCAGCGAACTCGCTCCTGGATACGCAGGCGACTTCGCCCAACACTTTTTTTCTCTCTTCCATCTGGATGTCCGGCTACGGCCCGGCGGCGGACGATTCGGGCAATGTGTTGATCGTGACCGGCAACTCCGACCCTTCGGGAACCACTTACGACGGCGTGACCAACATCCAGGAAAGCGTGGTCAAGCTGTCGTCCGATCTGTCCACCGTACTCGACCTGTTTACTCCCAGCAACTGGGCCGCTCTGGATAAGAGCGATGTCGATTTCGGCGCGGGCGGCGTCATGGTTTTGCCGGATCAGTCTGGCTCACTTCCGCACCTGGCGGTGGCCGCCGGCAAAGACGGAGACATGTACTTTATGAATGAGGACGACCTGGGCGGCTATTCCAGTACCAAGAACAACGTGCTCGGTACTTACCGCATTGGCCATTGCTATTGTGGACAGTCCTATTTCGTGAACGCTAAGTCATTGCCCTTCGTGGTGAGCAGCGGCGGCCAGACCGTGCTCGTATGGAGGCTGGCCAATTCGACCACGCCTGCGCTGAAGAATCTGGCCAGTTCCCCGACTCTCACCTCGGGGCAGAACGGTGGCTTCTTTACCAGTGTTTCCTCCAACGGCAACAACGATGCGATTATCTGGGCGCTTTCCCGGCCGCTTTCACACACCCAACCCGGGATGACTCTCTACGCCTTCAATCCCAACTCCAGCGGCAGCACCATGACAACGCTCTTCCAGGGAAGCGCCGGAACATGGCCCAACGTTTCCGGGGATTCGAACCAGGTTCCGGTGGTTGCCAATGGCGAAGTGTTTGTGGCTAGCGACAAACAGCTGCAGATATTCGGGCTGAAAGCGGCTAAGAAGAAGTAAAGGCTCGAGTGCGTCGCCACGCGCAAGACAGCTGGGACTGTATCGTCGCACCTGCCGGGTAAATCCTCGATTTACTTGGTTGCAAACCTAGGCCGGGGATTACCTCGGTCTTATCAGACGCTCAACAGTCTCAAGGCGAATCCCTTTTTGGACCCCCTACCGCGATGCCCCTTCGGAACCTTCCCGCTCACCACAACTCAGGCCACAATCACATTTAGAAGTTTCGCGCTTGAATCCACATTGCTACCGTCTGCGTCACCTCGTCGTTACCGATAGATTTCTTCGAGGTTTGCCCGCCGTACTGTCTCAGACGTTTCAACTCTAGTCTGACTTTCATTTGACTCGAGTGTGTAGGCAACTGGCGGGCGCAG
>Ga0187875_10000842_pt1 | contig 24608 bp, 20 predicted proteins | sample June2016WEW_17_1_2_FD_132978 | JGI IMG/M metagenome (GOLD analysis project Ga0187875, IMG submission 132978) | Peatland microbial communities from SPRUCE experiment site at the Marcell Experimental Forest, Minnesota, USA - June2016WEW_17_10 | ecosystem: Environmental > Terrestrial > Soil >...
ACTGCTCCAGCAGCCGGGCGCGGCGGCCCGCGTCCGCCTCGTCCATCGCCCGCATGATGCAGTCGAGGTCCGCGGCGTGCTGGGCCCGGTCCAGGGTCGCCACACCGGGCGGCCCGCCCGCGGGCGCCCCGCCCCCGGGCGCCCCGCCCTCGCCGTCCCCGGCCAGCCGTGCGTACCGGGGCAGGATGACCTCCAGCACCTCGGCCACGATGTCCGGCTCGGTGAACTTCAGCGCCTCCAGGAACGCCCGCGCCGCCGGCACGTCCGCGACGGCCCGCCGCACGGTGGGGAACCCGGTCCCGGCCGGTCCCGGCTCGTAGTCCGCGGGCAGGTAGGCCGCGGGGCGGCCGGCGGCGTCGAAGGGCTCGGCCTGGCGGCCGTCCTCCAGCCGGATGATCGGCCGGGTGCGCGCGGGGCCGGCGGGCTCGCCCGGGACCCGCGGTTCGCGCCACAGGTCCGGGTCGGCGTGCAGGAACCCGTAGAACCGCGTGATCCACTCATCAGGCTGGGCTTCGAGGAAGCTGCCCGTGGCCCTCGAGACCAGGTCCCCGGCTGTGACCTCACCGACGCCGATCTCCTCACGCAGGTAGCGGCGCAGCAGGGGGGCCTGGTCTTCGTTGCGGAAAAGTTCAGCGAAGGCGAGCGGGAGGTCCGTCTGGAACAGCGCCGCGAGCTGGCCGGGGGCCAGGAGTTCGCGCAGCTCACCGGGGGTGGCCAGCTTCAGGTTCCGCGCCGCGGCGTAGCCGCCGCCGGCGGCGGGGATGAGTTCCTCCTCGGTGAGCGCGGTGCGCACCGCGTCGAACAGCGGGCGCAGCATCGAGCCGGGCGCGAAGCGCGCCGCCTCGAGGGGGAGCGCCTGGAGGACCTCCACCGTGAGCAGCCCGCTGGCGCGCAGTTCCCGCAGCACGTCGACGAGGAGGGTGGCGGTCGCGCGGATCAGGACCTGGTTGGCGGGGTCGTCGCCCGGGACGTTGTCGCGCGCGGGCGTGGTCCGGTACGGGCCCTGGACCAGGAAGCCGAGGAAGGTCTCCTTCTGCGTCGGGAAGAACACGACCAGCGGGGAGTTGTCCAGGCCGGTGAGCCGGGGTTCGCGGTGCGCGGTGCCGGCGCGGAATGCGAGCTCGACCCGCTGGCCGGCGTGGCCGAGGTCGTCCAGCGGCCGTTCCCAGACGAACCAGTCCTGGGCGCGGACGCTATCGTCCTGGCTCCGGGTGAGCGTGATACGCCGGCCCGCCAGTGCTGGGGATGCCGGGGCGCGCGGCTGCGTCCGGCGCTCGATGACCGTGCCGGTGACTCCGGCGCCGTGGGCCCGCAGCCGGGTGATGTTGCGCAGGAACAGCAGGGTCGTGGGCTCGATCCGGTTCAGCGCGGCGGAGATCTCCCCGGCGGCGGTGGCCGCGGTCACCGTGTCGTGGTCGAACGGGAACACGAACAGGGTCTCGGGGGAGTTCTCGTCCGCGGGGTCTACGGGATCCACGGCGGACGGCCGCACGTAGTGGTCGATCCGGAAGTGCTCCGCGCCGCTGTAGATGCGCGGGGTCCTGGTGTACGCATACACGGACTTGAAGCCGATGCCGAACTGCCCGATCTTGGTGAGGTCCCCGGACTTCCCGCTCTGCGCGACCCCGGTCACGCCGCGCACGTCCGCCTCCGTGAACGGCCGGCCGTCGTGCCGGACCTCCAGCCGGTCGCCGAACAGCCCGAAGTCCAGCCTGGTCGCGCCCGCGTCCTCGGCGTTCTGGATCAGCTCGAAGATGAAGTGGGTGCGCTCGCTGTACAGGTGGCCGAGCAGATCGAGCACGGCCGTGTCCCAGCCGTAACGGGCGACGTTCTCATCGCGGATCTGCTCGTAGTCCGCTGGCACCCATGACCTCCGTCCGCCCGTCCGCCGCGTGGCAGCGGGGTTGCCCCCATGCTGCCACGGCGGACGGGGCACGGCGGACGGGCGGCGGACGGGCGGACGGACCGGCGGCGGACGGGCGGCGGCGGACGGGCGCGGAGGTCCGGCCTCGCTCCGGGGCTACCGGGTGCAGCTCCCGCTGTAGAAGCCGGGGCCGGCCAGCCCGGGGCCGGTGATGTGCGGCCGGTTCGCCCCGCCGCCGCTCGGGTAGGGGGTGTCGAACCACTCGGTGAAGAACTGGCCGAGCCGCTGGCGGCACGCGGCGTTCCGGGTGGGCAGCCACTGGCCGAAGCCCGCCTCCAGCTGCGCCTCGGTGATCGAGCCCCCGCCGTACTCACGCTGGATCTGCTCCAGGGCGCGGGTGAAGTTCGCGTGGCCGAGGATCTGCCGCAGCGCGATGTAGGCGATGCCCGGGCGGTCGTAGGTGGACGAGCCGCTGAACAGTCCCCACGCCGTCGGGTTGGATGGCGCCACGGTCCAGAAGCCGTCCTTGCTGGCGTAGAAGCTGGCGAACGTGCTGTCGAGGCTGCGCTGGAAGGCCTGGCGGCCGGCCGCGGTGCCCGGGCCGCCCGCCTTGCCCTGCGCCTTCCGGGCCGCGAACAGGAACTCGGCCAGGGTGGCCAGGCCCTCCTTGTAGAACGTCATGGTGTAGCCGGCCTCGGTGACGTGATCGCCCCACCACTGGTGCATGTTCTCGTGGTAGAGGGTGTCGGTGTCGATCGTCCCGCCCGCGAAGGTGATCATCGTCTGCATCTCCTCCTCGAAGGAGGCGGACGGCCGGCCGACGACCACCCCGTCCGACGTGAACGGGAACGGCCCGCTGAACATGCTCTCGAACCGGGTGATGTCCGGCTGCTTGTCCATGATCGCGCGGTTCTGCGCCTTCCGCGCCGCGCTCAGCGAGCTTGCCTGTGCCTGATAGAACTTCATTCCCCCAACGGTTCGTTCGGTCAGGTCGAAGCTCCCGACGCTGTCCTCCACGAGGTAACTGGCCACGGGTGCGGCCGAGTGCCAGTGCCAGGTGACTGAGCCGTGGGGGAACCAGGTGTCTGCGGGGTCCCGGCGGGTTCCCTCCAGGATGCCGTTGGCCAGCACGGTCTTGCCCGCGGCGACGGTGTCGTAGAAGTCGTAGGTGGGCTTGGCACTGGGGTAGTCGTTGAGCGGCATCCAGTCCTCGGTGCCGACCGGCTCGGTGGTGACGAAGCCGCCGTCGCCCTTGGGCTGGTCCGACCGGAACCAGCCTTCGGTGGTGCCGTCCCCGTCGTTGTGCACGCCGGGCCGTCCGGTGTAGGCCACGGTGACCTGGAACGCGCTCCCGTCACGGATCGGCGTGGCCGGGGTGATGACCAGCTTGTTGGCCGGGCAGGGGGTGCCGTTCTTCGATTCCTTCGTGGCCGGGTTGGTGGAGGTCAGCTCGGGGGTGCAGGCCGGTGGGAGGGGGTTGTCGTGCGGGCCGCCGACCGGGTTGGTCTCGGAGGCCTGGTGCGCCAGCGGGTTCGGGTCGTTCGGCCCATGCGGGTCGCCGGGGTAGGTGGGCTGCACGAACGTGAACGAGGCCGGGCGGCCGTTCACCTGGACCGAGGTGACGGTCATGTCCGGGCCGGCCGTCGTGTTCACCGACCGGCGCTCGAAGTCCAGGCTGAAGCTGGTCAGGCACTGGGTGGCCTGGTCGGTGAGCGTGACGTGGTTGCCGGGCATGAAGCGGTTGGTGGCGGCGTCGTAGACCAGGTGCACGTCGGTGTGCAGGCTGGTGTAGCCGCCGTTGCCGGTCTCCGGGTACAGCCGGGAGCCCGGCGGGGCCAGGGTGTGCGCCCCGGCCGCGCAGCCGGTGCCCGTGGTGGTGGTGGCGGCCAGGCTCGGCGAGGCCGCCGTGAGCATCCCCACGCTCAGCATAAGACTCGTCGCTCCGGCGACGATGCCACGGTAACGGGTCATCTCTGGAACTCCCTCCGTATCCGGCGTACCACCAGCATCCGCCTTAACGCGGATGTACCCAAGGAGGGTGTGTTATGTCCGGGAGATGGGCGTTGCGGTCAGAAAGGTGAGCGCCGGGCTCAGAAGGGTGAGCGCCAGGGGTCAGAAGCGGTACCGCGTGTGGCTGAACGTGCCCTTGGCGAAGGCCAGGACCTTGGCGGGGGCGACCGCGAACACCAGGACCGCCTGGTCGCTGCCCGGGTGGCGGAAGGAGCCGTCACGAACCTCGTAGTGCCACCGCCCGTCCCACTTGGTGGACCACGCCGTGGCGAGCCGCTTGAGGGTGCCGTCGTCGCTGACCCGGACGGCGTCTCCCTCGACCATGACGTCGAGCCCCTGGTCCCAGCTGTTGCATCCGGTCGTGAGGATCACGTGCGGGTTAGCGCTGAGGTTGAGGGCCTTCTGCTCGGCCTCGCCGGTGCAGAAGTACAGGGCCCCGTCGGCCCACACGGCCACGAGCGGGGTGACGTGCGGCCGGCCGTCGGCCCGGACGGTGCAGACCCAGAACAGCTCGGCGCTCTCGAGTGCCTGGCGGGTGGCATCCCAGCTGGTCGCGGCGGCGGCCGGATCGCTGAAGCGCTGGTCCAGAGTGGTCACTGGCGTAGTCATCGGGCTGCTCCTCAGATGCGGGGTCTGCTCGTTAAGACGGAAGAAGGGTCCTCAGATCATCGCTGTGGCCTGAGCCTCATCGCTGTGGCCTGAGCCGCGCGAGGCGAGCGCGGGCGGTGGGGTGCTACCCCGGACCTCAGGAACAGCGGGCGACGGCGCCGAGGATCATCGAGTTCTGGTCCCCCGTGCCGCTGGCGGGGAATCCGCCCGCCAGGTCGCGCAGTCCGGCTGCCCGTGGCCAGCAGCGCCTGCGAATGGGCCACCGGCACCGGGTCGTAGTCGACGTAGCCCACCATCGCGTCCGGGACGATGGTCCGGGCCGCCTCGTGCGTGGCCAGCCACAGCGGCGCCGCGCGGCTAAGTGGCTGATGGCCCGGGTCTGGAACCACTTGTTGTCCAGCGCCTGCTCCGCCATGTTGGGGCGCCGTTGCCGGATGGCCTCGGCGGCTTCCCGGTCGCCTCGAAGTTGTCCTTGCCGCCGAGCCAGTAGTCGTACATGCGGGCAATATTCGGCTTGGTCACGTCGAGAGGAATCATGCCAGCCTCTGCTTTCTCCCGCGGTCGGCTCAGGGCTATGGCGGTAGCTGTGGCCGTTGTGGCGCGGCGCGGAGCGTGAAGGCCGTCTCGATGTCCTCGCGGGTTACCGCGGGGCCCGGCATCCCGGCCGGGCCGCTCCCGGCCAGTCCGTTCACGAAGATCGCGAGCTGCCGGGTGGCGATCACCGGCCAGTCGGGGCCATGCGGCAGAGGCTGCGTGATGAGCGCGCTGAAGACGATGACATCGGTGGCGTTGACCGGCGCCCGGATACTGCCGTCAGCGTGGCCGCGCTCGATGAAGCGGTCCATGCGGCGGTTGATCGCCCGTCGCGCGTGCACAGCCTGGTCGCTGAGAAGTGCCGGCGCGCCGTGCAGGGGCAGGATGAGGTGGGGGCCGATCGCGAGGGTGCGCGCCAGGAACTCCCTGACCGCGTCGAGTCCGGGAATGTCGAGGCGGTCGACCTCGTCCAGGATCTGGTTCAGCAGGCCGTAGGCCCGGTACTCGAGGGCATGAAGCAGGGCCTCGCGGTCCGCGTAGCCGCGGTAGAGGGTCCCGACGCCGACCCCGGCCTCGGCCGCGATCACCGCGAGCGGGACATGACGGCCTTCCCGGAGCATGGCGGAGACGGCCGCGTCCAGAATGCGCTCGCGGTTCAGTTCGGCGTCGCGCCGCGGACGCCGTCGCGCGCGGCGGGGCGGACCGGCGGGGGTGCCGGCGGACTTCGCCACGGGGGGGCCGGCGGACTTCGCCACGGGGGGGCCGGCGGAGACGCCGACGACCGCGGGGTCGTCACCAGCCGGTTTGCGGGCCACGCCCTCTCCTATCCGGACGAAAAATTCCCCTTAAAGGTAATCCCCGGCCGGGTGCCACGCTACAGTGGTTGATGCGGACGAATTATTCCGTATCACACCGAACCTCAACATCCGGCTCGTCACGTGACCATCAGCCAGGCGGCGGATCAAGGAGCAGCCCTATGAGCGACAGCCCGGACACTTCACAGCACGCGGCCATCCCGCCCGACGACCCGCGGCGTCAGCTGGCCGTCGCCCGGCCGGACAGCGACCAGGCGCTTCCGCATGTGGGTCTGGTAGGCGACACCTACACCATCTTGCTGAACGGCGAGGATACTGCCGGCCGGTACACCCTCATCGACATGCTCGTGCCGCCCGGCGGCGGTCCGCCTCCGCACCGTCATGACTTCGAGGAAATGTTCAGCGTGCTCGAGGGCGAGGTCGAGCTCACCTTCCGTGGGGAGCGCTCAGTCGCCCGGGCCGGCGAGACCGTTAACGTGCCGGCTAACGCCCCGCACGCCTTCCGGAATGCCTCCGACCGCCCCGCGCGGCTGCTGTGCATGTGCTCGCCGTCCGGGCAGGAGGAGTTCTTCCTCGAGGTCGGCCAGTCGGTCGGCAGCCGGACCGAGCCTCCTCCCGAGCTCGATGAGGCGGCCCGAGCGGCATTCATCGCGAAATCCGGGGCCCTGGCCCCGCAGTACCGCACGGAACTGCTGCCGCCGCCTGGGGCGTGATCCTGGCGCCCAGGGGATCCAAGGCACCCCGGATCTGGCGGGCTACCGGCGCGAGAAAGCCAGAAGGGGCTGAAAGTCTCCGGCGTTGTCCGCTGCCTGGAGTGCCGCGATGTAATCGCGGCGGACGACACCCGGTTCAGCCAGAGAAGTTCCTCCCCAGCTAAATCGCGAGCCGCCGAGGGCAACGATAAGGGCGTCCGAGGCGAGCCGTGACCATCGGCCGTTGCCGTTGGGGAATGGGTGGATGACCACCAGCTTGTACCCGAACCGGATAGCGCACTCGTCGTTGCTGTAGCGCGCGGCGCTGGTGTCGGTGAGCCACGCGCTCGCGTCGGCTTCGAGGTTGCGCATGTCCATGCATACCTGCCAGTACGGAACGCCAAGGTTCCGGTCGCCTGTCCTGTAGTGCCCTGCCCAGGCCCACACCTGCTCATACATCCTCTGGTGCAGGCGTTTCAACCATGCTTCCCGCGTCACTAACTCCGGCTGGAGCCGCCGACGTGAGAAGAAGAGCCAGGACATGGCGCGACTGATGTTCTCTGCCTCCGCATGGTTCAGCTCATCGCGGGTGAGCGCCGGCAGCCGCAGGCCCTGGCGTTCCTCGTCGGTGAGCGGCGTGCCGCGACCCAGCTCAGGCAGACTGTCAGCCATGCGAGGTGTCACTCCACAGCCCGCCGCGGTCAAGCAGTTGCTCAGTGAGCTGGTCCTCCATCTCCTGGGCCTGCCCCGTTGCCTGGTCTTCCAGGCTCATCGTCTGCTCCACGGCCGCGACCTGCCAGTGGGCGAGTTCACGTGCCCGATCGCGCACGACGGTGATCAGCGGGCGGCGCGGGACGAGCAGGTACACAAGATCGCACTCGAGCGCATCGGCCGCCCGGCGGAGCGTATCCAGGCGAATTCGGTCCGCAGCCTCCGACTGCTCAAGCCGGGTCACTGCTCCCGCCGTGGTGCCCATACGCGCCGCGAGCGCGGCAGCGCTCATTCCCAGTGCTTCCCGGATGGCGCGAACCCAGCCGCGTGGCGGGCGCGGGAAGCCCCTGAGTTGCTGCCACTCATCGAAGTGTCGGTCGAGCAGCTTCCGGCTGCGAACGGACACCTCATTGGAGACTCTGGGCATGAGAGCACCTCAATAGTGAACCACAGCTCATGGTCAGTACGTCTAATAGTGTACTACAGTTCATTATGATCAGAGCCTATCGTGAGTCCTACTGCACTACCCGCATCAACCCACTGCCGTCCTACGCGTAGTGCGAGGACATGGCCGACTTCGAGGAGCAGGTCAGCGACGAGCAAGCCGGGCGGAGGCTGGCGCGGGCTGTCAAGGCAAGGGGCTTTCCGCCGCTTCAGGGCCGAACTCCATGAGGAATATCCGCACCTGCACCCGCGTGGCACGGACGGCGTTTCGCGCTGCCGCGTCCCAGGCGGGCGGGTGGATGGCCGCTAGTTAGGAACCGGCTGGATCGAAGGGATTGAGCAGCGCCACACCGCTGCGGGCAAGGTCCGCGGTGTTGCGGGTGACCAGAGTCCATCCGCGGATCTTGGCCGAGGCGGCAAGCAGTCCGTCGATGACGGGAAGCGGGTCGGGCACATTGAGGCGCCCCCATTCCTCGGCCACGGCAGCGTCCACGTTGATGATGTGATCGCCGTAGCTGGTGTGCAGACCGTGGAGCCACTGCTCCAGGAGGTTGGCCCGGGGGCCATCCTTTCTGCGCAGTCGCTCGATCCCCAGCCGGATCTCACCGATGGTGAGCGCGCTGACGAATATCTCCGCCGAGGTGACCCCGCCATACCATGCCAGAACGTGCGGATCCGGTTCCGGCTTGCGTAGCTCGGAGACCACGTTGGTGTCGAGAAGGTAGGTCATGACTCATCTGCCCAGTCGGCATCACGTGGGCGCTCGGCGGTCCTGGTGAGATCTAGATCGTCCAAGTCAGGTCCCGCTCGCAAGTAGTCCTTGAAATCGCCGACATCGCCTTTGAGATGCCAGTAGTCGTCGATATCGATGACCACCGCAATCTCCCGGCCATGACGCGTCACAATCTGCGGACCCTCAGCGTGCGCTGAACGGAGAAGCTCACTGAAGCGCTGCTTGGCGTCCTGAACCTGCCATCGCATGAGTCCACCCTGTGCCTTAACAGTCTAGACAGTCTAGGCGTAAACGTAGCACCTATAGCAGTTGTGCAGTAGCCCAACCGCACGGGCCAGCGTCGCCGCGCGGCTCAGCAGCCCGACGACACGCACGAGGCCGTGGCGAGAGCCTATTGCTGGCTTTGAACACCGATCCTGGGCAGACGCGTCACGCTGGGTGCTCAGGCCTCCAGGGAGGCGCGGAACAGGTCGCGGAATTCGTCATCGGTGATGTCGGCCGCGTTTTCGGGCCGCAACTGGATGGTCCCCTTGCTGGTCTTGAGTTCGGGGTGGCGGGAGGTGAACCCCGCGTCGCGGTCTTGCGGCCAGCCGTAGAGCGATACGCCGTGCTTCCACGCGCCGAGGAAGAGGCGCCGGCGACCAGCCTTGTACGTGGGAATCTGATAGGAGAGCACCACGGCGGCGTCGGGGCGCACCTGCAGTATCAGCCTGTCGAGCCGGTCGAACAGGGGGCGGTGCTCCGGCGCGATCGCGTCGATGTAGTCCTGCACGGCCTGGTCTGCGTGGGCGTTGTGACTGCCGGGTACGCGCCCTCGGCGGTCAGCGGTCTCGGGCATGGCACTGTCCTGTCGTTAGCGGTCGCCTTCACCGTCATGACGGTCGCAGCCACGGGAAATCATCGACGATTGTCCCCGGCCGGTGGGGGTCAGAGCTCTTCGGTCAGCCGTCGGACTCGGGCACGTAGTGGCGGCTCAGGTCGGAGGGGTCGATCCAGACCCGCATGATCGCGCGCGTCGACGGGTCGCGGAACCGCTCCGGGGTCGGGACCCACCCGGCACCCGGCTCCGCCCGCTGGGCGTGGCGCCGCCGCTGGCCGAGTCGGCCGCGGCTGGCCCGGCCGGGTGACGGTTCACCGGAAGCTGCCGGGCTCAGCAGGGGGAGGTCGGTCACCGCCGCCGCGGCCTCGTCGGAGTAGGTCGAGGCGAGCACGACGCCGACCCGCTGGCTCATCTCGTCCAGGTCCAGCTGGCCCCGGGCGTAGTGCTCCCGTAGCAGGCCCAGCAGGTGCTCCCGGTCGGCGTCGCTGACCGGAAACCGCGGGCCCTGGGGCGGGGTTGATGCCGGAGGGGGCGGCGGCACGGCTAGCTGACGGGACGGGCGACGACCGCCGTGCCGTAGGCCACGATTTCCGTGAGCTGCTGACCCATCTCCGAGGAGTCGAACCGCATCGCGACGACCGCGTTGCCGCCCAGCAACCGCGCGTTCTCGATCATGCGGTCGATCGCGTGACGGCGGCTGTCCTCGAGCAGTTCGGTGTACTGGGTAACCTCGCCCTGGCGCAGCGCCTTGAACCCGGCACCAATCGACTTGACCGCGCCCATGCTACGCACGACCAGGCCGAAAGCGACGCCTAGGTCCCGCTCGACGGCCATGCCTTGCAGCTCCAGCGCGGTGGTGACCGGGAACCCGGCCGGTGCAGGTTGCGTCATGCCCGCCATCGTAGACACTCGCTCCCGGCATCGGCTGTACCAGCGCGGCAAGTATCAGGAGCGGGTTGCGGGGGCTTATATGTACTCTCTCTTGCGCATCCACACGAGGGTGACCCAGCCCCAGATGGGCGGCAGGTATGACGTGAACAGGCGCTGGATGAAAACGGCGGCGGTCGCGTCGGATTCCGAGACGCCGGCCGCTGTGAGGCCGAGGATCATGCCTGCTTCCACCACTCCCATTCCGCCAGGCGACGGTGAGATGCCCCCAATGATCCCGGCCACGGTGATGACCACGATCAGGGTGGGAAGCCGGAGGTGGTCATCGAATGCCCGCAGCGAGACGGAGAGGGTCATGGCCACGATCAGTTCCTGGGCAAAGGACCCACCCACCAGCAGCACCAGCTTGCGCGGCGAGCTGGCTACCTGTTTGAGGTTGCCCCAGATGTCGCGCACCTTGGGGAGCACCTTCTCGGCCGCTAGCCTGCGGAGCCTGGGCACGGCCAGGGCCAGGCCGGCCACCAGGGCAACCACCACCACGACGGCCAGGATGATCCACACCAGCTTGGCGTTCCCGCCGGACTGAGGGGTGGCCTCGAGGTGGATGGACCCCCAGGCGAACGGCAGCGAAACGAGGAACAGCACGGCGATCGCGATCCAGCTGGAGGCAGCCATGATCGCGCCTGAGCTCAACGCTACCGACGCGTCGTAACCCTGCCGCTGGAAGAACCGCACCCGGGTGGCGAAGACTGCGGCTGTCCCGCCCGCCAGCGCGCTGAAGGAGTTGGCGAATTCGACCGCCACCACCCGGCCGAACGGAAGCGCTCCCGACACGCTGCCGATTCCTTCGACGGCTGACGCCACGAAGGCCAGCTGGGCCAGGATGAACGCCGCGATGACCCAGAGCCAGTGGGCACCGAGCACGGTGTCGAATGACTTGGACACGTCGATGAGCACGCCGACCAGGGCCCAGCCGCCGATCAGCGTGCCGACTACCATGATCAACGTTGGCCAGCTCACCCGGCGGGGCTCCACCAACGTCGGCACGTCGATCGACTTGGCTTGGGCGGCGCGCTGCCGGACATCCTCCAGGAGCCCGCGTCGGGCCCGCAGGCTCCGGCTGAGCGCAGGGTCCAGCCCAGCGCGGTGGAGATGCTGGAGGGTGCCTCGGAGCACCTCCGGATCCAGGCACCTGGCTGCGGAATCAGCCGCTCGTTCGGCCCCGACCACCAGGGCCACCGCCGCGATAGCACCAGCCATGTCGCGATCGAGCTGATACAGCGATGCGTTCGATGTGGCGTTGCGGAAGTCCGCCACGACGGCTGTCTCGGTTACCGGGTCGATGAATAGCGCGTCGCCGCTCATGGCGCCGTGCGCGATGCGCGTCCGCCGGAGAATCAGCAGATGGCGATAGAGACCGTCGAGGGTGGCGTCGCTGACACTGGCGGCATCCGCAGCGGACAGCCTCGTCCCGCGGGGCAACCGGAAGACAAGCAGCGCGTCCCCGGATGGTCCCGCCGTTCCCGCCTCGAGGATCTCAGGCACGGCCACGCCTGCCTGGCCCGCTCGCATGGTGAGGTAGGCCTCGTGTTCCACCTGCTGAAGCCGGGTCAGCGTGAGGCTCGGGCCGGAGTCCCGGTAGAACAGAAACCGGCCCGCCTTGGTGAGGAGCTTGGCATCGGCCGCATCCCGGCCATAGACCGCGATACCCACGCGCTCACCCGGCGAATGTCCCTGACCCAGCGCGGTTCCCTCGTACTTCGCTACTCCCCAGACCTGCCGTTCCGCGGGCCGCACTGCTCCCGCGCGGATGCCGAGCTCGCCAAGCAGCACCCGCACGTCGTCAATCGAGGGCAGGCCGAGCGGTGACCCGAAGACCAGCCTGACCACTGCGGTCGCGCCCCAGCCGATGGCCAGGCTCCCGAGGACATTGACTGGCAGCCCGTGACCTCCGACCGCTGCAGCCAGCGCCACGAGGGTGATGAAGAGCTCGATGAGGCGTTGCACGCCCCGGGACAGATAGGGCAATGCGGCCGTGGCCACGGCCATGAAGAGGGCGACCTGGAGGACCGGGAAACGCATGTAGTAGCCCTGGATCAGGATCCCCGCTGGCCGGCCGCCGTTGCTTCCCAACAGGACGGTGAGGATCCCGCTCACCACCGCGGCGACGAGCGCGCTCAGCGCAATGTCACGCGCGACTGCCCAGCGGCGCGCGATGAGCGCCAGGGCCAGCAACAGGATCGTGATGCCGACCCCTCCAGCGTCGTACACCACGGTCACCAGCCAGGTGATGCTCCGCGGGGGCGGATGGATGACCTGGCTGATGGCCCGGTCGATGCGGGAGTCGTAGTGGATGATGAGGATGCAGCACGCGAGGGCGAGAGAGGCAGCCGCAAGCCGCACCCCGTCGCTCCCGCGGCGGCGACGCTGCCCGTCGCCGACTGGAGCGAACAAGAGCGAGCGCCAGCCCCGCACGAGATCTGGCCCCGGAAGAGCGCCTGCAGGCGCCACGAGGTTTTCCCCCATACAGGACCAACTGCCCTTCAAGCGTTACAGGCCGCCTCTGAGGCTGACAATACAGCTGAGCACCTCGGGAGCCGGCCGCCTCAATGGGCCGACAAAGGACCGGCACCGCAGCCCTAGGTAGGAGTGGCTCCGCACACGCTACTCAAACCGTGCGGCGCCTCTGAGCCGGCCCCGGTGATCAGGCTGAGGGCTCGCGAGCCTGACTGCGGTGCCGCCGCTTGCGGGCGTGTACAGGGCGGCCAGCCGGGGCAACTGGGTGTCTGCGGCGTAGAAGCCGGTGTCGGTCATGCCGAGCGGCCCAGCGACCTGTCATGCCAGGAAAAGGACAGCCGATTCTGCCCTATACCCAGGCGATCGTTAGCCCCGGACATTGGGGGTTCCACTGAGCCGGGGCGCGGTCTGCTGCCTAGGGTAGTTCGCGGTTGCCCTGTGCCGGGACTTGAAGTCTCGGCATGCTGGTGTGTGCGCCCAGCGCCAGCCCCACGCCGAGCAGGCTTGCGAGCGTCTTCATGATTTCCAGATCAGGCTGCCCTAGTGAATATGCGTGCGGGGCGTCGAGTGTGAGGATGCCAGCCGGTGATTCACCTGCCATTACTGTGGCGGCGATGATCGTCTGATAGCTCCTATGTTGTGGAAACTTCACCGGAAGGTCGGGGGCATCCACGTCTCGTATTAGCAGTGCTTCGCGCTCGCCAAGCAGGCGGAACATATGCTGGCCGACTGGGTCATCGGGACTATTACTGAAGATAGTGCGCCACGCATCATGCTTTCCCTCATAGCCTGCGTAGCAGGTGCACTGCATGACATCGCCTTTGACGGCAAAGAAGATACTTTTCCGGAGCGCGTCGCGGTGTTCAATCGCAGCGGCAACAGTCGCCTGTGTCAGGCTTCCGATCAGCGGAGCGTCCGCCGTCCCCGGGGAAGCCGCAGCGATCTTGCCCAGGCAGTACAGCACGGGTGACAAGCGCGCCCGCAGTCCCGTAATGACCTGGATCTCCGCGTTGACCTGGGCCTCGGTGGCGTGCCGCTCAGCCTCCTCCCTCCTGAGCACGGCGTGCTCACGTTCCTCGACTGCGCGTTCGCGCGCGATGCCTCCGGCCCGGAGAAACCGGATGTCGATGAACCTGTGGATAGCCGCGACGCTGACCAGAATGATTGCGCATACGACGCCGAGGACAATGTTACGGATGTGCCCCTGTCCGCCCTCGCTCGCCAGAACCCCGAACACGGAGCCGCCGACGGTACCCAGGAGCACCATTACAATCAGGCCTAAAGCCTCGGCCCGGCTTGTCCGCGTTGCCATGTGCGTTCCTTTCGCTCGGCAGCTCGCAGAGAACTGGCAGGCAGCTTGTTCTCGTCTGGGCACTTCAACCAGAACATTAACTGGCATTGAAAGATCCCTCAAATTTTTTCGCCCTCGGACGGCCACCTCTTTCCTGGCTACCTTGACCAGTAATCGACCACGGTGTCCTGGGTAAATTCTATTGGCTATAGTTATGGGCAATGATAAAACGGGCGGCCTACGTTGAAGTGCCAATCGGAGCGGACGATACGTCCGGCGTGCGGCAGGAACCGGAGATCACGGCACGAGAACACGAAATGGGGAAGTGTCAGGCCACAGCGAGCTTAGCCAATTGAAAAATGCTTTTACGTCTTTCGTCCGGCAGGGCGCTCCACGCCGTCACCTCGGGCGCGCCGCCGGGTGGCGGCGGCTGCGCATGCCAAGTGCCGGCCGCACTGGATTGAGATCGCCCCCGCGCCTGCTCGCGGCTTGCGTTCCCCGGGCGGTCGCTCCACCGGGGAGCAGGGACTTACTTCCGGCAGGGTCATTTCAGGACTTATGGCATCTGTGCGCAAGTGCGCCGTCAGGCGCATGCTCGCCGCAACAATCCTTAACTTGTGGGGGAGATCACGTGGCTTCCATCGACCATGAAAGTCAGCCCGCAGCAGCCAGTTCACCAGCCAGGGCACCAGCACCAGTGGCTCCTGCAGCAGCCAGCGCGCTGGCATGGGGGAACTCCGGCCCGCTCGCCCTAGCCGGCTTCGCGACTACCACCTTTATGCTCAGCATGATCAACGCTAACCTGGTCAACTTCGGCACCCTGCCGGTGGTCTTCGCCGTCGCGTTCGCCTTCGGCGGGCTGGCCCAGCTGATCGCCGGGGTCATCCAGCTGCGGATGGGCAACACCTTCGGCGGCGTGCTCTTCACCGCTTACGGCGCGTTCTGGCTGTCCCTGTTCGCCATCGGCGACCTCTTCCTGAAGGATGTCCCTGCGGCACAGGTGGGCCACGCGCTCGGCCTGTTCCTGTACGCCTTCGGTATCTTCACCGTCATCATGGTGGCCGCATCGCTGCGCACCAGCATTGCGGTGGTCACGACGCTCCTACTGCTGTGCGTCACCTTCTTCGTGCTGGCCGCCGGCAATTACTCGGCGGCCGTGCCCACCCCGGCGGCATCCGGGCTCATCAGGACCGGCGGCTGGATCGGCCTGGTGGTGGCGGCAGGGGCGTTCTACCTGGCCCTCGCCGAGCTGTGCGAGGCCACTTATGGCCGCCCGGTTCTGCCGCTCGGCGTCCTGGCCAAGAAGCCGAACGAATCGCTGGGAGAAGAGTAGGCACCAGGGCGCCTGGACAGGCAGCGACACCTGGAACGGACAGTGAGGAGAGTGCAGCCATGGGCCGCTACGCGGAAGCGTTCCAGCAGAGTCTTACCGACCCGGATCGTTTCTGGGGCGCGGCAGCCGAAAGGATCGACTGGTACCGCAAGCCGACAGTTGTGCTGGACAGGACCAACCCGCCGTTTTACCGCTGGTTCGCCGACGGATTGCTGAACACCTGCTTCAACGCGCTGGACCGGCATGTGCACGCCGGCCGCGGCGACCAGGCGGCGCTGATCTACGACAGCCCGGTGACCGGTACCGGCCGCACGTTCACTTACCGGGAACTGCTTGATCTGGTGGAGCGGTTTGCAGGCGTTCTTCGCGACCTCGGCACGGGCATGGGCGACCGTGTGGTCATCTACATGCCGATGATCCCCGAGGCGGTGGTCGCGATGCTCGCCTGCGCCCGGATCGGCGCCGTGCACTCGGTCGTGTTCGGCGGTTTCGCCGCGCCCGAACTGGCCGCCCGCATCGACGACGCGACGCCTAAGGTCGTCGTGTCGGCTTCCTGCGGCATAGAGGGCAGCCGGGTGCTGGAGTACAAGCCGATCCTGGACAAGGCGATCGAGCTAGCGTCGGCGAAGCCGGGCCGGTGCGTCATCCTGCAGCGGCCGCAGGCGGCGGCGACGCTGGCCGAGGGCCGTGACGTGGACTGGCAGGAGGCGATGGCGGCCGCCGAGCCCGCCGACTGCGTCCCGGTCGCGGCCACCGACCCGCTCTACATCCTGTACACGTCCGGCACAACGGCGAAGCCGAAGGGCGTTGTCCGCGACAACGGGGGCCACGCCGTCGTCCTGCGCTGGAGCATGGACAACATTTACGACATCGAGCCCGGCGAGGTGTTCTGGGCCGCGTCCGACATTGGCTGGGTGGTCGGTCATTCCTACATCGTCTACGCGCCGCTGCTGGCGGGCTGCACCACGGTGCTGTATGAAGGCAAACCAGTCGGCACCCCGGACCCCGGAGCGTTCTGGCGGGTGATCTCCGAGCACAACGTCAAGGCCATGTTCACGGCGCCCACCGCATTCCGTGCCATCAAGAAGGAAGACCCGGCCGGCAACTTTGCCAGGAAGTACGACCTGTCGCACCTGCAGTACCTGTTCCTGGCGGGCGAGCGGCTCGATCCGGAAACGTACCACTGGGCAGGTGAGCTGCTCGACGTCCCGGTCATCGACCACTGGTGGCAGACCGAGACCGGCTGGCCGATCGCGGCGGACCTGATGGGCCTTGACCCGCTGCCCACCAAGCCGGGCTCGCCGAGCGTGCCGGTACCCGGCTACGACCTGCACGTCGTCGATCCGTCCACCGGTACCGACGTCCCTCCCAGCGCCACCGGGGAGATCGTGCTGCGGCTGCCGCTGCCACCTGGCTGCCTGACCACCTTGTGGGGGGACGACCAGCGGTTCATCGACTCCTACCTGGTGCAGCACCCCGGCTTCTACATCACCGGGGACGGAGGATTCCGAGACAAGGACGGCTACGTCTTTGTGATGGGCCGCACCGACGACGTCATCAACGTCGCCGGGCACCGGCTTTCCACGGGTGAGATGGAGGAGATTCTCGCCAGCCATCCCGCCGTCGCCGAATGCGCGGTCATTGGTGTCAATGACCCGCTCAAGGGCCAGGTCCCGCGCGGGTTTGTCGTGCTCAAAGCCGGTATCGAGACTGGCCCTGACGTGCTGAGCGCCGAGCTCGTCGACCTGGTCCGCGCCCGGATCGGCGCTGTCGCTGCGCTGCGCAGGGTCGACGTCGTCGCGGCACTGCCGAAGACTCGCTCGGGCAAGATTCTTCGCAAGACCATGCGGGGTATCGCCGACGGCAACAACGACGAGCCCGTGCCCTCCACTATCGAAGACCCCGCCACCCTCGATGCGCTACGACTCGTGTTGCGGGGCGGCAACTGACCAAGGACACCCTTCTTGGGCTGAGCGATCCGGTGCAATGCGACCGCTCGTTGGGAAGTCCTCGTGATCTCGCCGTGGCGGCCGTATGCCAGCCCGGGCTGCGCCATGCCAGCCCGGGCTGCGCCATGCCAGCCCGGGCCGCGCGCTGCTGCGGACCGAGCACCGGTCGTGGGGCTGCGGGTGTCGCGGCGGCTGGGCCCGGCCCGGTGCGCTGGTCCCCGTGGATGTCAAGAAGCTCGGCAACCTCCCGGCCCGGCATAAGGGAATCCATCCCCCCGGGCGCCCGCCAGCGGCGTCCACCCAGGACACGCCGGCCTGATCCTCGTCTCAGCCAAGAACTTTCCCCAGGACCGCAGCCACACCGCTGCCATGACAAGCGCGCAAGGTCTCCAGGCCGGCTACGGCTGGATTTGGACCGGCGCCGCCGCTCTTGAGATGGCGACAATTCATTAATGTTCGTTTTGCGCGTAAATGGTTTCATGCCAGGCGCGCGGCGCCCGTATATCTGGCAATCCAGGTCGCTGCCGGTACCGGATAGATCGGCGTGCGATCGCGAGTTTGGTCATCCCGGCCGCCCGGAGTCATCTAGCTTAAGAAGGCGCCGACAAATTAAGAAAAAATTAAGGGGAGATTCCCGGTGATATGGCTATCAAGGCTGACCGCTGCTGCCCGCGCGCTGCCCCGAGCCGCAGCCCGGGCGCTGGGAGGGCCTGCCGCAGGCCCGCATGCTTACCTGCGCATGCACTCCAAATCCGCGGGGCACCTGGGTTCGGCTGGGATCGCCCTCGCGATCGCCGCGGCCCTCCTGCCCGCCGTCACCGGCATGGCGTCAGCCGCCGAAACTGTGGCCCCGCGCACGGACGAGACCACGATGTCGCAGAACAACCTGCGGACCAACTGGGATCCGGACGAGCCGACCCTGACCTCCCGCAACGTTTCGGGCCAGACCCGGGACTACCAGTTCGGCCAGGTGTTCGACACCGCGGTCGCTGGACAGGTGTACGCGCAGCCGCTGGTGGTCGGCTCGACGGTCATAGTGGCTACCGAAGAGGACTACGTTTACGGCCTGAACGCCGCGACCGGCGCGGTGAAGTGGACGGCTCACCTGGGCACGCCGTACGCGATCACGAGCTGCGATGACCTATCGCCATACGTCGGCGTGACCGGCACCCCCGTATACGACCCGGCGACCGGCGATGTCTACGTGGTCGCCCAGGTCATGCACGGGTCCGATCCGGCCTACGAGATGTTCGGGATCAACGCAGGCACCGGCGCGGTGGTCCTCACTCGATCCATCAGCGGTGCGGCCAGCAACGACCCCGACATCACGTTCAACGCCACGAACGAGTTTGCGCGGCCGGGGCTCCTGCTGGTGAACGGGTGGATCTACGCGGCGTTCGGGTCACATTGCGACCACAGCCCCTATGTGGGGTTCGTGGACGGCGTGAAGATCTCCACCGGGGCGCTGACCCAGTGGAGCGACGAGACCGGCGTCACTGACAACCAGGCCGGTATCTGGCAGAGCGGTGGCGGGGTGATGTCCGACGGGCCTGGTCGCATCTTCGTCACCTCGGGCAACGGCATCTCCCCGGCCGCCGGGCCGGGCACCACGCCGCCGGGCCAGCTCGCCGAGTCGGTGATCCAGTTGTCTGTACTCGGCAGCGGCGCGCTGGTCGCGAAAGACTTCTTCAGCCCGGCCGATGCTCCCACCCTGGACGCGGGGGATGTCGACTTTGGTGCCGGCGGGCCCGTCGGGCTGCCGTTCGGCACCGGCCTCTACCCGCGCGTGCTGGCCCAGGCCGGCAAGGACGGCCGCATCTTCCTGCTCAACCGGGACAGCCTCGGTGGGCGCGAGCAAGGCAGCGGCCATAGCGACAAAGCCCTGAGTGTGACCGGGCCCTACCAGGGCCAGTACGGGCACCCGGCGGTGTTCGGGGACACCACGACGCTGACCGCGAGGGACGCCGGTTTCGCCCACGACTACTTGTATTACATCGGCAAGGACGACAGTCTGCGGGTGCTGAAGGTCGAGGTGAACAGCTCGGATGACCCGACGCTGTCCGACGTGGCCAACAGCAGCCTCGAGTTCGGCTATACGTCCGGGTCACCGGCAGTGACGTCCAACGGGCCCAGCATCTCGACCGCGGTCGTGTGGGCGGTGCACTCGGCCAGCGCCAGCGGTGCCGGCGCCGCTCTGGAAGCATTCGCCGCCGACCCGGGACGAGGCTGCAGCGCCTCGGCACAGTGCACGATCACGCCGATCTGGTCGGCGCCGATCGGTACCGCCAGCAAATTCTCGAACGTGGCCACCTCCGGCGGGATGGTCTACGTGGGCACCAGGGACGGCCACGTGTACGGCTTCGGCGACACCGCTCCCGCGGCGCTGGCGACCAGGGGGCCAGCTACCAGCTTCGAGGCACCGGTCGGCTCCACCAGCCCGGGCAAGGACGTCACCGTCACCGCGACCTCGGACGTCACCGTGACCGGGGTAACCGCGGACACCACTGCTACCAGCGGCACTACGTCGACAGACCAGTTCGGCATGGGCAAGGTGACGCTGACTCGGCCGGCCAGCGGTTCATCGATCAAGGTCTCGTTCCCGGTGACGCTGCGCAAGGGCGACACCCTGACGGTGCCGGTGAGGTTCAGCCCGACGGCTCCGGGCGGGACCACCGGATCGGTGTCGTTGACCACCCAGTCCCCCTCCTCGCCCCCGGTGACCGTGCCCCTGACCGCTACCGGCACCACCAGCGGCCTGTACGCGAGCTCCACAGCGATACCGTTCGACCTGGTCACCGACACTGGGGCATTCGCCAGCAACGTTCCCGTGGGGGTGAAGGTGCCGCGGGAGGTCGACATCATCGACGGCAGCTCCCATCCCGAGACCATCACCTCGGTCAGGCCGACGGCCGCTCCGTACTCGGTCACCCGGCTCCCCGCACCCGGCACCGTGCTCAGGCCCGGCCAGTCGATCGTCGTCCAGGTCCTCTTCGCGCCGACCACGCCGGGCCGCTATCGCGGCACCCTCTCGGTCACCGGCAGCGGCGGCGCCACCGCCACGGTCGACCTCAGCGGCACCGGACTGTCCGCGCGGGGCCTGTTCACCGCCACGCCCACCTCGGTCAACTTCGGAGCGGTTCCCGTGGGCCAGAAGGTCACCAAGTTCGTGACCCTGACCAACGCAGGCAACGAGCCCGCCGCGGTAACCGCGGCTACCACGCTGAAAGCCCCGTTTGCCGACCGTCCCAACGTGTTCGCGGGCCTGCCGGTCAACGCGGGCTACGACGTGCGGATCCCCGTCACCTTCACGCCGACCAAGAAAGGCAACTTCACCTCCACCTACCGGCTCACCTGGACCGACGTCACCGGCGCCCACATCATCTCGGTTCACATCACCGGCCAGGCGGGATAGCGGCTGTCGACCGGCCCGCATCGACGTCCTGGGCATGCCCGGCCATGACGCAGCAGGCGTTGAGGTGGGTGGGGCCCAGTTCGGTCATCTGCCGGCAGCAGATGCTGGCAGCTCCGTGCGCACATGCCGAGATCACCCGCCAAGGACCATTTTCACTGAACCGCGGTGGCGGGCGGGCGGCGAGTCCGGACCACCTGATCTGTCGCGCAGCGGAAGTTGGACTGGCGGCCAGGCCGGGTCTACTTCCTGACACTTCTCGAACCCTCGCGGGACGACCGGACTCTGGCCCTTACCGCCAGGTCGGCCAGCCGCCAGCCACGCTAGGCGTTGCTGAGCTATCGGTCGACTCATTTGCCGCCTGCGCCGCGCACGGTGCGGGTGCTTGGGTCACGTGGCCGGTGGTGAAGATCGCAGGTCGCGGCGCAGTGGGTGATCGCCGGGGACTTCAACGAGAACGATCCGGACACCGTCGGGGTCCTCGATCCACATCTCGGTCAACCCCCAGGGCTCCGTTACCGGCTCACGCAGAACGCGAACGCCAGCCGCAGCCAGCCGCTCACGCTCGGCGTGCACGTTCCGCACTTGCAGCCAGATCATCACCGAGTTCCCCGCAGCGCCGGCCCAGTGCCCGGAGACCTCGAGGAACCCTGGGCCGAGAAAGAACACCAATCCAGGATCGGACGGCGAACCGAACTCCCGGTAGATCGCCAAACCCAGCACATCCCGGTAGAAATGATGGGTTCGGCGCAGGTCGGCGGGGCGCAACAGGATCCGGCTGCTCAATACCTCCATACCGCCATCCTGGCAGCCGCGCCTGACTGGAACGCTGCCCGGAGCGCAGAATTTTGGGCACGGCAGCCGCCCGGGTTCCTCGACAGGTCACCCAAGCCGGCGGGTCAACTCGTGTCCATGGTTGCCGGGCCGATCACCGGGACTGCGCCCCCGGCGCGCGGTGCTGGGCTGTTCCTGGGTGTCCTCGACCTGCTGGGGGTGCCGAGAAGGTGCGGCGCCTTGCGGCAAGACTTGTATCTGACGGGTTGGGGCGGCCTCTCCACCTGTGAAGGAGAACTAGCGTGCGATGCCGCATGAGGAGGTGAGGCCGGTGCTGAGGCTCATATTCTGCCCGGAATGCGATGCCCCTGCTGAGGTCACGGATCGCTTTTCGCTGCCGAGCACGGACGGTCCGGTTGATCATGTGGCGCTGGCTTGCGTCGCCGGTCACCACTTCCGGATGCCGGCGGACATGCTGCCGTCAGAGGAGCAGGAACATCGGCGGGTGCACGAGCCTGGGGCGGCCCAGCCGCCCGGCACGCCGCTCTTGGGGCTCACCTGGCGTGGCGGTTGACGGCCGGGACCTGGTGATCACGGCCCGGCGCGGCGACCGGCTGGGGATCCTGGCGACGCTTGTATCCGTCATCCGTGATGTTCGGGTTGGACACTTCCCTAAATACCTACTAATTTGATTAGCAAGAAAGGAACTGCCTCGCGGTTACCAGCAAATCCGTCAGCGGCCCGCTGAGCCGGCCCGCTGACGGGCGTGTCGACTGCCTGAAGCTACGTCAAGGAGTCCCTGATGACCCTGGCCGACCAGGACGTTCCGGTAATCGCCTGGAATGAGCCCGACGGCCTGCTCTCGCGCGGCACAGTTGTCGTGTCCTGGCCGAGGAGAGCTGCCCGCGCTCTACGAACGGCCCGGTGTGCATACCAGAACCTGAGCGAAGTGCGCTTCATATGTGCTAGACCCAGCGCGGCAGGCAAGGCCGCTGACGCCAGTGGAAACCAGAGAACGGAACTCGGAGGAGAAACATGACTCTCGCGATTGGGGACATCGCCCCGGACTTCACCGCCGACACGACTGAGGGGCCAATCAACTTCCACGAGTGGATCGGTGACTCGTGGGCGGTCCTGTTCTCGCACCCGAAGGACTTCACCCCCGTCTGCACGACCGAGCTCGGCTACATGGCCAAGATCAAGCCCGAGTTCGACAAGCGGAACGTGAAGATCATCGGGCTCTCGGTCGACCCGACGGGGAAGCACGAGCAGTGGGCGAGCGATATCCAGCAGACACAGGGAGTCGCGCCCAACTATCCCATCATCGGCGACGGCGACTTCAACGTCTCGAAGCTGTACGGAATGCTGCCGGCCAGCACCACGGGCGACCCGGCGAACCGAACACCAGCCGATAACCAGACGGTTCGAAACGTGTTTGTCGTCGGCCCGGACAAGAAGGTGAAGCTGATCCTCATCTACCCAATGACGACCGGCCGCAACTTCGACGAGGTTCTCCGGGTGATCGACTCGCTCCAGCTGACGGCCAAGCACCGGGTCGCCACTCCGGTCAACTGGAAATCGGGCGAGGACGTGATCATCGCGGGCTCTGTTTCCGACGACGAGGCGAAGACGATCTATCCGGAGGGATGGAAGGCACCCCGGCCCTACATCCGCATCGTGCCCCAGCCGAGCTGAGCACCAGGCGACCGAATCGCAGGGTCAAGCGTCTCCACTTTGAGTGGGTCGGAGTACATCAACATCCACACGACCTGCAGCAGCTTGTGGGTGCCTTCCTCCCCGGTCGGCGTTCCGGGTCCGGGCCCGTTGCCCGCCCCTGGGCGCTGACGCGGTGGAACATAACCTTCAGCATGTTTCGCTCCGGTCTAGCCGAAGGTGAACGCGTAGGCCTGGACGCCCGCGTCGAGGAATGTGATCTCGAAGGTGTGGTCGCTGATGGGGCCGTGCTGCCGGATGAGTTGGTACAGGCGTTGCTCGGTGACGGTGCCCTCGCCTTGGCCATCAACGTCGTTCCCGTGGGCCGCGCCCGGCGGCTGTCCGTCGACGAGCACGCGGAACCGTATGGCGGTCCGTGACGCTGGTGGTCCCATGACGAGGTGGAGGTCGCGGGCGTGGAAGCGGTAGGCGATCTGCCCGTTCGCAGTGTTCAGTGTGGTGGCCTGTTCCTCCATCGTCCAGTCACCCGACAGGGCCCAGTGGTTGAGCCCCAGCTCCGCGGGGACGGTGTAGAGGTGAGGCGTGCCCGGCAGGGCGCCACCCGGCGGTGCGAAGTTCTCGGTGCGCTCGTAGCCGGTGTAGTTTTCTGGTGATTTCAGGGTGGCCCAGTCGGCGGCGGCTTCAATACCACGGGCGTCGACTGAAACGAGCTCCTGATCGAGGCCGCTGAAGCCGGCCCCGGCCAGCAATTGCTGGATGACCATTTCCGACTGCTGATACTCGCCCTCGCCGAAATGGTGATGCCGGATACGCCCCTGTGCATCGGCGAAGTAGAGCGCCGGCCAGTAGTGGTTCCCGAAGGCACGCCATATCGCGTAGTCGTTGTCGATCGCGACCGGGTAACCGACCCGCATGTCCTTCACGGCACGACGGACATTATCGGCGTCTTTCTCGAATGGGAACTCGGGTGTATGGACCCCGATCACCACCAGCCCCTGGTCGGCGTATTTCCCGGCCCAGGCACGGACGTAAGGAAGTGAGCGTATCCAGTTGATGCAGGTATAAGTCCAAAAGTTGGCCAGGACTACTTTCCCGCGCAAGCCGGCCGCCGTCAGCGGCTCCGAATTGAGCCACCCGGTCGCGCCGCCGAAAGAGGGCAACTCACCCTCGATGGGCAGCCGGACCGAGGCCGCGTGCAGCCCGGCCGGCGCGGGCCAGTGTGATTTCATGACGATACCTTCCCTGTGACTGGGTGTCAGCGCCAGGGGCTCCGGCCGTGTCGCAGCGTGTGCTGCGGGACGGCGTGCACCACGCGCGCCGTCCGAATCTATCCTCTTCCGGAACGTTGACGCGGAAGAAGCACACTTGGGTTTCGCTGGACATAGGAAGCATTCCCTGCATTGACTGACGCGGAGAGCGCGAATCCGAGCGGACGCCAAGCCGCCATGGGGGAACCTTGGCCATGACGGCTCCCGCCCCCGATTTCGAGCCGCTTCTACCCTCGCACCCGCGCAGACGTGCCGCAAGAGTTCCGCGGGAGG
>Ga0187875_10000844_pt1 | contig 24587 bp, 21 predicted proteins | sample June2016WEW_17_1_2_FD_132978 | JGI IMG/M metagenome (GOLD analysis project Ga0187875, IMG submission 132978) | Peatland microbial communities from SPRUCE experiment site at the Marcell Experimental Forest, Minnesota, USA - June2016WEW_17_10 | ecosystem: Environmental > Terrestrial > Soil >...
ACCGGTCTTAGCGGAAGCGGGCCGGCATATGTTCTGCTCGTAATCGAGGCCCTCATTGATGCTGGGGTCTTAATGGGACTGCCCAGGCAAACCGCGCGGGAATTGGTGATCCAGACGGTTATCGGGACTTCCATGATGCTCGAGAGCACTGGAAAGCACCCCGCTGAGCTAAAGGACATGATTACATCCCCCGGGGGAACTACTATCCACGGGCTGCAGCTCCTGGAATCATATTCAGTCAGGGGTGCTTTGATGGAATGCGTGGAAGCAGCCTCACGGAGGTCGGCCGAACTCGGGAAGAGCTAAACTGACGAAGCAGGAAGCAGGGAGCAGGAAGCAGGAAGCAGGAAGCAGGAAGCAGGGAGCAGGAAGCAGGGAGCAGGAAGCAGGGAGCAAAAGCTCCTCGCTTCCCGCTGGTGTTCCACCCGCCTGCGATCGCCCCCTCTGCCTGTAGAGTATCTTTCATGATTACAGTTTTTTACTTATGTCGTTTTTTCATTAGGAAATTTCCCCGCAAACGAGTGCATTCTCAAATGCTGACCATTATTGCCTAAATTCAGACGGACACTGGATAGAAGGTGGCTGTGTGCCTATATTCTCTTAGGATGACTTTCCGTCAGCTTGAGCTTGGCGGTGATCAGGAGGTTTGCCGATGCTTCCGATAGAGTTGGATCACAAGGTTCTGAAGACTGTGCCGGTTCCTGCGTATAAATCGATAAACAGAGTATTTGAAACCCTTCAGACCTTATTGAGCCAAAATATCATACCCTATTTCAGAAACGACAGAGGGGTGAGCCTTGAACAGCTTGCAGACCTTCGTCAGTCTATTGTCTTCCGCCGCATGGAGGACGACGAAAATAAAATATCGTTGCCTACACTGCTTTTACGGCAAAAACGGAGCTGGACCATCCTGATTCATGAGAGGCTGTTGGATTACCTGGCCCATATTCTTTCCTTTCGGTCGGAGTTCAAAGAGCCGGCCGGGGCCCTGGAAGAGCGAGGGATGCTCAAATTTTCCGAGTTACTTTTGAGACACCATTTCGAGCATCTTGTCTTTCCAAACGCCGTCGAGTTTGACGTTATCCGCTCTGATATCGAGTTTGCGGCAGGCTGGGAGAAAAAGGACCCTAAAGGTTACCAGGCGTTTCTGGCAGTGCTGAGCAATCCGGTAAACGGCATAATCGGGAAGAATTATGTCGAACTGCTGGACCGGGCTCAACGCCGCGAGAAATTCGATTTCAGGCTGGGGCGAATAGCAGCAGCTTACGCCAGGCACATTGCCGAATTACCCGCAAGCTTCCTCATGGATCTTTTTCCAGACCTGGATTTGGAAATGAAGCTGAGGGTCCTGAGCCATACTTACCGCAACAGTCGCATCTCCGGACAGGCACTTTCAAAAAGAACGGCAGATCTGAGGAAGGTCCTGCGGTTGTTTGCCATTGCCATTCACCACGATTCAAGCGAAGGGATGGAGCTGTTCAGAACCTTCAGGAAACGCTGGGGGGCAGCGCCGCTTTTAAAAGAGCTGGATATTGCGCCGGAGTTGGACCAGGAAAGACCCGGTCCTCAACTTTTCGAGATTTTCAAAAAGAATCTGGAGGTATTCGTGGAACCCGGAGACCTCATAAATCAGCAGGAAACCCGGACGGTGTTACCCCAAGTTAGAACGGACCCCGCGCCCCAGCAGACTAAGAGTCTCAAAGAGCGCATCGATGATGCTCGAACCGACCCTGATGTACCGCAAGCAGTAAATGAGCTGATTGAAAAAAATAGGATGAATGCGGCTGGGCAAAGCGGTGCAAAGTACACGGAACTGATTGAAACCCTGCTCGCAATTCCCTGGGGCAAAATAAAAAAGATCTGGGTATCTCCGGAAGAATTTGACCAGGGACTTAACAGCTCGCATTACGGTCTGAAAACACCAAAGGAAATAATATCGGATTTTTTTGCCAACCTGATCTGGCGATATCAGCATTTCAAAGAATCTGAGAGAAGGTCCTGGCACAGGACCGGGAGCGCCTTGCTCTTTGTGGGTCCCCCGGGAGTAGGCAAGACTTCTCTGGCGATGTCCATTGCCCGCAATCTCGGCATCCCTTTCCACAAGATTTCACTGGGCGGCATGAAGGACGAGGCAGACATCCGGGGCTACGGGTTTACCTATGAGGGCTCAAAACCTGGCCTCATTGTTCAGGGTCTCTTAAAGATGGGCGTGATGAACGGGATGTTCATAATGGACGAGGCGGACAAAACGGAAAAGTTCGCAATCGCCACCCTGCTGGAGATACTCGACCCGGAGCAGAACCACCTTTTCCATGACAAGTACACGCAGAGCACCGTAGATATAGACCTCTCGAACTGCCATTTCATACTGACGGCCAACACAGTCGATACAGTCCCGGCGGCAATCCTCGACCGCTGTGAGGTGATTTTTCTGGACAGGTACAGCGTGGACGAAAAAGTCGCCATTGCCAGGGAGTTCCTGGCCCAGCGTATTCGGGAACGTTACCTGATCGGACGGGATGAAATCTTCTTCGACCCCGAGGAGGAGAGCGAAATCCTGAGGCACCTTATCCGCGATTACACCTCGGAGGCGGGTGTCCGCGACCTCGAACGCATCATGCGCACACTTTTTCTCCGTACCCAGCGAAAGGAGATCATGGCCGGGGGTAAAAGCTCGGTGAAACTTGACCTTGTTAAAATAGACAAATATCTCAATGTGCCCAAACGCCAGCGCTTTATCAACGAAGATGACCGCATCGGCGAGATGATGGCCCTTGGGGTCAACATGGAGATGGGGGTCGGCACCCTGATCCCGATTCAGGCAACCCCGGTGCGGACCGGCCATGATAGAAAAAATGGGTCCCAATCCTACCTGAGTATGGTCCATACCACCGGGAATATCGAGCGCGTGATGGACGAGAGCCGAAAAGTCGCATCGACTGCCATCCTCCACCTCGCAAAAGAACTGGGTATAGACGCTGAGGACATGTCCACTCCGGTGCACCTGCACTTTATGGGCGGCTCGACTAAAAAGGACGGGCCTTCAGCCGGGGTGGCGATCGCCCTTGCACTGGCTTCGCTTTTCGGGAAGCGAAAAATCCGCCGCGATGTCGCCGCAACCGGCGAAATCGATACCCATGGGCGGGTTACCAGCATAGGCGGGATGGGCGTAAAACTGGAGACCGCCTATGCAGCGGGCTGCAAGACCCTGATTTTCCCGAGGGAGAACCTAACCGGGACTGAAGGCATAGACAGACTCCCGGACGCCCTTAAGGACGAACTCCAGATCCTGACTTACGACCAGTGGAAAGGCAGCCACGAACCCTTCGATTACTCTCGACACGTGCTCCAGGTGGTCGCAGTTGACGATATTGTCCAGGCTTCGCAGGTGGCTTTTATCGAACAGGAAGAAATTGATTCGCTGGACCGTCTTTTTGAGGAGCACGCGCAAAAAGCCCTGGCTGAGGTTGCCTCAGCAGGTTTCAAGGAGCTGCGGGCAGTCTACCTGGATAACCCCCACGAGACCGTTCCGGGACTGACTGGCGCCGGTCTGTGCTCGGAAGATCACGGATGCATTATCCTGGTCCGAAGTGATTTAAGAGAAGAAATTTTGAGCTCACTGGGCGAACTGCCCGCCAAAAGCGTCATGAGGGAATTTGACCCGGGGACAGAGCGGCTGGCAGACGTGCTGAGGGAAACAAAAACAGCCTGCAGGGACTACTCCTCACTGCCGCTCAGAATATCGCTTATAGCTCCTCTGCCCTTTCTAAGAAAAGAGGGAATCAGTCCCGAGGACCTTGAACGGGATGCAGTTTTTGTGGGCCTTCGGATTTTCGCCAACTGCTGCACGGCGGAAAATGTGCCTGTCCGGGACTGCCGCACTATACTCGCCAGGTCTCTTTCCTGCCTGGTGAAGCTCACTGACGATTTGCTGGAAAGATGTCCTTTTCTGGCTAAGAAGGATGGAATCTATGCGCCGACAGTCGCATTCATTCCGGAGAAATACCGGCTCGATGGGCGCCGGGCCGAAGAAATCCTCGACCGATGCCTTTCGAAATGGCTGAATATAGTCGAGAAAAGCAAAGAAGAACCGGAGGCCCCTGCGATCCGGCCTGGTATGAAACTGTAAGAAAGGAGACCAAATGATATGAACGAAACCATTAAAACTCTTCTTGAGAGAAGAAGCATTCGTAAATTCAAACCTGAGCAGATCGGGGAAGAGGTATTGAACACCATTCTTGATGCTGGAATGTACGCACCCAGCGGCGCAAACCAGCAATCAGCCCTTTTTGTTGTTGTTCAGGATAAGGAAACCCTAAAAAAGCTTTCAGCTATGAATGCAGTCGTGCTGGGAAAGGATATGGATCCTTATTACGCTGCACCGACCGTCATTCTCGTTTTTGCAGACAAGACCAAGGTCACACCGGTCGAGGACGCCAGTCTTGCAATTGGCAATATGCTCAATGCGGCTGCGTCTCTGGGCATCGGGTCCTGCTGGGTTCACCGCGCAAAGCAGATGTTTGAAACCACTGAGGGCAAGGATTTCTTGAGGAAGTGGGGTGTTCCCGGAAATTTTATAGGCGTGGGTTCCTGCATTCTAGGATATCCCGACGGCAAGCATCCAAAAGCAGCCCCAAGAAAGGACAATTTCGTAATTCGGGTCTGATCCGTGTTATGAGAAGTGGGAGGACCTATGGTAAAAGACGGCCAACTTCTGTCCGAATTCGACAAGGCATATCTTAGGAAGGAAAAATCCGATTACTTTGAATCCCTCAAGCTGTTTGAAGAAATGTGGAAGGAAGGCGTTCAACTCGGGGTGCTTCCGATGAAAGATCCTCTCGATGGTATCGAAGTGGACATAAGGATCGCCAGCATATTAAACCATGTTTAATGAACTTATAATCAGAATCTCACGTGAGCTGAAACGGAACAACCTGCCCTACATGATTATCGGGGGGCAGGCAGTACTGCTCTATGGCATGCCGAGAATGACCAAGGATATAGATATCTCTCTCGGAGTAAGTATCGATGAACTGGAGAGCGTCCTTAAAGCAGTCAAGGACATTGATCTCGATGTCATCCCCGAAGATTTCAGGGCTTTTGCGCAAAAAACATTCGTCCTTCCAACTAGAGATGGAAGCACTGCCATAAGGGTTGATTTTATCTTTTCTTTCACCCCTTATGGAAGACAGGCTATCGAAAGGGCAAAGCCCATTTACTTTCAGGATGCGCCGGTCATGTTTGCGTCTGTTGAGGACGTGATCATCCACAAGGTCTTTGCCGGCCGGCCAAGAGACCTGGAAGATGTCCATTCAATAATCGTTAAGAATCCTGATTTTGACCGCGACTATACGAGGAAGTGGTTGAGAGAATTCGACCGGTCGATGGAATCGGACCAATTTATTAGGGTGTTTGAGGATATTTTGAAGGCGGCAGGATAAGTATTCAGGAATTAGGGGATTCAGCAATTCAGGGGTTTCTCAATTCGTCAATTCCTAAGTCCCTGAATTCCTCAATTCAACGGTTCATCCGGCAAACGAATACCAGCGGTTCGGGAAAGGACAGTGCCGGTCTGCTGTTAATTCGGCCTCTGGGGTTTTTAGAGTTTGTCTTGCCCTGAAATGCCTTTGCCCTGAAGGGGCTGAATATCATAGCCCAGGGTAAGCGGAGCGCCACCCTGGGTAAGGTGGACAGAACCAAACCGGTCCCTACCCTGAAGGGGTTACATAAAAATAAGGATTTCGACGGTGCACAGCCTTTGCCCGATAAGCTCTGGTGTCCTGAGTCTAAAGTTCGTAACATAATTCAGGCCTGGGAATTGAGCCAACGCCCACGTCACCCCGGCGAAAGCCGGGGTGATGGGCGGATGAACGCCTGAAATGCCCATTTCATCGTTCAGATTGACCTTCTAAGACCAAAAACCGCCCCTTGTTTCATTCTTTTGGCTGCTTATCTGGGTAACTGGCTTGGCCCGACCCCGTCCGACCGATTTTCCGCGGACCGGGGTCAGGCCCAAGCCAAGCCCCTAAATCAACAATCCCGGAATCCTTCAATCCCTCGAGCCTCTTGCAAAAGTCTTTCAACGTCATTCCGGCGAAAGCCGGAATCCAGGTTTTTCAAGGTCTTCTGGACCCCGGATGTCACCGGGGTGACGGTTTTGTTGAGTTTTGCAAGAGGCTCCCTCAATTCCTCAATTCCTTGACTTCTTCAATGGTTTTCCAGACATTGCAGGAGGAGTTCCGGCAGGCTCATCACATGCAGCATGCCCGTGGCTTTTTCCTTAAGCGAATTATAGCACCAGTTACAGGTGCAAATGATCTTGTCCAGGTTCAGTTCCATAGCCTTTTTCACCACGTCGACATCAGACTTCCTGCAGCAAAGATTCTTCGGCAAATCAACGACCTTTAAGCCTTCGATCCCATCCAACTGCTGACGATACCGATTCCAATTCAGGGATGTTCCGGGATATAGAGCGCGATGGATCGTGTGGCATCCTTCAAAGTATCCAATCACCGCCGGTTTCATTTTGAGCAGGTGATTCTCAATCTTGTCGAGAATCAGGTCGACAATGTAAACGTGGGTGTCTGTGGCATCCTTGAAGGCATGTTTAGCAGCATACGCGCACCCGACGCAACAGTAGGCCAGCGTGGTCGCTCCCTTTTGGCGGGCAAGATCGAGGTTGAGTTGGTTGAATTCCAGGCTGAGTGTTCTGGCATGGTCAAGTTCTTCTCCTGTGCTCTGCACAATCAAGGGCCACCCGCAACAATATTCACGATCAAAATGGGTATGGTCCACGCTCAGCAGGTCCAACAGCCTGATGTAATCACGCAGCAGGAACGGATTTGTGAAGGGCCTGTAACAACCGAAGAAGATGCCGTTCTCCGCCTTGGCCTTGGGTTTTCGAATACCGTGTGCTGCCAAAACTCCGGCTCGGAGAACCGGGATCATCCCATGGTTTCCATATTTTCTGATCGATTCAATCTCCTCGGGAATCGTCCGGCCGCAGGAAAGTATCTTAGCCCTTTCCCGATCGATTGCAACCCGCTTCCCGGCAAACTTACCACTCTCAGTCATAATGGAGCTCCTCGTAGGATAGACTTGGGGCTTGTCCGTAAATAAAACCTTTGCGCTCGCAGGAGGCATTCTAAGACCAAACTACTTGCTGGGCGTTACGCTGTTGGATGTACTTGAGGCCGTACCGGTCCCAGCCTTATTTGTCGCCGTTACCGTGAATGTGTAGGATGTACCGTTGGTCAAATCCTTCACGGTTATCGGGCTTGCATGGCCCTTGGCTGTCTGTCCTGCGCTGGATGTCACAGTATACGAAATAATGGGACTTCCACCGTTCGAGGCAGGGGCCTTGAAGCTAACGATCGCCTCGGCATTGCGTGCTTTTGCCGTTACATCCAAGGGCGCGCCGGGCAGTGTGTAAGGCGTTACGCTGTTGGAGGGACTTGAGGCCGGGCCGGTCCCAATCGCGTTGGTCGCTTTTACGGTGAATGTATAGGCAGTGCCGTTGGTCAGACCCGTCACGGTTATCGGGCTCCCACCTCCCGGGGCAGTTATGCCGCCGGGTTTCGACGTTACGGTGAAACCCGTTATCGCCATGCCGCCGTTTAAAGCGGGGGGCCTGAAGCCTACTGTTGCCTCTGCATTGCCGGCCGTTGCACTCACCCCTGTCGGGGCGCCCGGAGCTCCGAGAGGCGTTACGCTGTTGGAGGGACTTGAGGGCGGACCGGTTCCAATCTTGTTTGTCGCTGTTACCGTGAATGTATAATCTGTCCCGTTCTTCAATCTCTTCACAGTTATCGGGCTTGCACGGCCTTCAGCTTTGATGCCGCCGGGGTTTGATTTAACGGTGTAGCCCGTTATCGCGTAGCCGCCGTTTGAACCGGGGTCCGTGAAGCTGACCGTTGCCTCGGCGTTGCCGGCCGTGGCTGCCGCCCCCGTCGGCGCGCCGGGGACTGTGGCAGGCGTTACCTTGTTGGAAGGCATTGAGGCCGGGCTGGTTCCAATCGCGTTGGTTGCCGTTACCGTGAATGAATAGGAAGTGCCGTTGGTCAGACCTGACACGATTATCGGACTTCCCAAACCGTTGGCTGTTATGCCGCCGGGGTTTGATGTCACGGTGTAGCCCGTTATCGCGCTGTCGCCGTTTAAAACGGGGGGCGTAAAGCTGACCGTCGCCTGGGCGTTACCTGGCTTTGCCGTTACCCCTGTCGGGGCCCCGGGCGCAGTGTCGGATGAATCGTAGATCTCACAGTCGGAAAGAACGTTTCCGTTATACCCTCCGGCAGCGAGCACCTGCCCGCTAAGAAGCAGGGTGGCCGTGTTATAGTAACGCCCAATGATGAGGCTTCCCGTCTCCGTCCACGCTCCGGTAGACGGATCGTAGATCTCACAGTCGGAAAGAACGGCTCCGTTATACCCTCCGGCAACGAGCACCTGCCCGGCAGGAAGCAGGGTGGCCGTGTGATAGTAACGCGCAGTGATGAGGCTTCCGGTCGCTGTCCACGCTCCGGTAGACGGGCTGTAGATCTCAGAGTCCAATAGGGCGACTGCATTAAACCCCCCGGCCACGAGTACGTTGCCGCTGGGAAGCAGGGTTGCCGTGGGATGTTCACGCGCAGTGATGAGACTTCCGGTCACCGTCCACGCTTTGGTAGACGGGTCGTAGATCTCACAGTCGGAAAGAACGTCCCCGTAGGGGTCCTGCCCCCCGGCCACGAGCACCCGCCCGCTGGGAAGCAGGGTGGCCGTGTGATGGTAACGCCCAGTGAAGAGGCTTCCGGTCTCCGTCCACGCTCCGGTAGACGGGTCGTAGATCTCACAGTCGAAAAGAGCGTTCCCGTAGGGGTCCTGCCCCCCGGCAACGAGCACCTGCCCGCTATTAAGCAGGGTGGCCGTGTGATATTCGCGCGCAGCGATGAGGTTTCCGGTCCCCGTCCACGCTCCGGTAGACGGGGTAGACGGGTTGTAGATCTCAGAGCTGGCAAGAACTGCCCCGTTATACCCCCCGGCCACGAGCACCTGCCCGCTATTAAGCAGGGTGGCCGTGTGATATTGACGCGCAGTGATGAGGCTTCCGGTCCCCGTCCACGCTCCGGTAGACGGGTTGTAGATCTCGGATCTGGTTAGAACTGCTCCGTTATACCCCCCGGCCACGAGCACGTTGCCGCTGGGAAGCAGGCTGGCCGTGTGATAGTAACGCGCGGTGATGAGGCTTCGCGTCGCCGTCCAACCCAAAGGGGGGAGTGCCGTTAAGCCGACCGTTGCCGGGGCGTTGCCGGCAAGGTTGGCAAGCCTCGCTCCATCGGCTGCCAATGCAAATACAGGGAGTAGACAGATAACGCAGATGCAAATGAACAGTTCATACAGATGCTTTGAAATAGTTGCTCTACGCATTCCACGTCCTCCTCGGTAAGCCGCCAGGCAGCTTATGCAATAAAGTGGGGCGATAAGAAACAGCGTTACAGGCGATGAAGCAAATCATCTCGTAATTTTACTTCGAAAGGAGCGGTAATGTAATAGTTTTGTATTTACCCTGGATCAGTGAGCGTTGCAGAAACAGATTGGTCCTGTTGACGAATGATGACAATCCTCGAGAGATCGCTTACACATTCAAACCCTCCGCACGAAGGAGGCATTCCTGGGCCTTTTCCGAAAAGCCGCGCTGCTTGTAAATAGCGCCCAGGCGCCCCCAACTTACCGGCTCCAGTGCGCCGAAGCGCAGGGCCGTTTCGAAACCGATCTGGGCAAGCGCACTATTTTGGAACATAAAAGCCTTCGTGCCCAACCATTCCCAGCTTTTGCCGAATTGGGACCCTTGCGTGCCTGAGGCGTTTATCAACTTCAAGGCGCTTTGGTGATCGTTCATACAAAAAAAACTGTAGGCCATGTGAAGGAGCAACTCGGAGTGATTGGGCAGCGGTTGAGCGGGGAAAAGATTGGGCGCATATTTTTTGCCGGAGACTTCCTTAAAAGCTTTAAGCGCCTCCAGGTGCCTCCCTAACCGCTGGTAGAGGATTCCCAAATTGAAGTTGTGCAGCGGGTTTCCGTTCACTAGGCTTCCGGCCATGGCCAGATAGCGGACGCAACTGGCGTGTTCTTCCATCTCGAAGCTGACTTTTGCAAGGAAAAGGTAACCTTCCGGAATGAGATGATGCTTGTAGTTTTCTTTCTCGAAACGCTCCAGGGCCTCCAGCATGCTCCGTATTGCCTCCTGCCGCCGGTCAATGTGCGCATAAACCATGGCAAGGAAAAAATGCAGGCCTCCATCGTCCCTGCCTTCCGCTCTTTCCCTTTCCATTATTACCAGATTACGCTTTGCCTTGGCTCTCCGATCCTGTTCGGTCATATACCCAAGGTGACTGACCACGATATCTGTAGTCACCATCTCAAGCCCTGCCCTGACCGCGCTGGGAAATATCTGTTCATGTATGCGCCCCTCAAACAGCACCTCCCCTGTTATGGGAGTACAGCGCAACTGCCGGCAGGAAGAGGGAGGCGCATCCGTCTGATGGTTTTCCAATATAAAATAGAAGGCTTTCTTACCGTCGAAGTGTGATTTCAGAGATTCGATGTGACCCTGATTTTCCGGGGTGATCCTGTCGTCCGCATCAACCCAGAGCTGATAGCTCCTGACAGCCTTTGAAATGGCGAAGTTTCTCGCGGCTGCAAAATCGTCAATCCACTCGAAATCATAAATCTTTGAGGTAAACCGGGCAGCGATTTCTTTTGTGTTGTCCCTCGAACCGGTATCGACAACGATGATTTCTTCGGCAAAAGGATCGAAGCAAGCCAGCGCGTCCGCAATATTTGCCGACTCGTTTTTTACGATCATGCAGACCGAGAGGCCATGGGATTGCGCCATCAGCTCATGCCTCCAATGGTTTCCGGGTTTTGGTAAATAGGCTCAGGCTCCCTGAGCTCGGAGACAAATCTCAGAAATCGCTCCGGAAAAGCGTGGCGAAAGGCATCCTCCTTGCTCCTGATACAGCCCGCAAGATAGGGCCGGAAGGCATTATCGGCGGCCATCGCCTGCATCATTTGAAAGGCTACGGAGATCTCGGCTTCGTCCCTGGGCCGGGCGCTGCAAAAGTATTGTGCGGCGGCCTCCAGGTCACCGGTCTTCAGATACGCAAAGGCCATCGGCAAGACCAGTTCGGGCCTCGCCACGCCGAGTCTTTCGGCTTCTTCGAGGTACTTCAAGCCGGAAGCGAAGTCGCCCGCGTTTACGCAACAGACCCCGGCGCGCCTTGCGGCCTCAGGGTCCTTGCCGCCCGCTTCCAGGAAGTGCTCGAAATGTTCGGCAGCCTCGCGCGGCCGGTCGATTTCCGAAAGACAGATCCCGAGCAGCTTGTGTAATTCTCGATTGTCGATAAACGCATGTTCCTGGCTGAGATCGGTTTGGCGCTGGTCCGGCGGGAGGCGAAGGAACTCTTGAGACCTTTCCAGTAAAGGAAGGGCGGCGCCGAATTCTCCCTTGCGGAAAAGAGCGATACCGCTCACCATGTATGCCGTGTTTTGCAGGGGCGCCAGATCGATGGATCTTTTGGCAAACTCAAGCGATTCGTCCGGCCGGCCTTCCAGCAGTTCGGCATATGCCAGCAGGTTGCAGGTCATTGCTTCAAGGAACAGCGGAAGGTCCCTGGATAGGAGAGCGCGCTGAAAGTAATGTCTGCTGTCGGCGGCCCTTTGCAGCGTAAGGCAGCTTGCCCCTATGTAGTAAAGGCAATAGGGGTCGTGAGGGTCTCGTTCCAGGTGCTTTTGTGACAAGAGGAGGTTTCTTTCCATCTTTTTCTTCATCGCCTCCGGCGCCGCTCTGTAGCCGAAGTGGTCGATGAAAAAAGGGGCGGCGGCAATTTTTGCCCCAATTCGGGCAAGCGCCGGTTCGATTCTTTCGTGGACTTCATTTTCAAAAAGGAGTTCCGGCAGATTTCGGAAAAGCCGCATGTTCAGAGTGACGCTATAAGCGTCTGTCTCCCATTGGTAGCTGCGTATCGGCACCGACCACGCGGTGACCGCAGGGTCCGATGCCGCTTTTCTTATGCAGTCCGCACATCCGTTCGGATCGAGTGCTTCATCTGCGTCCAGGTACAGTATCCAGCTACCGCCGGCTTTTTTCAGCGATTCGTTTCTGGCAGCGGAAAAACTGCCCGGCCAGGGCATATGGTAGACTTTTGCCCCGAGTGATTCCGCAATTGAAACTGTGTTATCCTCGGAGCCGGTATCGAGGACCACGATTTCATCCACCAGCCCACGAATGCTTTCCAGGCAGAGGGGAAGGTCTCTTTCCTCGTTTTTGACGATCATGCAAAGAGAGATGAGGGGTTCACGCATATGCCGTTCAAAACCAATTGAGGAACTGAAGGATTTAGGAATTGAAGAATTGGTCTTAATCCCTAAATTCCTGAATTCAGAATTCCTAAATTCGCTTTAGTCTTTAAATGCCCTGAAACACTTCGCCCCGTTACCGTTACGTATGGATTTAAGCATATTAGAGCTGGGCACGTGCGATGGGTCCATGACCAGCGCCTGGTCGAGAACACCTTCGGCTTCATCCTTCTGCCCGATGGCATAGTGCAGCGAGGCCAGCACGTAAAGCGAATCCGGCGCTGCGGGTTTGATCTTCAGCGCCCTTTCGATTGCTTCGCTCGCGCCTTTTAAATCGCCGGCTTTCCCCAGCATCTCAGCAGTCTGTAAATATATATCGGCCACCTCATTGGAGAGGCCGCTTGGATTCCACCCCGGCGCGGCGCTCTGCCGAATAAGGGATTCAAACTCCTGCCATGCCTTGCTGTCTTTGGGCGAACGGCGCAGGTATTCCCTGTAAACTTCAATGGCGACATCGATATGATTCGCTCTGGCAAGACCCCGAGCGCTATTTCCGAGAATTTCAGTATCTTCGGGCTTAAGCTCCAGCGCCCTGTAGAAATTCTTCAAAGCCTCCGTAATCTTTCCGCTCTCGAGGTTGATCACGCCCAGGTTATTGTATGCCCTGGCCATCAGGGGGTTTTCCTCAATGGCCATTTCGAAGCAGGCTTCAGCATGCGCGACATTTCCGCGCTGGAACTGAATTTCTCCCTGTCGAGTGAAAAACTCGGCTGCATCATGGGAATGATGACCCTGATCCGCCGGCCCGGCGAGCGACTCAAGTCGGGAGCGAATCTCTTTGTCCTGAGGATTTTTATCCACATACGACTGGAGCACCTCTTTGGCGAAATCTTTTTTGCCCAGCGCCGCGAAGACGCGGGTGCAGGCCAGCACCGTGTCCCTGTCCCCCGGCTCCAGTTCCAGCGCTTTTGTGAGCGAGTTGAGGGCATCTTCGGTCCTGCCCTGTGCCCAGTAGACGTTGCTCAACCTGCAGTGGGCCTTTGCGTTGAACGGATTTGCCTTAAGTACCCGGCCAAAGCAATCGGCCGCCTCAGTGTGCTTGTCTTCGCAAAGCGCCGCTTCACCCTTTTCGAACCAGCTCTGAGCGGAAATATGTTCGCAACCGGTATCCCAACTGGCTATCTCCATGCCGTTCTCCCTGTGTCAAATTCTCCGAAATTGGTTTCATTTATCAAATTCGCCGGAACCATACATCCAGCCTCCGCCAGTTTTTTGACTTTTTCGAAAGCGAGACCACTGGTAAAGGACTGCTCAAATCAGGCATAAAGCCGGGAAACACCGGCACAGGAGCTGCTGAGTGCAAGATGTTGGCCAACTGTGAATTACAAGTGGAAAAATGCTTGATGATACGATGCGGTCTGACTCCGTGGGGCCGAAGGACTAACGGCCGGTGAACAGAATCGCTGTCTTCGGGCTGGTCGGCGTTTACCCCGGTCAAGGTTTTGACGAGAACCTTAACAGTGACCGGGTCCATTTCCTGGATTACACGTTAAACGGCAATTGAACCTAAAATTTCTCAATCCTTCTTCACCGCCAAAGCCGCTTGATACACCACCCTTCGGGAAAGGTTGAAGCGGCCGGCAATTGCCGACGCGGCTTCTTTTGATGAAACGCCCCTCATGAGCAAGCTCTTTAGCTCGTCTCTCCAGGCCGGGGTCTCCTGATTCGAGGAATCCAGGTTCAATCGTTCCGGACCAAAATTCCTAAGTTCCGGCCCCGGGTGCGATTGGGAATCCGCATTCCGTCCTGTCTCTGCACCCTCCACTACCAGCGTCAACTCCCCCCTGACCTCACCCGAGAAATGCCCGAGTGCTTGGGAAATGGAACCCCGAAAAATTTCCTCGTGTATCTTTGTAAGCTCCCGTGCTACCGCCACCCTCCTTTCACCCCAGCTCCCAAGCATATCTTCGAGGGTTTTTGCAAGCCTTTTGGGAGACTCATAGAGTATCAGGGTCATTTCAAGACGGGCGTTTTTTTCGAAAAAGCGCCGTCTTTGTGCTCCTCTGGCGGGAGGAAAACCAAGGAAAACAAAGGGTTGAGTTGACAGCCCCGAAACGACCAGGGCCGATATGAGGGCGGTCGCACCGGGAATGGCGATAGGCTCCATTCCGCGCTCCAGCGCCGCTTCAATTAGAAGCTTTCCAGGGTCGGACACACCCGGAGTCCCCGCATCCGTGACCAGCGCTACGCTCTGCCCGGAAGCGGTTTTCTCGAGCAGTTCGCCTCCACGCTGCCGCGCATTATGCTCGTTATAGCTGACCAAGGGTTTATGGATGCCGTAATAGGACAGGAGTTTTCGTGTGTGGCGGGTGTCCTCCGCAGCGATCAGATTGACCGCCCGGAGGGTGTCGAGCGCTCTCAGGGTGATGTCGGCAAGGTTTCCGATAGGCGTTGAGACAACGTAGAGCGTTCCTTCCTTTGCCTTTTTTTCAGCGTTCAGGTTCGAAGGCATTGACTATCCAGTTTATTTCGGGTTTTTCGCCGTCCCACCTGATCGCGACAACGTCGAAGCGTGCATGTGAGTCCAGCCGCCCCCGCTGTTTCAAATACCACAGGGCTGCGCGCGTCAAGCGCCTGCGTTTATATATGGTAATGGATTCCTCAGGGCTGCAGATCCCGTCCGCCTGCCGGGCCCTTACCTCCACGAATACAATTGTCTTTCCGTCTTTTGCGACCAGGTCTATTTCGCCCAGCGGACACCGGAAGTTTCGCTCGATGATTTTGATTCCGCTGTTCGAGAGGTATTCAGCCGCCGCGCTCTCGCCCTGTTTCCCTTTATTATATCGGCTTATCGTCATCACTGCAGCACTCCGTAACGGGCAAGACGCCTTTGAAAGTGATCCGGTGCAGCGAACATGGCCCATGCCTGCGAATGGCCTCGCAATGGCGGGCGGTGGCATAGCCTTTGTGGGAATCAAATCCGTATTGAGGAAATGTTTCGTGAAACTCGCACATCAGGCGGTCGCGATGGACCTTGGCGATTATCGAGGCGGCTGCGATGGAGACCGAAAGGCAGTCTCCCTGCACAATTCCCTTCTGCTCTATCTGGAGCGGGAGTTCGTATGGGCCGTCGATGAGGAGGAAATCCGGCTCTATTGCCAACTGGCCGACGGCGCTGGTCATTGCCTGGAAGGTTGCCTGGAGGATATTTATCCGATCTATTTCGGCATTGTCTACAACCCCGATTCCGATCGCCAGTGCGCGCGGCCGGATTTTAACGCAAAAACCTTCCCGCTGTTCGGCGGTAAGCCGCTTGGAATCGGTAATCCCTGGGAGGCGAACGCTTTTTGGCAAGACCACGGCGGCGGCGACGACGGGACCTGCCAGCGGCCCCCGGCCCGCCTCGTCTATCCCGCAAATAAAACGAAAACCCCGCCGGTAGGCATCCCTTTCATGGAGACGCATATCAACCGCCAGGGCTTCGATCAATCGGCGCTGCATGAGGCCCCCTTGGGAGTTTTGAGTTTTTAGTTTTGAGTTTTAACTTGACTCAAAACTGAAGAAGTTAGTTTGAGTTCTTAATTAACTCAAAACTAACAACTCAAAACTAAAAACTGCCCCTATGACTTAGCCGGCTCTCTCTTTTCGCGTATTCTGGCCGCCTTGCCGACCCGATGGCGCAGATAGTAGAGCCGGGACCTGCGGATGCGGCCTCGCCGCAGTATCTCTATTTTATCTATCTGAGGGGAATGAATAGGAAAAATACGTTCCACGCCAACCCCGTAGGACACCTTCCGGACCGTGAGAGTGGCGCCCATTTTGGCTCTATGGGTGCGGATCACCAGGCCTTCGAATACCTGGATGCGTTCTTTATCGCCTTCACGGATTTTCACGTGCACTTTCACCGTATCGCCGATCCTCAATGCCGGGATATCGAAGCGCATGTGATCTCTTTCGATCGTTTCGAGCAAGCTGATTCCCATTTTCATTCCTCCGTAAATAAATATGAAACAGGGCGCCGGAAAAGATTACCCCGTAAACTGAATTCAAATCCCCGGCTTATTTCAGATTGAATCGCGGGCATGGCCCACCTCGCAGAACGTGGAGATTCATCCTGTGTCTCCGGACGGACACCGGTTAACTTCGTCCCAGCAGTCGGTCCAGCAGGATAGAGGCAGCTGAGCGTACCGGAAGATGATTGTAGCCGCTAACGCCCGGAATCGGTTCGAGTACCGCATCCGCAAGATCGAAAACCTCCGGCGCGAGGCCCCATCCTGTCCCGAAGAGAAGGAGAAAGGGCCGGTTTTCCCTTTCAAGCAAATCCCGAGCCTCGCAATGGTGCAGAGCACCCCCTCCGTTTTTTGCGGTGGTGGCCCACAGGACAGGGGTCTCTCCGCTCTTTCGAGCAATATCCAGTATGGCCGAAGAGAGGCTTCCAACAACCCTTAGAAGCTTCATGGCCTCACGCCTCTCCGGCAGCATTTCGCCTCCCTTGCCCTCGATCCAGTGGGCAGTAAGCCGGTTTGCCAGCGCCTGCTGGTCCCTGAGAGGCGTAACTATATAACACGCCGGCACGCCGTAAGTGCGGCACGACCGTGCCAGGTCGTGAAGATCGAGATTCGTTATCGCCGAAGCGATTATGTCACCCATCCTGTTCAAGACGGGATAATGGAGGAGCGCTAAAAAAAGTTGCGCCATCATCGGTTCCACAGGCCCGCGCAGTCCGGCTATTCTTTTTCTTCAAGCTCTCGCCGGGCCGATTCAAGCAGGGCAATATCCTCAGCAGTGGGACTAAGGCGGGCAAAAAGATCGGGGCGGCGCATCCTGGTCCTCAAGAGGGCCTGCCCCCGCCGCCAGCGGCGGATGTTTTCATGACTACCGCAGAGCAGGACTGCCGGAACGCTCATGCCCTCGAAATCCTGAGGGCGCGTATACTGAGGATGCTCCAAAACCGGTTCGCTGAATGAATCCGCCACAGCCGAACCCACATTGCCGAGCACTCCGGGGAGAAGCCGGGCAACGGCGTCCACCACGACCATGGCCGCAAGCTCCCCACCTGTCAAAACATAGTCGCCGATGGATATCTGATCGTCCGTGAAATACTCGGCCACCCGCTCGTCAACCCCCTCGTACCTGCCGCAAATAAGAATGAGCCGAGGAAGTCGGCTCAGTTCTCGAGCAATCTCCTGGTTGAACAACCGCCCCTGAGGGGTCAGCAAAACGCTCCTGCCAGGAGGGCCGCAATCCTTGATAGCTCTAAGGGCCCTTGCTATCGGCTCCGGTTTCATGACCATGCCCTCTCCGCCTCCAAAGGGCCGGTCATCCGTCATCTGATGCCTGTCGGCGGCAAAATCACGTATGTTATTCACCCTGACATCAATCAGTCCGCGGTCGCGGGCTTTTCCCACTATGCTTTCTTCCAGGGGTGAAGAAAACATGCCGGGGAAAATGGTCAGGATTTCAAAGATCATTTATTGGAGACCTTCGGGCAAATCTACTATGAGCTTTCCATTCAGGAGATCCACTTCACCGATGACCTCCTCGATTGCAGGGATGAGCAATTCCTTTCCCCCCATTTCCACCACGTAGACGTCATTGCCTCCAGTTTCTAAAACGGTGCTCAAGGTCCCCAGAGGCTTCCCCTCTCTTGTCTCCACCGAAAGCCCAATTAGTTGGAAATGATAGTATTCGCCCGAAGGCAACCTGGGCAGCCGGTCCCTGTCAATAAAGAGATCCTTTCCCGTTAAAGCCTGAGCCTGGTCCATGCCGCCAATTTCTTCGAACTCAACGATCAAGACCCGTTTTTGTGAATTGAGGCTCACAAGGGTCAATTGTCGTTGCCCTCTGCCTTCGATTGAAAACAGCTTCTCTCCGGCTTCCATTTCCCCAAGAGTCTCGCCGTAAGGCAAAACTTTGAGCGCCCCCCGGATCCCATGAGTTCTTACTACCTTCCCAACGGCAACCAGAGAGGATTTGTCCATCGGTGTTATTCGATTATCTCCAAAACGGCCCGCTTGCGAATTTTTGTCGACGCAGCGCTCAGGATCGTTCTCATGGCGCGGGCAGTACGCCCCTGCTTGCCAATTACTTTCCCGAGGTCTTCTTTTGATACCCGAAGTTCGATAACAGAGGTCTGCTCACCCACTATCTCAGAGACCCTCACCTTCTCAGGGTTGTCAACCAATGCACGCGCCATAAACTCGATCAGTTCCTTCAACATGGTTTCCTCCGGATGAATGCGCTGCGTAAATAATTGGGAATCTAGCTCAGCTTTCCATGCTTCTGAATGAGGTTGCGAACGGTATCGGTCGGTTTTGCGCCCTGCCCCAGCCAGTACTGAAGCCTCTCGCCGTCGATCTGGACCTGTGTTTCCTTGGGCAGCGGATCATAGGTCCCGATTCTCTCTATGAACCTGCCGTCGCGCGGTGCCTCAGAAGAGGCGACAACAATCTTGTAAAACGGTCTTTTCTTTCTTCCTCCACGTGCCAAACGAATTTTAACCGGCATTAACTCTAGACCTCCTGTTTCATCAAACGTCCCCTTGCGGGGGACGACCAGCGCCTTTGATGGCGCTTTTGCCCAGTGAAATTGTTCTCTTTACCCGGCGCCGACCGAAGACGCAAGTCTCCTTTCGATTTTGCACAGTAAAATTATTTATCTAACCCATGATTCATAGATTAGAAAGGGAAAAATGACCCTTTTCGCCTTAACTTTCCCTTCTTTTTCTTGCCACCCCCGACGGCCCCCATCATCTGGCGCATCATCCGGCGCGAATCTTCATAGCCTTTGAGAAGCCGGTTTACGTCTTGAACGCTCGTCCCGCTACCGTCTGCAATCCTTCGCCTGCGGCTCGCGTTCAGTATATCTGCGTTCCTGCGCTCATCCCTGGTCATTGACCTGATGATGGCCTCCATGCGCACAAACTCCTTCTCATCAACCTGGACCTTCTTCAAATCCTTTAGCATCCCCATACCCGGAAGCATGCCGAGTATCTGTTCGAAGGAACCCAGTTTCTTAACCTGCTGGAGCTGGGAGAGGAAATCCTCGAGGGTAAATGTGTCCTGCCTGAATTTGCGCGCGATCTCCTGGGCCTGTTCAGCGTCAAAAGCCTCCTGAGCCTTTTCGATCATCGACAGAACATCGCCCATCCCAAGGATTCTTGAACTCATCCTGTCAGGGTGAAAAACCTCCAGGGCATCGAGCTTTTCACCAACACCGATCAACTTTATAGGACAGTTGGTGACCGATCGGATCGAAAGAGCGGCCCCACCACGCGCGTCGCCGTCCAGCTTTGTGAGAATGACTCCCGTAAGGCCGAGCTTTTCGTTGAACGAGCCGGCTATCTGTACTGCGTCCTGGCCCGTCATTGCGTCGGCAACCAGCAGAATCTCCGATGGCTCGAGGATGCTTTTGAGCCGCGAAAGTTCTTCCATCAGTTCAGCGTCTATATGCAGCCGCCCCGCCGTATCCACCAGAACAGTGTCACAATTTTCCTGGCGCGCGTAATTTAAAGCTTCTCTTGCAATTTGCTCCGGGGTCTGCCGGGATGTCGAAGAATAAACCGGAAGCTTCAACTGGCCGGCGAGGGTAATCAACTGGTCTATCGCAGCGGGCCTGTACACGTCGGCCGGAACGAGGCAGGGCCTTCTGCCGTCATTGGAAAGCTTCCGGGCGAGCTTTCCCGCAGTTGTCGTCTTGCCCGAACCCTGCAGCCCCACGAGCATCACCGCGACCGGCAGCCGTCCGGAAAGCTTGAGGGGCTCAGCGCTGCCGCCCATTAGCGCGGAAAGCTCTTCATGCACTATCTTTATGACCTGCTGGCCGGGCGTAAGGCTCTGCATCACCTCCTGCCCGACAGCCCTTTGAGCGATCCCGGCGACGAAATCCCTGGCCACCTTATAATGGACGTCTGCCTCGAGCAGCGCCATCCTAACCTCGCGAAGCGCCTCCCTTATATTGGCCTCGGTTAGCTTGCCCTGGCCCCGCAGGTTCTTGAATATCTTCTGAAATTTATCCGAAAGATTATCGAACATTTTCCCCGCCCGTTTCATCCGGTGTTTCCCGATGGAAACTAACCGGATGTTGAAGACCAGGTTCTCTTCTAATGCATGTGGGCACAATCTTCAAGAGCAGGTGAACAGGCAGGCGGTCCACCCTGAATTGAGTATGAGGGAAACAGCCGGCATGGCATCGGCTTTTGCCTCAAAATAACTCTGACATTTCTCCGGCTTCACGCAATGCAGACCGAACAATGTCGTCATGCAGCCAGTAGCCACCATCGCGCATTCCGCGTATCGTTTCACCAACGCTTTTCAGGTAACCCCGACGCTTTGCTTCAACGAGAACGAGGGCGGAGCCGATAACGTGCAAACCATAAACGCTTCTCGCAACTCTTCTTGCTTTTTTTTCATAGATGACCACAAGTTCTGCCTGGCTCTCTCGCGCAAGCTGAATAACCGAGGCTTCCCCTGCGTCAAGAATGGAATCGAGGAGTGGGTCAAAAGGACTCTTGAGCGATTTTACCTTTATCCACGAGGCTTGATTATACGCGGATAATCCAGCCGCTTCAGCAGAAACATTTGTGAGATCATCATCACTCCAGCACGATTTCCGTGAAAACCTGCGGGTCCGACATCTGCTTTATTTCGGGGTTTCCCGCCCAGACCATCGCAAACTCACGAAAATAACTCACTAGCGCGATGTTCGCCCTGAGGCGCATCCCCGGCTTCAACTCATCGAGTCCGAACCATTTCGCAGGGAAAAATGCTTCGACAGCCACGTGAGGCAAAGATTTTTCTATCCTCTGCACATGCCCCTCGATGGACAGTTTTTGCTCAGCAACGCCCTTTTCCACCCGAAAAAGCTGAGGCTTTATCTCAAACCCGTCAGGATAGGAAGAATTGTTTTCAGGAATGAGATAAACGGCCAGATGGTTCCGTTTGCCATCCGCCTCGACTGTAAAATGAAGCTGGAATGCTTCGGACTGGGGAAAGCTATCCTTGTAATCCAGGAAATTCGGGTCAACGTAGGTGTCCGAAAGGCTGAAAAGGTAAAAGCCCTCCGGTCTCCATGTAAGGTGCACGTCTCCAAAAGGGACATACGGGGGCGGCGCGATAAAGCCGGAAAGCAACGTTTTTCTCTTTTCCCACTCGATTAGTGACTGGTCGGAAACGTCAATTCGGTAATCCGCCCGGACTATCCTGACCGGCTGAACTCCAGCGCTCTGTTGCAGACTCTCTTGCCCCTCTGTGTCATTGGCGGCCCCTTTTTCCGACTTACCGGCGCTCCTTGCGTGCAGTGACTCCAGTACAGGATTGAGGTCCTTGAAATTCAGCGTCAACGCCTGGTATGGCCTGTTCGATATGTCGACAAGGCCCATATTGTAGTCTTCGCCGTCTTCGCGTCCGCCGAGCGGCTCGTCGCAGTACTGAAACCAGTGCGCGCCGACCACGTTCGGGAACCGGGCGAAGCTGAGCAGGGCGTTGCCTGCTCCCCACGCTCTCTCAGCTTGAGTAGGGACCGTCATGAGATGGCCCGGTTTTGCATGGACATTTCCGGCGGTCTCGTTGCGGTTGCCACTCCCGTTTTCGGCCGCTGCGAAAAAGAACTCGCTTACCAAAACAGGCTTGTGGCTGAGTTTGCATAACCCTTCGAAGAAGTACGGAGCAACCCAGCCGTCGGCGACATCAACGTTGTAGTTGGTCGAAATTACGTCCACATTGTCGCCCATCGCAAGGATCACGTTCTGGTGGTAATAGAGCGGAAGCCTGTCGCCAAGCACCAGCGCACCCGGGTGTGCTGTGTGAATGGCTTTGTACATCAGTTCGTAATAGCGCTTCGCGCAGGCGCTCATGAATCTGTCCACCAACCGGATTCCGTTTCCGCCTGCCCTCAGCTTGAGACTGGCTCCCGCCTTCTTCAAATCCTCAAAATTCCTGGCGCCTTCCTGAGGCGACCAATCGGAGAGCAAAGCCTCCCAGCTCCCCTTATAGTTATCGTAGATCATTTCCCACAGGAAACGTTTGGTGTGATTTTCCCAGGGCGCCTTCAGAAACCAGATAAAAAGAGAGGAATTCCACCAGCCGACCTCATTATCGCTGAAATATCCGATTAGTTGAGGCAGATTCCTGTAGGCGGCCGTAAGCTCTCTGGCCTTTTCCAGGGTCTTTTGCTCCATTTGCGGATCGAAGGGATCGAACCAGTGGAAGCGTGAATTTCGGCCGAGTTCCAGGTCCACCACGAGCGGGAACCCGAGATCGGGCGAGCCGTCGGACCATCCGCCTAGAGTATTGAATCCCCAATCTCTGAGCTGGCTTGCGATCTGTTTGCGCCATTGCCCGATGGAAGTGTAGAAATTCGACCAGCAGTATGCCTGTCCAGACCTGCTCTTTTCGCTCTCCTTGCCGGGAGTGACGATATTGACACCTTTTGAATAGAAAGGTTTCCCATCCGGATCTATCAGCCACTGGACACCGTCTATATCAGCCGTGCTCCATTTTTTGCCCTTGAGGTCCCCCTTTTCTGAAGGGGAGGGCGGGGGGATTTGCATTCCGGGGTCCTGGGCGAAAACCAACTGGCAGAGCGATATCACAACCAGCAGCACAATCATATGTCGAATCATGGACGCAGAATATACCTCTTGAAAATTAACCGGCAATGATCGATTTTCCGGGGGGATAGAGCATGTCCCCAATTTGGCGGCCTCGGCGGATGCATAAGCGCCGGCCGGTATTCGATGAGTTTATTGACCGGCCTCGACCTTAGCGGCAGGTTCATCGGCCTTGGCGAGGTGCCTGTAATAAGCGGCGTACTCAAGGGGGACTGTAATCACCTGCATCAAATCAAGGCTTCCGTACAGCTCGGAAGGCAGCATAAAGTTCCGAAAAAACAGTTGCAGCATCTGGAGTTGGCAGGCATGCGAAATTAAAGCCCGCCGCTTGCCTTCAACCTCCTCCGCACTCAGAGGCAATGTTATCCACTGCGTAGCGGCGAGAGTTTCACCCGAAACCTTGCTGTATCCCCCAATCCCTGTGCCGGCAATCTCCTTGGACCACTCACTGGCGCGTGGGTAATCCTTGTAATGCACCAGATAAGTCAGCACTCTGGCAGGAAGGGTATCCTCATCGGAGTAAATGGTCCGGAGCGCATCCAGGACGAAGACCCCGGCCGTTGCATGGTCCGGATGATAGTCGCGCGGATCTGGAAGCACGACCCAGTCGGGCGAAAATTCCTTGATCACGCGCTCGATCTCATCCCTGAGACTCACGCCCGAATACTTCACCCATCGGTTCATGCCTTTTCTGTGAGGCCGGTCGAAGAGGGTATGGGGAGATATAAACGGTTTTAGGCTAGACCAGTAGGATTCCCACAGGTCGTCTATGCCGTCATCAGGGAAACCCAGAAATGTGGCGTCCTCAGGCTGGAGACCGAGTTCACATAAAGCGTGGACCGCTTCTTCCTGCCTCTTTTTCCCGTATTCGATGAAATCTTTGGCGGAAAGGCGCGCATTCTTCACCCTGAGGCGAACGGCGTAAGTGTAACCGTCCCCGTTTGTGACAAAGACTACCCGGACTTTACCTTCCCTTTCGAGCACTCGTTGAATCAGTCCCGATGCCGCGATCGATTCATCGTCCGGATGGGGTGAGAAAATCATAACTCGGGTACCGGGAGGGACTGAAAGCTGGCCGTGAGGTATATAAGAGAAAGGATCGAATTTGAAGGCAGCCCCAGGGACTGCATTTTGTTTCTGTTGAATCAGGTCCTTGATCGAGTTTTCGGCCACCGGAGAAAAAACCGACATATCCTTCAAGTACTGCTCGACGGTGATTTCCTCCGCTGCACAAAGAATCGGCCCGCAGAAGATAATGGCAAAAATGAGAAATAATGCGCTCGCAGGCTTCACAAAAATACCTCACCATACATCTATTAGCAAAAATGAGACCACATATCCATTGCAAAAACAATTGAGATTGTCTATTCGACCGCCCTTCCCTGATCGTCCAGGCCGAATTGAGTGTGGTAAAGCGCGGCGAAAGGGCCTTGCGCCCTGATGAGGCCGTTGAAAGGACCCTGCTCAAGAACCTCGCCTTTGCCAAGCACAATGATCCTGTCTGCTTTGCGGACAGTCGATAGCCTGTGGGCAATAATGAAGGTTGTCCGGCGCGAAGTTAGTTGTTCCAATCCTTCCATGATAAGGGCCTCTGTCTCGGCGTCAACCGAAGAAGTCGGCTCATCGAGAATCAGAATCGGCG
>Ga0187875_10000850_pt1 | contig 24400 bp, 19 predicted proteins | sample June2016WEW_17_1_2_FD_132978 | JGI IMG/M metagenome (GOLD analysis project Ga0187875, IMG submission 132978) | Peatland microbial communities from SPRUCE experiment site at the Marcell Experimental Forest, Minnesota, USA - June2016WEW_17_10 | ecosystem: Environmental > Terrestrial > Soil >...
CGGGCCGGAAGGCCGGGCGCACACGGCCGGCGCGCAGGACCGTGGCCCAGGCTGTTACCCCAGCAGCTGGTACAGGCCCGGCGCGTAGCGGTCGTAGGCGGCTTCGAGTTCCGACGGGTCACCCGCAACGATGGCGGCCACGATCTCCCGGTCGAACATCCCATCACGCTAGAGCTCATCGGGGCTGGTCCGGGCGGGTTTCGTGCTACGGCGGTAACCGTCCGGGAACCTCCTGGTGACGGCGCGCTCGGGTGTGACGGCATGTGCCCGGTCTGACCTGCGCAGACCCGCCGCCCCGGTGCCCCAGGCCGCTCAGGGCGGCCCGGGCCCGGCCGCCGTGCGCCCCTGTGGCACGGCAGACCGGGCGCGATCCGGCCGCCCGTCGGTCGGGAGCGGGCGTGCTGGTGCTTGAGTGCGGCCGGCCGGGCCCGGGAGTGCTCGACGACGTTGCGGCCTCGGCGGATGCCACCACGAGCCGGCTGGCTGTGCCGGCGCCCCGCCAGGAACCTGCCCGTGGGCGCCCGGGCAGCGGAGGCGGCTGCGGATGGGAGGATCCGCCGGCTAGTTCCGCGCGCCCCGCCTGGGCGTCCAGGACCGGGACGTGTACGGACCGGACATATACGGCCCGGGCGCCGCCCATCGTTTCTGCTTCCGGATAATCGTTGCGCCGGAAAGAAATACACCGGCCAGGTTCGTCACATGCCTGGCGCGGCATTCGCTAATACCTCCGGGGGGTTTCCCCGATACCCTCACCGGGTTTACCGGCAGCCGGTGCTATTGATACGTCCCTCAACGTTATGCCAGCTCAGAGCCATACTTGATGACGTCACGACATCTCCTGCTTGCGACCAGAATAGCCTGGCCTTTACGCTTCTCCTATCGCGTCCCGGCGCACAGATAAGGCCCTTCACCGATCGCGCCGCAGCGAGCACCTCTGTGGCGAATTTAGCGCGGGAGCGGGAGAGCCAATCGTGAGTGAGATAGCCGTTACCCGGCGCGGCACGCGCGCTCCGGGTGACTACCGTGCTATCGCTCCGGCGGACTGGCCCGCGCCCGACGCCCGGCGGCGGCTGCAACTGGCCCTGGGTGCCGTGTGGCTGCTGGATGCGATCCTGCAGTACCAGCCGGTCATGTTCACCCGGGCCCTCGGCCGGATGCTGGCGGCCGCGGCACTGGGCAATCCGGCCCTGGTGAGCCGGCCGGTCATCTGGGATGCCCGCCTGGTAGGGCAGCACCCGGTCGCGCTCAACGCCGTCTTCGCCACTGTCCAGCTATTGCTGGCCCTTGGCATCGCCTGGCGGCCCACGGTCAAGGTGGGGCTGGGAGCCTCAGTCGTGTGGGCCCTCGGCGTGTGGTGGTTCGGTGAGGGCCTGGGCGGTGTGCTGACCGGGACGGCCAGCCCGGTCAGCGGCGCCCCCGGCCCGGCAGTCCTCTACGCGCTGCTCGCGATCCTGCTCTGGCCCCGCGACCGCGGCACCGCGGCCCTCGCCGGCGACCCGCCCGTCCCGTTTGTCGCGGCCCGCGCCGTGGGGGCCCCGGCCGCGCGGGCCCTCTGGCTCATCCTGTGGGCCAGCCTGGCCTACTTCGCGCTGCTGCCCGCGAACCGCGCCCCGCAGGCACTGCACGACACGCTGTCCGGCATGGCGCCGGGCGAGCCGGCCTGGCTGGCCACGATCAGCCAGCACGGTGCGGCGTTCCTGGCGCACCAGGGACTGGCCGCCTCGGTCGTGCTCGCCGCCCTGCTGATCCTGATCGCCCTCGGCGTGTACCTGCCGCCGGCCGGGGCCCGGGTGGCTCTGGCCCTGGCGGCGGTGATGGCCGCCGTGATCTGGGTGGCGGGACAGGCCCTCGGCGGCATTCTCACTGGCAGTGGCACCGACCCCGATACGGCACCGTTGCTGACCTTGCTTGTTCTCGCCTTCTGGCCTGCGCGCGGACCGATGGGGCGGGGACCATCTGCGCGCGGGCCGCAGGGAGGACCGTGACGTGGGGGGACCTTCCTGGCTCGACGGCATCCTCGCCGCAATCATGATCGCAACCGCCGGGTACTGCGCCGGCCGCCTGGTCATCGCCCGCGCACCGCGGCGGGCGGGCGGCGACGTCGACCTGATGCACACGGGGATGGGCGTGGCCATGGCGGGCATGCTGGTGAACTGGCTCAACCCACTCCCCGACCGCCTATGGGAGGGGGTGTTTGCGGTCGGCGCGGCCTGGTTCGGGTGGCGGGCCTGGAGCGGCCGCCGGGTCCGGGCCAGGGCGCCGGGCCGCAGCCGGCCAGCGCACCGTCACCCCGTCCCTCACCTCGTGATGTGTGGCGCCATGGTGTACATGCTGCTCGCCGTCCACGCGGGGAAGCCAGGGCCGGGGCCCGGGCTAGCCATGGGCGGACCGGCCGCCGCGGGCCGTTTCCCGCTGCTCGCGCTGGTCCTGGCCGTTTTCATGGTGGGCTACGTGATGTGGCAGGCGGACCGGCTGCCGGCCGCGGCCCGGGCCTCCCGGGCCGCGCTCGCTCTGGCCCCGGGGACAGGGTCCGGCGAGGGATCAGCCACCCCCGCCGCCCGGGCGTCCCTGGACGTGGCGGCCACGGACCTGGCGCTCAGCCCTGTCCCGCGGGCGCTGTCACCCCGGCTGGCGACCTGCTGCCAGATCGCGATGGGCGTCACCATGGGCTACATGCTGATCCTGATGCTCTAGGACCCGGCCGCGGCCGCCTCCCGATAGCGGTCGAGCGCCGCCTGCCTCGCCTGCTTGTGATCCACGATCGGCCCCGGGTAATCGAGGCCGATCCGGCAGCCCGCCCGCTCCTGCTCCTGCTCGGGCATGCGCCACGGCTCGGCCAGGTACTCGTCCGGGACCCCGGCCAGCTCGGGGACGTAGCGGCGCACGTACCGGCCGTCCGGGTCGAAGCGCTCCTGCTGGAGGGTCGGGTTGTAGATGCGCCGGAAGGCGGGCTGCGGGTCCACCCCCACGGACGCGATCCACTGCCAGTTGCCGTTGTTGCTGGCCTGATCGCCGTCCAGGAGCAGCCGCATGAACCAGTCCTCGCCGCGCCGCCAGTCGATGCCCAGGTCTTTGGTCAGGAATGAGCCCACCAGCAGCCGGACCCGGTTGTGCATCCAGCCTTCCCGCCGCAGCTGCCGCATGCCCGCGTCCACCAGCGGGAACCCGGTCCGGCCCTCGGTCCAGGCGGTGAACTCGGCGTCGTCACCTGCCCATATGAGCGTGCCGCGGTAGCGGGGCTGGAATTCCTGCCGGGCGTTCCCCGGATGGTGCACCAGGACGTGCTGGTAGAAGTCGCGCCAGCACAGCTGGCGCCTGAACGCCCCGCCGCCCTCCGCGCCCGCGCCGGTCCCGCGGGGCAGCAGGTCTTCCACCGCGCGCGCCGACAGGCAGCCGAACCGCAGGTAGGGAGACAGCCGGGACGACGCATCGGCACCAGCCTGGTCGCGGCCGGTGTCGTAGTCCCGCGCCGCGCCGTCCAGGAACTCCGCCAGCCGGGTCAGCCCGGCGCTCTCCCCGCCCGGGGCCGGCTCGGGCACTTCCTGCCTCAGGCCCAGGCTGGCCAGCGAGGGCACCCGGCCGTGGCGGGTCTTCGCGGGCAGGTCGATCCGCTTCGGAGGGTCCAGGACCGCGCGCCGGGGAAGGTCGTCCCAGTTGCGGTAGAACGGCGTGAACACCGTGTAGGGGCGGCCCTGCCCGGTGTGGATCGCGCGCACGTCGTCCACCACGCTGACCCCGGGATGGGCGTGCCCGGTGACGCCGGCCTGCTCCAGAGCGAGGCGCACGCGCCGGCCACGCGCAGCCTCGTACGGGCTGGGGTCGCGGCTCAGATGGACCTCGGTGGCGCCCGTTTCCGCGGCCAGCGCGGGCAGTTCCCGCTCAGGCGGCCCGTGCCGGATGACGAGCCGGCCGCCGCGCTCCGCGACCTGGCCATCGAGGTCGGCCAGGCTCTCCAGCAGGAACGCGGTGCGGGATCCGGACGCGTGCCGCCCGTGCAGCAGCCGGTCGTCCAGGCAGAACACCGGCACGATCTGCTCGTGCCCGGCCAGCGCCGCGCACAGCGCCGGGTGGTCGTGCAGGCGGAGATCCCGGCGGAACCAGACAAGGGCAACCATGAACGCCGAGGATAGGCGGTGTCCCCGGCAGGGACCGGCCGGGCGGCCGCGACGCGCGGGTCAGCTGGCCTTCACGACGCGGGGCTCAGGTCATCGGGCCAGGTAATCGGGCTGGGGCGAGGCCCCGCTAGGCGGCCGGTGGCAGATCCAGGTCCACAACGACCGGGGCGTGGTCGGACGGCCCCTTGCCCTTGCGGGCCTCCCGGTCCACGTAGGCGTCCTTGACCGCCGACGCCAGCACGCCGCTGGCCAGGACCAGGTCGATGCGCATGCCCATGCCCTTGTGGAACATGCCGGCCCGGTAGTCCCAGTAGGTGAAGGGCTGGCCCTTGAGCGCCCGGGCCGGGACGTCGGTGAGCCCGAGGTCCAGCAGTCCGGCCAGGGCAGCCCGTTCTTCCGGGGTGACGTGGGTCGAGCCGGTGAATGCGGCCGGGTCCCACACGTCGTCGTCGTGGGGGGCGATGTTGAAGTCGCCGCACACGGCGAGCCGCGATCCGACCCCGTCCGGGCCATTCGCGCTGAGGTCGGCGGCGAGCGCGTCACGCAGGACCGCGAGCCAGGACAGTTTGTAGGCCAGGTGGGGGCTGTCCAGGGCCCGGCCGTTGGGCACGTACACCGACCAGATCCGGCAGCCCGTGCAGGTGGCGGAGATGGCCCGGGCCTCCGGGCCGGGGAACCCCGGCTCGCCGGGAAAGCCGCGGCGCACGTCCTCCAGGCCTGTACGGGACAGGATAGCCACCCCGTTCCAGCGGCCAGTGCCGTACAGCGCGGCCTCGTAGCCGAGGTCCGCGACCTCCCCGACCGGGAAGCCGGCGTCGGGTGCCTTGGTCTCCTGCAGGCAGAGCACGTCCGGCCGGGTCTCCTCCAGCCAGCTGAGCAGCCGGGGGAGCCTGGCCTGCACCGAGTTGACGTTCCACGTGGCCAGCCGCATGGGTTTCCTTTCCGGCCGGTCAGGCGTTCGCGTGCAGGGCAGCGTTCAGCGCGATCCCGTGCCCGGCACGCTCGGTGACCCGGACCGCGCCGGTCTGAGAGTCGCGCAGCCAGAGCAGCCCCGGGCGGCCGGACAGGTCCCGGGCCTTGACCACCTGCCCGTCCGGCAGCCGGACCTTGGTCCCCGCGGTCACGTACAGCCCGGCCTCCACCACGCAGTCGTCGCCAAGGGAGATGCCGACGCCGGCGTTGGCGCCGATCAGGCACCGCTCGCCGACCGAGATGGTCTCCTTGCCGCCGCCGGAAAGGGTCCCCATGATCGACGCCCCGCCGCCCACGTCGGAGCCGTCCCCGACCACCACGCCGGCCGAGATCCGCCCTTCGACCATGGACGTGCCGAGGGTGCCCGCGTTGTAGTTGACGAAGCCCTCGTGCATGACCGTGGTGCCCTCAGCCAGATGCGCGCCCAGCCGGACCCGGTCCGCGTCCGCGATCCGCACCCCGGCCGGCAGCACGTAGTCCACCATGCGGGGAAACTTGTCGACCCCGTAGACGGTAACCGGGCCGCGCCGCCGCAACCGCAGCCGGTTGGCCTCGAAGCCCTGGACCGGGCAGGGCCCGTGGCTGGTCCACACCACGTTGGCCAGCACCCCGAAGATGCCGTCCAGGTTGCAGCCACGCGGGCGGATGAGGCGGCCGGACAGCAGGTGCAGCCTCAGGTACGCGTCGTGCCCGTCGGCCGGCGGCGCGGACAGGCGGCCGATCGTGGTGAGTACCGCGACGACCTCGACCCCCCGGGCCTCGTCCGGGCCGAGCAGCGGAGCCACGTCGGGGCCGAGCGCCTCAACTGCCTCGGCCAAAGACAGCCCGACGGTGCCGCTGGGCTGCGAGGCCGGGACCAGTTCCGGCGCGGGGAACCAGGTGTCCAGTACCGTCCCGCCCGGACCGGCTGCGCCGCTCACCACCGTGGCCAGGCCGGCACCCCGCGCCCCGGTCGCCTGAGGATCGATCCCTGAGTCAGTCACGGCCCACATGCTAGCCGCCGCCCCCCGCCGGAGGTCTTCTGCTCGTCACCCAGCGGCCCGAGCAGGCAGGCGCCGCCGACTTATCACCTATCTAGCGCACGTGAAACTCCCATAAAACGGACAGAAGGGTGCACCAGATAGGTGATATCTGGCCGCCGGCCTAGATCAATGTGACTGGTGATGCCGGTGTGGCGGCGCCTACCGCCAGCACCGGCGGCCGGAGGGGGCCAGCATCGGCGGCCGGAGGGCCAGCACCGGCGGCCGGAGGGCCAGCCTCGGCTAGTCGCCGAGCTCGGCGCGGCGGCGGGTCACGAACTCCTCCAGCTCAGTCCGGATCGCGTCATCCAGCGGCGGCGCCTCGTACTCCGCCAACGTCTTCGCGCAGATCTCCCCGGCCCGGGCGGTGGCGTCCTTGGCCCCGAGCCGCACCCACCGCTCGTAGTTGGCCGTGGAGGAGAGCAGCGGCCGGTAGAAGCACTCCCGGAACCGTTCCATGGTGTGCTGGGCCCCGAGGAAGTGGCCGCCGTGGCCGACCTCCTGGTGCGCGCCGAACGCGAGCGAGGCCTCGTCGATCTCCAGCGGGGTGAACTCCACCCGCAGCATGCGGAGCAGCTCGATGTCGATGATGAACTTCTCGTAGCAGCTGACCAGGCCGCCTTCGAGCCACCCGGCCGCGTGCATGACGAAGTTGGTGCCGGCCAGGAACGTCGGCAGCAGCGTCATCAGCGACTCGTACGCCGCCTGCGCGTCCGCCGTCTGGCTGGAGTTGAGGCCGCCGCCAGTCCGGAACGGCAGCCCGTAATGGCGGGCCAGCTGGCCGGTGCAGAACAGGCCGATAGCCGACTCCGGGGTGCCGAAACTGGGCGAGCCGGACTGCATGTCGATGTTGGACAGGAACGAGCCGAACACGACCGGGCAGCCTGGCCGGATGAGCTGGGCCAGCGCGATGCCGGACAGCGCCTCGGCCAGCTGCTGGACCAGCGCGGCCGGGATCGACACCGGCGACATCGCCCCCATGAGCAGGAACGGGGTGAGCACCACCGGCTGGTTCGCGGCGCAGTACTCGAACTGGGCGTCCAGCATCCGGTCGTCCCAGCGCAGCGGTGAGTTGCAGTTGATGAGCGAGATGGTGGCCGGTGTCTGCTCGATCGACGCCCGGCCTTTTTCCCGGCCCTCGCCGCCGCCGAACAGGATCTCGGTCATGGCGATCGTGTCGGCCGCGTTGGGTCCGGATACCACGTTGCCCATGTAGATCTTGTCGGTCACCGTCTGCAGCGCGTAGATCATGTCCAGGTGCCGTGAGTCGAGCGGCGTGTCGTTCGGCTCGCAGATCACGCCCCCGGCCGTGTCCAGTTGCAGGAAGGACTGGGCCAGCATGCTCAGCCGGCGGAAGTCCTCCATAGTCGCGTCGCGGCGGACGTCGCCGTCACGGACGAAGGGGCAGCCGTAGACCCCGCCGAACACCATCTGGTCCCCGCCGATGTGCACGCTGTTGGCCGGGTTGCGGGCCTGGATGCCGAACTGCCGCGGCGCCTTGGCCACCTGCTCCATGACGAAGTCCGGGTCGAGGAAGACGACCTCGTCCTCGACCTTCTGGCCAGCCCGGCGGAACAGCTCCAGCGCCTCGGGCTTGGCGAACTGGATGCCGATCTCGGATACGATGCGCCGCCATCCCTTGTCCAGCACGCCGATGGCGTCCGGGGAGAGGATCTCGTAGCGCGGCATCGTGTTACGGAACATCGCCACCTCCGGCCGTCTTGACCCTCCCTGGCACCGCTACGTAGCATCACATAGTAGAACAGAGTTCCGTAACATGGAACTTATGGGCTCGGACCTGACAAGCACGGAACTCATGGGCAGGCGTAGCGGGCAGCGCGGCAGGCGAGCGCCGGGGATGCGGGAGGCGTCAGTGGCCACTCCCACCGGCACGCAGGCGGTAGACCGGGCAGCTCCCACCGGCACGCAGGCGGTAGACCGGGCGGCGCGGCTGGTCACCGAGGTCGTGCACGCGCCGGACTCGGTCACGTTCACCGAGCTGGCCGCGGCCACCGGGCTGGCCAAGAGCACCACGTCGCGCCTGCTGGTCGCGCTGGAGCGCGGCGGGCTGGTGCGCCGCGACGACGACGGCCGGTTCCGCCCCGGCGACGTGTTCGTCCGGTACGCCTGGCGGGGCGGCGCCGAGGCGGGGCTCATCGAGGTGGCCCGGCCGTTCCTGGACCGGCTCGGCGAGCAGACCGGCGAGACCGTGAACCTGGGAGTGGCCCGGGACGGCCTGGTCGAGCAGATCTCCCAGGTGGACAGCAGATACCTGATCGGCGGGACCAACTGGGTCGGCCGGCCGGTGCCGCTGCACTGCGCCGCGCTGGGCAAGGTGCTGCTGGCCTACGGCGCGGCGCAACTGCCCCCCGGCCGGCTGGAGTCCCGCACCAGCCGGACCATGACCAGCCGGGCCGCGCTCGAGGACAACCTGCGCCAGGTCCGCCGGTGCGGGTACGCGGTCACCGACGAAGAACTGGAGCCAGGCCTGGTCGCGGTGGCCGCCCCCGTGTTCCGGGATGGCGCGGAGGTGGTGGGGGCCCTGTCGGTGACCGCGCCGGCCAGCCGTCTCACCCCGCCGGGCATCCCCGCGGTGGCGGCGCAGTGCGTGACCCAGGCCCTCGGCCTGTCCGCGGCCCTCGGCCACCGCCCGCCCGCCGGCCCCGGCCCCGGCCCCGGGCGCGACCCCGGCCCCGGCCACGGGCTCCAGCCCGATAAATCCCCCGCCGGGCGATAGAGAGAAGGTGCCTCGTGACGCAGGAGGAGCTGCTCCGCCAGCTTTATGACTTCACCCTGGTAGGCAACGCGCCCGAGGTGCTCAGCCTGACCAACGCGGGCCTGGAGATGGGGCTGGGCCCCGAGACCCTGCTCTACGAGGCGCTGATCCCCTCGCTGGAGGAGGTGGGCGCCCGGTTCGAGCGCGGCGACTTCTTCGTCCCGGAGATGCTGATCGCGGGAAAGGCCATGGCGGGCGCGCTGGAAGTTCTCCGCCCGCTGCTGGCCGAGACGGGTGCCCAGTCGATCGGAACAATCGTTATGGGAACGGTCAAGGGAGACGTGCACGATATCGGCAAGAACCTGGTCAACATCATGTTCGAGGGGGCCGGGTTCCAGGTCGTCGACCTCGGCGTCCAGGTCGCGCCGGAGAAGTTCATCGCCGCGATCCAGCAGCACAAGCCGGACATCGTGGGCTTCTCCGCGTTCCTGACCACGACCATGCCGATGTTCAAGGCGAACATCAACGCGCTGCAGAAGGCCGGCCTGCGCGACCAGGTCATCGTGATGGTGGGCGGCGCGCCGGTCACCCAGGAGTACGCGGACGTGGTCGGCGCGGACGGGTACGCGGCCGACGCGTCGGCCGCGGTGGTCCGGGCCAAGGAGCTGCTGCGGCAGCGCCGCGCGATGACACCGGCCTAGGGAGCGCGCGCATGGAAACAGTCCTCCGGTCGGCCACCAGGACCGTCACGATCGGCCCGGAGCACCCGTTCTGCATCATCGGCGAGCGGATCAACCCCACCGGCCGCAAGCTCTTCCAGGAACAGCTGCGCCGCGGTGACCTGTCCCGGATCGAGATCGACGTGGCGCAGCAGGTGGCGGGCGGGGCCATGGTCCTCGACGTGAACATGGGCGCGCCGCTGGCCGATGAGGCCGAGCTGATGGTGGCCGCGGTCAAGCTCATCCAGGGGCTGACCGACCTGCCGCTGTGCATCGACTCGTCGATCATCGAGGTGCTCGACGCGGGCCTGGCCGCCTACGAGGGCAAGGCGCTGGTCAACTCGGTGACCGCCGAGGACGAGCGGCTGGAGGCGATCCTCCCGCTGGTCAGGAACTATGGCGCGGCGGTCATCGCGCTCCCCAACGACGAGGAGGAGATCCCCGAGGACCCGCGCAAGCGCCTCGAGCTGGCCCGCAAGATCATCGACGTGGCGACCGGCCGGTTCGGCATCCCGGCCGAGGACATCGTGATCGACCCGCTGGCCATGCCGGTCGGCGCGGACACCTCGCTCGTCCTCAAGACCATGGAGACGATCTCGCTGCTGCGCGAGGAGTTCGGGGTCAACACCACGCTCGGCGCGTCCAACGTCTCGTTCGGCATGCCCGACCGGCACGCGATCGGGGCCGCGTTCCTGCCCATGGCCATCACCAGCGGGCTGACCAGCGCGATCCTGGACGCCCGGGCCCCGCAGATCGTCCGCGCCGTGCAGGCCGCCGACCTGCTCACCGGCCGCGACCCGTGGGGCGCCGCGTGGATCGCCGCGCACCGCGCCCAGCAAGCCCAGGCCCAGCGGGCCGCGCAGGCCGCGCAGGCCCAGGCCCAGGCATGACGATGGTGCCGCCCGGCACGGCCCCTGCGGGAGGCAGCACGCAGCCCTCAGTTCGCCGCAACGAAAACCGCCACGGCGCGCTCCCCCCGGACGCCGACCCGGGGACCGCCGGCCCGGTCCGCGTCGACCTGCGGTTCGAGCCCTCGGGCCGCCAGGTCCGGGTGCCCGCGGGGGTGAGCGTCTTCGACGCCGCGAGCTGGAACGGCATCGCGATCGACTCGACGTGCGGCGGCCACGGCACCTGCAAGAAGTGCAAGGTCCGGATGCTGGACGGAGTGGCGGCGCCGTCGCCGCTGGATATTCGCGCGTTCTCCCCGGATGAGCTGCGTGAAGGCTGGCGGCTGGCCTGCCGGGTGCTGGCCGCCGGCGACGCGCGGATCGAGGTTCCCCCGCTGGTCACCCGGCCCAAGGCGGCGACGGTAGGGGTCGGCCGCCAGGTCATCCTGCGGCCCGCGGTGCAGAAGCGCTATATGGAGCTGGACGAGCCGTCCCTGGCCGACCAGCGCAGTGATGTGGAGCGCATCCTGGCCGCGGTGGACGACCTGGAACTGCGCGTGGACCTGCACGCGGTCCGGGTGGCCGGCCGGGTCCTGCGTGCCGCGGACTACAAGGTCACCGCGGTGGTCGTCGATGACGTGCTGATCGACGTGGAGGCCGGGGACACCTCGGGACGGCTGTTCGGCGTCGCGTTCGACCTGGGCACCACGACGGTGGTGGCCACCCTGCTCGACCTGTCCACGGGCACGCCGGTCGCGGTGGCCTCGGCCCTCAACCAGCAGCAACCGTTCGGCGCGGACGTGATCACCCGGATCAGCGCCACGATGATGGACCCTGACACGCTCGCGCTGCTGACCGCGCTGGCCCAGCAGACCCTGGCCGAGCTGGCCGCGGAGGCCTGCGCGGCGGGCGGGATCGACCCGGCCGAGGTGTACGAGGTCGCGCTGGCCGGGAACGCGACGATGACGCACATCGTGCTCGGCATCGACCCGGAGCCGCTGGGCGTGGCCCCGTTCATCCTGGCCACCCGGCTGCTGCCCGAGGTGCTGGCCGCCGACCTGGGCGTGCCGGCTCACCCGCGGGCCCGGGCGGTGGTGTTCCCGCCGTTCGGCGCCTACGTGGGCGGCGACATCACGGCCGGGCTGCTCGCGTCGGGCATGGACCGGGACACAAGGATCCGGCTGTTCATCGACGTCGGCACGAACTGCGAGATCGTGCTGGGCAACCGGGACTGGCTGCTGGCCACGGCCGCGCCCGCGGGGCCGGCCTTCGAGGGCGCGGCGATCCGGTGCGGGATGCGCGCCGCGGACGGGGCCATCGAGGTGGTCACGATGACCCGGGACGAGCTGGAACTCAAAGTCATCGGGGACGCCGAGCCGGCCGGCCTGTGCGGGTCGGGCCTGGTGGACGCCGTCACCGGGCTGGTCCGGCTGGGCCTGCTCGACTCCTCCGGGCGGCTGGTCACCGAGGAACGGGCCGCGGAGCTGGCCCCGGCGCTGGCGGGCCGGCTGACCCAGCTCGGCGCGGAGCGGGTCTTCGTGCTGCACTGGCTGGGTGAGCCCGGCAACGTGTCCCGGTCGGTCTACCTGTCCCAGCGGGACGTCCGCGAGCTGCAGTTCGCCAAGGCGGCCATCGCCACCGGGTGGCGCATCCTCCTGGAGGAGGCCGGGCTGGAGCCGGGCGACATCCAGCAGGTGCTGCTGGCCGGGTCGTTCGGCAGTTACCTGTCTCCCGCCAACGCGATCCGCCTGGGCCTGGTGCCCGACATCCCGGTGTTGCGGGTGGTCAGTGCGGGAAACGTGGCGGGTGAGGGAGCCAAGATGGCCCTGCTCAGCGTCCGTGAGCGGGCGGGCGGGCTGGCCCTGCTGGAAGAGGTGAGGTATGTCGAGCTCTCCGACCGCGCCGACTTCAACGACCGTTTCGTCGATCAGCTGGCCTTCCCGGACTGATCCGTCCGAGTCCGGGCCGCGCCGCCACCAACCCCACGCACCCCACGCACCCCACCCACCCCACCTACCCCATTTGCCCTCGGAATACCGTGCGCCCCACGCACCTCAGGAACCACATTCGCCTCACAGACCTCACGAACACCAGAGGCCGCACGCGACTCAGGTGGTGGTCATCGCTTGCGGGGCACTCGGCGGCCCCATCCGGGAGATCGCCGCCCGCCGGGGCTGGCCGGTGGAGCTGCACTGCCTGCCCGCGCTGCTGCACAACCGGCCCGCGGCGATCACCCCGGAGGTCGAGCGGCTGGCCGTGGCGGCCCAGGCCCGCGGCCTGCCGGTGGCGATCGGCTACGCCGACTGCGGCACCTACGGCGCGCTGGACGAGCTGTCTGCCCGGCTGGGCCTGCGGCGGCTGCCCGGGCTGCACTGCTACGACCTGCTGGCCGGGCCGGACCGGCTGGCGGCGCTGTTCGAGGCGGAGCCCGGTACCTACGTGCTGACCGATTTCCTGGTCCGCAGTTTCGGCCGGACGGTGGTCGCCGGACTCGGCCTGGACCGCTACCCCGAGCTGTGGCCGGACTACTTCGGGCACTACCGCCGCGTGGTGTGGCTGGCCCAGTCCCGCGACCCGGCACTGTCCGCCGAGGCGAAAGCCGTCGCGGCCAGGCTCGGCCTGCCCCTCACCGTGATCGACACCGGCACGGCCCGCCTGGAACGCGAACTCGAACGCCTCCTGGCCGGCTCCCCCCAGGCCAGCTCCCCCCAGGCCAGCTCCCCCCAGGCCTCCGCCGGGAACCCCCTCCCGGCCCCGGGCTCACCTCCCACCCCACCAGCACCTCCTGCCCCACCCATAACGGCTGGCGTGGCCGGCGGCGTCGTGCTCAGACGATTGGTGTCGCTAGGACAGCACCAATCGTTTGATCACGAAACCGGGCCCGCAGTTGCGGCCACGGCGGAGACCCCACAGGTCACAGCAGCCCCGCAAGCCCCAGAAAATCCAGCCATCGAGGCGGGGCGGTGCGCGGCGGGCTGACCAGCGCGGCGGCGCTGCTGGCGCAGCCGCGCTACGAGGTCTTCCCGTCGGGGTCGGTCGAGCAGGTCGTGGCGGACTGGGTCCCGCCCGGCATGACCGTGACCGTGACCGCCTCACCGGCGCGGGGGCTGGATGCCACGCTGGACCTGACCGAGCGGCTGGCGGCCCGGGGCTACCGGGTGGTGCCGCACCTGTCCGCGCGGCTGGTGGTGGACGACGCGCACCTGGGCGCCATCGTGACCCGGCTGCTCGCCTGCGGGGTGGACGACGTGTTCGTGCCTGCGGGCGACGCCGATCCCCCGGCCGGCCGGTTCGACAGCGCGCTGCCCCTGCTCACCCGCCTTACCGAGATGGGCCGCCCGTTCGCCCGTGTCGGGATCACCGGCTACCCGGAGAGCCACCCGCGGATCGACGACGACATCACCGTGCAGGCCATGTGGGATAAGCGGCATCACTCGTCCTACATCGTCAGCAACCTCTGCTTCGACCCGGCCGTGCTGCGCAAGTGGGTGGCCCGGATCCGGGCGCGTGGCGTCACGCTCCCGCTCTACGTGGGGCTGGCGGGCCCGGTGGAGCGGGCGAGGCTGCTGCGCATGGCGGCCCGGGTGGGGGTGACTGAATCCACACGGTTCCTGGCTGGGCACACGGACTGGCTTCTGCGCCTCGGCCTCCCCGGTGGCTACAGCCCGGAGCGGCTGCTGGACCGGACGGGTGCGGCACTGACCGTGCCCAGTGCGGGCGTGGCCGGCCTGCACCTGTTCACCTTCAACCAGGTCAGGCAGACAGAAGAGTGGCGGGTCGCGCTGCTGCGGCGACTGGCGGGACCAGACCATGGCCAGCTGGCCATCTGACAGGTCCCGCCGGGACCCGTTTCTGGTCACGCGCCGCCGGCCGCAATGCGTTTCCTGATGCCTACAGAACGCTGCCCACACCAGGCTGGCCCGTCATAGGCTGTCTTGTGCAACTGTTTCGATCAACTGCAACGGATCGCGCGAGATGTCCGGATGTGGGCGGGAGCAGACGGTGAACAGGCACACAACGGCAACGAGGTTGCCGGGGCCCAGATGGCCATCGCGCCGGCCCGCTTAGTGGAGTGGCCGCTGCGTTGCGGCCCGGTCCCGCCCCTCGCTGACTGCCACAGCCCGCGTCCTGAGACCGGGCTGGGCCGGATCGGCAAGCTCGATCCCGGGGACACCTTAATTCTCGTCCCCGGCCCCGATACCGCTCCTTCCGGGAGCGCCCCTTCTTCCGGCAGGCCTGCTTACCTCGCCGCCTCCGGCGGTACGGGCAAGACGCAGCTGGCCGCGGCGCTGGCGCACCAGCTCTGGGATAGCCGGGGGGTGGACCTGCTGGTCTGGGTGAAGGCCAGCAGCAGGAACGCCGTCCTGGCCGGCTACGCGCTAACCCTCGCGGAACTGGGCGCCGCCGATGCGGGTGACGACTTGCTGACCGGAGCGCAGCGCTTCCTGGCCTGGCTGTCCAGCACCGAGCGGCGGTGGCTGGTGGTCCTCGATGACCTGGCCGATCCGGCCGACCTGGATGGCCTGTGGCCCGCCGGGAACGACGGCCGGGTCGTGGTCACGGCCCGGCGGGACGACACCCTGGCCGCGCCGGACCGAAGGATCGCGCCCGTCCCCGCGTTCACCACCCGGGAAGCCCTGGCCTACCTCAGCGCGCGGCTCGCCACCGACCCCGGCCAGCGGACCGAGGCCCTGGACCTCGCGCACGACCTGGAGTGCCAGCCGCTCGCCCTGGCGCACGCCACGGCCGCGCTGATCTGCACCGGGGCCAGCTGCCGTGACTACCGGGGCTGGTACCACGACCGGAAGCGCCGGATGAGCAGCGCCAGCCTGGCCGCCAGCGGCGGCCCGGGCAGTACCGGATGGGACGGGCCGGGAGCGGGCGGCACCGGACCGGGCGGCACCGGACTGGATTACGACGCGCTCGGCCATGCCAGCGTGACCTGGTCACTGGCCATGGACCTGGCCGACCAGATCCCGCCCGCCGGCTTCGCCCGGCCCGCCCTCGTGCTGGCCGCCCTGCTCGACCCGGCCGGCATCCCCGGGATCGTCTTCACCACCCCGGCCGCCTGCGGTTACCTGACCGGCGATCCGGCCATGCCCGCCGAGCCTGTCCAGGCCCGCGACGCGGTACACGGCCTCGCCCGGGCCGGGCTGGTCACGATCAACGCGGCGAGCACCACGCGGACCGTGCAGGTCCATCCGGCGATCCAGGCCATGACCCAGGGAATCATCCCGGCGCCGGAGTTCGAGGGGGCCGTCCGGTGCACCGCGGACGCGCTGCTGCAGTCCTGGCCCGCGGACCCGGTTCCGTCCCGGCTGGCCCAGGCCCTGCGGGACTGCACGGTCAGCCTGCGCGAGTGCGGCGGGGATCTGCTCTGGATCCCGGAGATCCACCCGGTCCTGCTGCAAGCGGGCCAGAGCCTGGACAGCGATGAGATCAGCGGCCCGGGCCTCGCCTACTGGCAGGAGATGCTGGAGACCAGCTCCCGGGTGCTCGGCGCTGACCACAGCCAGGCCTTCCGCTGCCGCGACGGCCTGGCCTCAGCCTACGAGGCGGCGGGCCGGCTGGACGACGCGATCGGCGTGCACGAGCGCACGCTGGCGGAACGGCAGCGGGTCCTGGGGAAAGACCATCCCGACACGCTCGCCTCGTCCGGCCATCTCGCGCGGGCCTACGCCGCCGCGGGGCGGCACGCCGAGGCCTTGCAGATGTACGAGCGGGTGGTCGCGGACCGGGAGTGGGTGCTGGGCAGCTACCACCCGGACACACTGGCCGCGCGCGGCGAGCTGGCCGGCGCCTACCTGGCCGCGGGCCGGCCCGAGCATGCCCTCCCGGTGTACCAGCAGACCCTGGTGGACCTGGAGCGGGGGCTGGGCCCTTCGCACCCGGACACGCTGACCGCACGGACGGGGCTGGCCCAGGCCTACCACACGGTCGGGCAGCTCAAGCGGGCCCTTCCGGTCTACGAGCAGATCCTGGCCGACCGGGAAAAGGCACAGGGCCCGGACGACCCGGACAGCATGACCGCCCGCGCCGACCTGGCCTACGCCTACCGGACCGCCGGGCGGATGAAGCAGGCGCTGCCGCAGTACGAGCGGGTGGTCAGCGACCGGGAACGCGTGCTGGGCAGCTACCACCCGGACACGATGACCGCCCGCGGCAACCTGGCCAACGCTTACCTAGCCGGCCACCGGGTCAAGGACGCCATCCCGGTGTACGAGCGGACCCTGGCCGACCGCGAGATGGCCCAGGGGTCCGACGACATGGACACCATGACGGCCCGCGGCAACCTGGCCAACGCGTATCACTCGGCCGGGCGGCTCAAGGACGCGCTCCCGCTCTATGAGCAGACCCTGACCGCGTGCGAGCGGGTGCTCGGCCCGACCCACCAGTCCACCCTGACCTCCAGGGCGAATCTGGCCTCCGCCTACCACGCCGCGCTGCGGCTGTCCGAGGCTGTCGCGGTGTTCGAGCGCACCCTGGCCGACTGTGAGCAGGCCCTCGGCCCGAATCACCCGCTGACCCGCGCGGTGCGGGAGAACCTCGAGGCCGTCCAGCGGGCCTGACCCCTGACCCGGCCGGTCCCGCGGACTGACCTGCCGGAGGCTGGACCCGCCGGATGTATCCGGCGGGTCCAGCCCTCAGGCCCGCTCTTTCAGGGCCTTCACCAGCGCCGGGATCACCTCGGCCAGGTCGCCGATCACCGCGTAGTCGGCCCGGGACAGGATCGGCGCCGAAGGGTCGGTGTTGATCACCACGATGTGCCTGGCGCTGGCACAGCCCGCCATGTGCTGGATCGCCCCGCTGATCCCGCAGGCCAGGTAGAGCTCCGGGGTGATCTTGGTTCCGGTCTGGCCGACCTGCTGGGTGTGCGGCCGCCAGCCCTGGCTGGTGACCACGCGGGAGACTCCGACGACCCCGCCGAGCAGGCCGGCGAGTTCTTCCAGCGGGCCGAAGCCGTCCGGGCCGCCGACGCCGCGGCCCCCGCCGACCACCACCCGGGCGGTGGCCAGCGACACCCCGCCGTCGCGGCCGGCCGACACGGCCGCCCGGACCCGCAGGTCCGCCGGGTCCAGGCCGGGCTCGTGGACATGCACGGCTGGCTCCGACGCATCGCCTGCCGGGACGGAACCGGCCGGGTCAGCGTGGACCGGCACCGGCGGCACCGCATCGGTGGCCACGGTGAGCAGGGCGGGTGTCCCCTCCAGGGTGGCGTCCTCGATGAGCAGCCCGGCCCACCGCTGGCGCGACACCGCCAGGGTGCCGTCCGCGGCAGGGGCGGCCGCGACGGCGTTCGCGGCCATCGGCTGGCCGGTCAGCGCGCCGAGATGGGCGAGCACCTCGCTGCCGTAGTCCGTTCCCGCCGCGACCACCGCGGCGGCCAGGGTCACGCCGAGCAGGCCCTCCAGGGTCCGCGCCCAGGCCTGCGGGGCGTACCCGTCCAGCGCGGCGGGCTCGACGACGTAGGCCTCGGTCACCCCGTAGTCGCCGAGCAGGCGGGCCGGGACCCGGTCCGCAGGCCCGAACGCCACGGCGGCGAGGACCGGGCGGGCCGCGCCGGGCGCCACTGTTCCCGGATCCGCTGGGCCGCCGGTAGCCAGCGACCGGGCGAAAGTCAGGGCGCGCAATGACGCGTCCGTCACCCCGGCCTCGTCCAGTTCGACCAGGCAGAGCACGTTCATTTCAGCACGCTCATCTCAGGACCCCCAGCTCGTCCAGCAGCCGGACGAGGGCGGGCACCGCGTCCGTCCCGGTGCCCAGCACGGTCGCCTGCTGCCGCGGCTGGTCCGGCACCCGGAGCGCCCGCTTGCGCAATCCCTCGGGCCGCCACTGCGGCTGGTACTGCTCGATGGCGGCCCGCTTGGCCCGCAACCGTCCCGGCAGGGAGGGATAGCGGGGCAGGTTGATGCCTTCCTTGACGGTGATCACCGCGGGCAGCCCGAACTCGAACGTCTCCTCATGACCGCGGTACTCCCGTCGGGCCCGCGCCGCGGCCCCGGTGATCTCCAGGTGCTTGATGCCGGTGGCGCACGGCCAGCCGAGCGCATGCGCTACCCGCACCCCCACCTGGTAGTCCCCGGTGTCAGCCGCCTCGTTGCCGAGCAGCAGCAGGTCATAACCCGGCCCCTCGGCGGCCCGGCGGCGTGCCTCGGCCACGATCGCGGCGGCGGTGGCGGCCGGGCCCCACTCATGCCCGCCGTCTTCCAGCAGCACGGCCCGGTGGGCGCCGAGCGCGAGCGCGTCGCGTAGCTGATCCGCGGCCTCGGACGGTCCCAGGGTCAGCACCGACACGGCGCCGCCCAGCCGCTCGGTGATCTGGACGGCCTCCTCCACGGCGCATTCCTCGTGCGGGCTGATCGCGAACCCGGACATCCGGGTGTCCACGTCCCGCCCGTCCGGGGTGACCACGATGCGGCCGCCGACCTGGGGGACCCGCTTCACGCAGACGGCGATCTCCACCGCCGGTCAGCTCCGGATCCGGGCGTTGTCCGGGTCGAACAGCGGGGTGGCGCCAGCCACCGCCACAGTCACCGGGTAGGTATCCCCGAAGCACTCGACCTGGAGCCGGGTGCCCGCGCTGGCCTGGGCCGGGGGCAGATAGGCCATGAGCAGGTGCCGGCCCACCGACGGGCCGGATCCGGCGCTGGTCACGTAGGACGGCCGGCCTTTCGCGTCCACCAGTCGCTCGCCGCTGGCCGACAGGATGGGCTCGCCGCCGAGCATGTACCGGGCCGGGCCGCCGGGCGGGGTGTGGTCGTCCAGGGTGAGCGTGCACAGCACCGTGGCGGGCGGCCCGGCCCGCTGGGCCAGGTAGGCCTCCTTGCCGATGAACGGCTGGGCCTTCACCTTCGGGCGGGTCATCCCCGCCTCGACCAGCGTGTAATCCGCGGTCAGCTCGTTGCCGAAGGCACGGTAGCCCTTCTCCAGCCGGCCGGTGGTGCCGTACACGCCGATGCCGACCGGCACCAGCCCGTGCCGGGAGCCGGCCGACCAGAGCGCGTCCCACAGCTTCCCGCCCTGCTCGATGGGCACGTGCAGTTCCCAGCCGAGCTCACCGACGTAGGAGATGCGTGAGGCCAGCACGGACAGCCCCGCGATCTCCACCTCCCGGCAGGTGCCGAAGGCGAACCCGGCGTGGCTCACGTCATCACGGGTGACGGACTGCAGCACCTCGCGCGCCCGCGGCCCCCACAGCCCCAGCGTGGCCTGGGCGGAGGTCAGGTCGGCGAGCGCGGCGGTGCCGTCGGCGGGCAGGTGCTCGCCGAACCAGGCCAGGTCCGCCATGCCGGTCGCGCCGCCCGTCACCACCCGGAACCGCTGCGAGCCGAGCCGCATGATGGTCAGGTCGGCCTTGAACCCGCCCCGCTCGTCGAGCAGCGAGGTGTAGACGACCCGTCCTGGGGCCACGTCGAGCTGCGCGACGGCCAGCGACTGCACCACGTCCAGCGCGGACGGCCCGGTCACGTCGAAGACCGCGAATGCCGTGAGGTCGACGAGCCCGCACGCGTCCCGCATGGCCAGGTGCTCCGCGTTGATGACCGGCGACCACCAGCGGGCGTCCCACTCGGCGTCCCGCGGCATCAGCCGCCCCGCATACCGTTCCAGCAGCGGCTCGTTGGACGCGTACCAGTGCGGCCGTTCCCAGCCGGCCGTCTCGAAGAAGACCGCGCCCAGATCGCGCTCCCGGTCGTAGACCGGGCTGACCCGCACCGGGCGGCCGGACTCCCACTGCTCGGACGGGTGCACGATCCCGTACATCTTGTTGAAGCCCTCCCGGGCCCGCGCCCGGACATGGGCCACGGTGCGCTGGGACGGGTAGAACCGGGCGATGTTCGCCTCGTCCACGTCCACGGACGGGACCTGCCCGGTCATCCACTCGGCCACGGCGCGGCCCACGCCCGGACCCTCCTTGATCCAGCTGGCCGCGGCCGACCACAGGCCGTCCACCTCCGGCGCGGGACCGAGCAGCGGGTGGCCGTCCGGGGTCATCGAGATCAGGCCGTTGATCGCGTACCGGATGCCAACCTTCTCGTCACCGAGCAGGTCCGGCATCAGTTCCAGCGCCTCGGCCAGCTGCGGATCGAAGTCGTCCGCGGTGAAGGGCAGCTCGGTCGGGGACAGCGCGGATTCCTCGATCGACGGGATGTCGTCCGGGGGGACGATGATCGGCCGGTGCGCGTAGGAGCCGACCTCCATGTCCCCGCCGTGCTGACGCTCGTACATGTTGGTGTCCACGTCACGCACGATCGGGTAGACGATTTCCCCCTGCGTGCCGGCGAACAGCGGGATCGGGCCGACGCTGATCATCTGATGCACGATCGGGGTGAGCGGGATCCGGGCGCCGGCCATCCTGGCGATGCGCGGGCTCCACACGCCGCAGCAGACCACGCAGATGCCGGTCTCGATCTCCCCCGCGGTGGTACGCACCGAAGTGATCCTGGGTCGCCCGTTCCGGCCCCGCCCGCTGGTGTCGATGCCGAGAACCTCGGCGCCGGCCAGGACCTGGAGCGCGCCGGACCGCTGCGCCTCCTCCCGCATCAGCGTGCCGGCCCGCAGCGAGTCGACCACGCCCACGGTCGGGAAGTGCGCGCCGCCCAGGATCACCGACTCATCCAGGTACGGCACCAGCTTGGCGACCTCGGCAGGCGAGATCACCTGGCCCGGGATGCCCCACGCCTTGGCGGCGGTGCAGCGCCGGTGCAGTTCATCCATCCGCGCCTGGGTCCGGGCCACCTCGATGCCGCCGCTCTGGGTGAACACCCCGAGCTGCTGGTACTGCTCGGTGCTGTCACGGGTCAGCTCCATCATCATCTTCGAGTACTCGATCGGGAAGATGAAGTTGGAGGCGTGCCCGGTCGAGCCGCCCGGATTCGGCATCGGGCCCTTGTCCACCAGGACCAGGTCCCGCCAGTCGAGCCGGGCCAGATGGCAGGCCAGGCTGTTGCCGACGATCCCGGCGCCCACGATCACCGCACTCGCCCGGACCGGTGTGTCATTCATGCCGCTGATTCCTGCCCATCCGTGTCGCGTCCCGTCCCCGCTGGCCACGGGGGTTGCCTCGGCCCCGCCACCGGCAACTCTGGCGGCGGGGCCGGGGCACTCAACTCATGCCGAGCCGTGCTAGCGCGCTGCTGCGCTTAGCCAGCCCGGGCTGCTCACCTCTGCTTACCCCACTCTGCTCACTCGACTGGGATCTCCTTGTTGATCAGTCTCAGGTCGATGCCCTGCCTGGTGCGCACGACCCGGGCGATCACGTAGATCACGATGGCCAGCACGTACATGGCGCCCATGTAAATGAGTGAGTCGTGACTGTTCACGAAATAGTTGTCGTTACTGAGCCACTCGTAGAGGTTGAAGACGAGCAGGCCGATCGTGACGACCCCGGCCACCGGGACGATCGGGACGCCGAGCAGCTTGATCCGGCTGGCCGGCGAGGCGCGCCACAGGTCAGGCTTGACGAAGGGCAGGAGCACGACGGCGATGGCGCTGCCCAGGTAGGTGACCGCGATGACCAGCGTGGCGTCCAGCGTGTAGGACCGGAACGTGGTCGAGTACGCATAGACCGCGGCCAGCCCGGCCGCTGGGAGCAGCATCAGGATCAGCGACCACACCGGGACCTTGCGCCGCTCGGAGACCTCGGCCGCGCGGTCCGGGAGCACCCGGTCGAACGCGGCGGCGAAGATGACCCTGGTCGAGGACAGGAACAGGGTGCCGACCCAGGCGAAGAACCACAGGCTCAGCACGAGGATCAGTACGACCTGGAACGCCGTGTTGTGCACCAGCCAGCCCGCGAACATGAACGGGTACGGCCAGATGCCGAACTGCGGCGTCAGGTTGTAGTCCAGCGCGTTGAGGTTCTGGTAGAAGCCCCAGCCGACGGTCTTGGCGACCAGCAGCAGGAAGATGACGGTCAAGATGACCGTCATCCACAGCCCTGCGAACATGCCGGCGAATACGCGGCGGAAGTCACTCGCCCCGCGGACCTCCCCGTAGAGGGTGGTCCCCCAGTTCGGCCACAGGAGGAAGAACATAAAGGCCGGCACGAGCAGCATCGTCGGCCCGAGCGGGCCGAACCCGAACGGCGACGTGGTGTACCCGGCCTTGTGCGCCGCGACGTTGGTGGCCTGGTACGCGTTGTGCACCCCGAAGAGCTTCTGGCCTTCGAGGTTGAACGAGCTCACGAAGCTGGCGTGCGAGTTGACCAGGAGCAGCACGACCACGACGGCGAAGCCGACCATGCCGCCGAGGAAGAACCACCTCTGGACCTTCGCGTACCCGGCCATCCCGAGCGAGACCAGCACGCCGGCCAGGGCGATCGTGATGAGCGTGACGATGAAGATCCCGTTCTTGGTGCCGAACCAGGCGGCACCGCCCGCAGGCCAGGTCCATTTCATCGTGGCCCACAGCGGCTGGAACAACTGGACCGAGAGGATGTTGCCGTAGATGGGCGCCCAGAGCCAGAGGATGAACCACCAGCCGGTGGCGGCCAGGACAAAGCCGATGCCACTGCCCAGGATCCGGCTCTGCCAGACGTAATCACCCCCCGCCCTCGGGATGGTGACCACCAGGCCCGCGTAGGCGATGACGAGGAACGAGACCCAGACACCTGAAATCAGGACCGCGGTGATGAACTGGCCCTTGGGGAAGGCGGGCCCGGCGAAGGTGAACTCATAGAGCCCCAACGTGACGAAGTTGGTCGCCAGGCAGGCGTAGATGATCGAGTCCCGGACGGACCAGCCACGGACCAGCCCGGTGGCTTTGCGTAGGAACAGTGTCGGCGTCTCGCCGCCAATTGCGTCAGTTGCCATGCTGATCTCCCAGTTGGGGGCCTTTTGGGGGGTGGCGGGGCCAGCCTATTGCTCAGGCACTGACAAGCCGGCCGGTTTCAGCCATTTACCAGAAGGTACTTAGTGACCTTCCCCTTCTTGGCGTTCAGCTCGAGTACGGCACCCTGCAGGACGCCGTCGCCGTAAACACTGCCGGGATTGATGGCCAGTGTCCGGCCCATGCGTTTGATGCCACGGCTCTCGTGGATGTGCCCGTGCACCGAGAGCATTGGCTGGTAGTTGTTAATGGCGTCGCGCACGGCGGTCGATCCCACCGGCTTCATGACCGCCCCGCCATGCGTCGGCCGTAGCGTTTCGTCGAGGGCGGGGGCCTCATCTAGCCCGGTCCCGTAGGGCGGGGCGTGGAAATTGAAGATCGCCCGCTCCATGTCAGGAATCTGGCTGACCACCGCGTCGATCTTTTCCTTGAGCTGTTCCTCGGGAGCCTCGCGGAATGTGTTCCACGGGGTCGGGTTGGTCCAGCCCATCGACACCAGGTGGAAGCCGTCGAGGTCGAGGGACTTGGCCTCGCCGAAGGTGACGCTCGGCGAGGCCTCGATGATGTCGTCGATCTCCCAGATGTCGTCGTTGCCGCCGTTGAGGATGCACGGGATGTCGCCGCCGCCAAGCTTCCCGTCGGCCATGTCCAGCCACCGGTCCAGCGAGCGGGTCATCTCCTCGCTGAACCGCCGGTCCACCGCGCCCTCTTCGTCGCTCAGGACCTGCAGTTCATCGGGGCTGACCAGGGCCGGGTAGTGCCCGGCGTTGCGGATTTTCTTCTCTACTTCTTCGAGTTCGGCCCTGGTCTCCATGCGGATGGTTTCGCCGCGGACCACCGCCTGCCAGTAGCCGCCGTGGGAGACGACCGGCACCATGACCTTGCCAGTGACGTCCCCGCCCAGCACGACCAGATCAGCCTTGTAGAACGCCGCCGCGTTCAGGAACTTGCGCCAGCACACCTCAGAGCCGTGGATGTCGGTGGCGAAGAAGACCCTCATACGAACACCACGCCTTCCTCTTTCCACGGCATGCAAGGTTGAACGGCGCGGTGCGCAACGCCCGTGCGTCCTGTGCAACGTCTAGCATCCGGCCGAAACTGGCGTCAAGCATGGCGATACGAATTTAAGGTGCATCCCGGAAAC
>Ga0187875_10000854_pt1 | contig 24341 bp, 15 predicted proteins | sample June2016WEW_17_1_2_FD_132978 | JGI IMG/M metagenome (GOLD analysis project Ga0187875, IMG submission 132978) | Peatland microbial communities from SPRUCE experiment site at the Marcell Experimental Forest, Minnesota, USA - June2016WEW_17_10 | ecosystem: Environmental > Terrestrial > Soil >...
TCGGGCGACCCCGACCTCGACCAGAGCGTCTTCTCCCGGGCGGCCGAGCTGGCCCTGGTGGCGGCCGACCCCAACGCCCAGCCCATCTCGTTTCTGCAGGGTTGGCTGATGCAGGATCGTTTCCTGATGCGCGGCCCGCTCGGCGCGCCCTACGAATTCCTGTGGGCCAATCCCTACCTGCCGGGCCTGAGTTACTCCTACATGCCCGACCTGTACCACGGCGCCGGCCGGCTGTTCGCCCGCAGCAGTTGGGAGGAGGATGCCACCTGGTTCGGCCTGTGGGAGGGCGAGGTGCAGCTCTTTCAGGACGGCAAACGCTACGCCGTCGAAGCCCGGGCCGGCCATCCGCCGGTCGACCTGGGCCCGGTCCGCGTCTTCTTCGGCGGCGGCAACGTGCGTTTTCAAACCGGGTGGTCGAAAAAGCCCGACGAGGATTCCAAGCCCATCGAACAGGTGGCTTTCATCATCGGGCTCGAACCCTCCACGCTGTACGACGTCGAGGTGGACGGCGAGGAGTTGGACGAGGCGCGCACCGACAGATCCGGCATCCTCGAATTCCGTTTCGCACCCTACATCCAGACCGGAGTCCGGCTGCACAAGTCCCAGCCGGTGGTCCGCTGACGGCCATCGGGCAACGCTCATCGGCAGCGCAGCGCATTCCGCAGTCCTCGCACCCGGCCGGGCTCGTCCGGCGCTGGTGTAACTGCTGAATGGACCCAGTAAAGGTCCCAGCGAAGAGGGCAAGCGGTCTCTTGAGGCACGCCCCGGCGGCTCTCGTCGGGTCGCAAGCCGACGCGTTGCGCCTGTTGCCCCAAGGTGATTTACTTGTTGCCATGAACGCACTCCAACGCTTCGGACTCTGCCTGCGACTCCTTACGCTCGCCGCCGCGATCGCCGGCATGGCGGAGGCTCAGGCACAAAGCGGCTATCAGGGCAAACCATATCAGGGCCGACGGCAAGTCATTCCCGGGCGAATCGAAATGGAGCTTTATGATAGCGGGGGTCAAGGTATCGCGTACAACGATACGGATGCCGTGAATAACGGTAGCGGGACGCTGAATAAGGGAGACACTTACCTCGATCGTTTTCGGCAAGACGAGGGCGTGGACATCTCTTACACGAAAAACAATATCGACAAGACTGTCGATGGTGTCCAAGAGAAGGTTGGTGAACTCTATCTGGGCTGGACAGCGCCGGGCGAATGGGTCAACTATAGTGTCGATGTAAAGGCGCCCGGAACCTACGTCATCAAAGCGCATATGTCATCGCGAACGGATGCTGCGCAAATCAGTATTGCCTTTGACGGCGTCGACAAGACCGGTGCGATCCTTTTACCCACAACGACCCACTGGCACATCTGGCGAATCGCCTCCAACCTGGCACAGGTGAAGCTTGACCCGGGACCTCACGTGATGAAGTTATCGGTACTCAAGGAAGGTAACTTCAACCTCGACTATCTGGAATTCGTGCCGCTAGATACTGTGGCCACGGGCGCAGGCTTCGCACCAGTCGATGCGTTCGACCAGGTGAAGCAGATGGGCCGCGGCCTGAATATCATCGGGTACGACCCGCTGTGGCAGGATTTCTCCAAAGCGCGCTTCCAGGATCGTCACTTCCGCAGGATCAGCGAAGGCGGGTTCCAGACAGTGCGGATCAACCTGCATGCCTTCGCGCACATGGATGCGTCGAATCAGCTCAGCGTCAGTTGGTTCAAGACGCTGGATTGGGCTGTGAATACAGCACTTACCAACAATCTGACCGTGATCCTGGACGAACACAACTACAACGCCTGCGGGGAGGATGCCATTGCGTGCGAGCCCAAGCTGATGGCGTTTTGGAGCCAGGTATCCGATCACTACAAGGAGGCGCCGGCGAAGGTTGTATTCGAGATATTGAACGAGCCCAACGGTAAGCTCACTCCCGAGCTATGGAACAGTTACGGCCGCGAGGCGCTGGCGATCATTCGTAAGACTAATCCGGCGCGCAATGTGATTATCGGACCCGCCAATTGGAACAGTATCCACGCGCTGGATAAGTTGGATCTGCCCGAGAATGATCGCCACATCATCGTTACCGTTCACTACTACTTGCCGATGTCCTTTACTCACCAAGGTGCGTCGTGGGCCAAGGAGTATACGAAACTCTCCGGCGTGACCTGGGGCACTGAGGAAGACAAGCGCCGCGTGGATGCCGATTTCGCGGGCGTCCAGAAGTGGGCCGTGGCCGCCAACCGTCCCATCTTATTAGGCGAGTTTGGCGCCTACGACAAAGGAGACATGGATTCGCGCGTGCACTACACTTCCTATGTCGCCCGGACCGCCGAGTCGCTCGGTTGGACATGGACTTATTGGCAGTTTGACGCCGACTTTATTGCCTATAACATGGCCAATGACGATTGGGTTGGACCTATCCACGCGGCGCTGGTGCCATAACTCATCCTCCATAGATCATATTGCACTGATCCCCGACTCACCACAGTCGGCTTAGCGCAGGGTCGCGAGATAGCGCAGGCTCTGCCGGATTTGCGGGACCGCGTCGACCGCTTCCTCTTCCAGATAGTAGTGCCGGACGCCGTAGTTTTGCGCCGCGAGCAATGCCGCCCGGACGTCGACCAGGCCGGTCCCGAGCGGGACACTCTCCTCCTCGCGGACGTCGGCCGGCGATCCGCCCAGGACGGTGCCTTTGCGGATATCCTTGATGTGCATCAGAGGAAACCGGCACGGGTAGCGGCGCAGGAGTTGCACCGGATCCTGATAACCATAAACAATCCAGAAGATGTCCATCTCGAAGTTGACGAACCGCGGATTGGTCAGCTTCGCCAATGTGTCAAACATGGTGCCGTCGGGCGAGGGATCGAACTCGGTGCCGTGGGTGTGGTAGCACAGATGCAATCCGGTGGCGGCGAGTCGCTCGCCCCAGCGATTCAGATGCTCCGCCGCGGGCGGGCAATCCTTGGCCGCCAGATGCTTCGCACTGTGCGGGATGGTGGAGCAGACGACGTAGCCGGCGCCCAAGGTCCGGGCCTGCGCAGCCACTTGGTCGAGGTCCTTGCCCAGGGCGTCGTAGGCGGCTCCAAATGAAGTGGCCTGCAGGCCGGCCGATTTGAGCAGGCCGAGGAATTCGGCGGCACTGCGCCCGTAAAGCTCGCCGGCTTCCACCTCGCGAAAGCCGAGTTCCCGGATCAGGGCCAGCGTCTTGGGCAGGTCTTTCTCAGCCAGGTAGCGAAAGCTGTAGATGTTGGTGCCAACCGGCGCTCGAAAGCCTGGTCTGGCGGCGGCAGGTAACGCGGCTGCGGCGGCGGCAAGAAAGAGGCGGCGCGGGATCATAACTGCAAGCTCCCGGGGCGGCAAGTTTCACGATGACGCCAGGAATACAAGCAGGCGCGACGCGCGCGGTTGCTGGTGGACATTACGGAGATGTTATCGCAGGCCGACGGGGAACGGTGTGATCCGGCTGACCGCTCAGATGCCGACGCCGCGGCGTGGGCGCTCGATGCGGGTCTTCTCGTTGTTCTGCGTGGGCACGTCGGCGCACTCCAGGACGAGCGTGGTCAGCGGATGGTCGGGCGGCCCGGCAGGCAGGCCAGTAAGGCGCAGGCGGAATGGGTCCTGGTCGAACTGCACCGCCGTTCCGGTGGCGGCGAGTTTTGCGGAGAGGACTTTGGTCTGCAGGCCACCGATGGATAGGGACTCGCCGGGCCAGTAGTAGACATGCGCGTAGAGGGTCTTGCCCTGGCGGGTGAACGTGAGGAACTCCGAACTGCGCGGCTGGCAGCGATCGGAAGAAAGGACTGTGTCGCCGTTGCGGTCGATCCACTGGCCGACCTCGGTGAGGATGCGCACGCTGTCGGGCGGGATTGAGCCGTCGGCCGTGGGGCCGATATTGAGCAGGTAATTGCCGCCGTCGCGGACACAGGTGATGAGGTTGCGGAGAACGGTTTTGGGCGACTTCCAATTGTCGTCGGCGCGCTGATAGCCCCAGGAGTCGTTCATGGTCATGCAGACTTCCCAATTGCGATTGCGGGAGGCGCGGATCTCCTGCTCGGGCGTATCGAAATCCTCGGGGATGCCGGAGCGGTTGTTGAGGATGATGTCGGGCTGGAGCTGCCGCACCATTCTGTTCATCGCGGCGGACTCCCAGCCCTCGGCGGTGAGCGGCCAATTGACGTCGTACCACAGCACATCGAGCTTGCCGTAATTGGTGCACAATTCGCGCACCTGGGCGTGGACGTAGTCGACGAAGCGGCGGCGGGCGGCCTCGTCGGTCTTGCAGCGGGCGCCGTCGGGATGGTGCCAGTCCATCAGGGAGAAGTAGAGGCCGGCGCGCAGGCCTTCGGCGCGGGCGGCTTCGAGGTACTCGCGCACGAGGTCGCGGCCGGGGCCGGTCTTAGCGGCGTTGTAGTTAGTGGTCTTGGTGTCGAAGTTGCAGAAGCCCTCATGGTGCTTGCTGGTCATGACCATGTACTTCATGCCGGCCCGTTTGGCGAGCTGGGCCCAGGCGCGGGCGGCGTTGGGCTTGGGCTTGAAGGCCCAGGCCTGTTTTTCGTATTCGGCGACGGGGATGCCCTCCTCCTCCATGGCCCACTCGTGGCGGCCGAGGGTGGAGTACAGGCCCCAGTGGATGAACATGCCGAAGCGGGCCTGGTGCCACCACTGCATGCGGCGTTCGCGATCGGCATCGGCGGCCGCCGGCTGGGTCTGGGCGGCGGTCAAGGCGGGCGTAAGCGCAGCGGCAAGGCCGCCAAGTTTGAAAGCGTCGCGTCGGGAGAATTCGGGTATTGCCATGGCGTGGAGTATCCTATCACCGGACGAGCGGGATGGTGACGCGGCAGGGTGGGATTCATATTGGAAGAGGCTGACCGGACCGCGTTGTACGGAATCAGGCCGACGGCGTGTTGATTCCACGGTTGGGGCTTACTATATTGGTTCTTGGGTCAACGCATTTCTGCATTTCCGATCCATAGGTCCGGAACGGGGCGACCCACTCCGTTCCTACAATGAGCCCACTCAATAACGTAGGGAGGATGTAATCGATGCTCTGCAAAGAGGCCGTGCCCGCGATCCAACGCGCGGCTGCGGCAACAGATGGCCGACGCCCGGCCTGGACGGTCCGGGCAGGAATGGCGCTGCTTGTGCTGGCGTTGCTGTTGACGGCGGGAACCCTGCCGGCGATGGCGCAACCGGCCGAACACCACGGCGGCGAGGCGAACCTCGTATTGCCGAATCTCGACCAGGTGACATTCCTGGGTGGCGTGGGCGGGCGGACGCTGCTGCTGTTCGGCATCGGCGTGTGCATGCTGGGCCTGTTGTTCGGTCTGATCATTTACTCGCGGCTGGAGAAGATGCCGGTCCACAAGTCGATGAAGGAAGTGTCGGAACTGATCTACGCGACGTGCAAAGCGTATTTGAAAACGCAGGGCAAATTCCTGCTGCTGCTGGAGTGTTTTATCGGTGTGATCATCATTTTGTACTTCGGCGTGCTGCAAGGTTTTGAAGCCTACAAAGTGGCGATCATCGTGCTCTTCAGCGTAGTCGGGATCAGCGGCAGTTTCTTTGTGGCCGCGTTCGGCATGCGAGTGAACACGTTCGCCAATTCGCGGACGTCGTTTGCCGCGCTGACGGGCAAGGCGTTTCCGTGCTCGTCGATCCCGCTGCAATCGGGCATGAGCATCGGCATGATGCTGATCTCGGTGGAACTGGTGATCATGCTGGCGATTCTGCTGTTCATTCCGGGCACCCTGGCCGGCCCGTGCTTCATCGGCTTCGCGATCGGCGAGAGCCTGGGCGCAGCGGCGTTACGCGTGGCGGGCGGCATCTTTACGAAGATCGCCGACATCGGCGCGGACCTGATGAAGATCGTTTTCAAGATCAAGGAAGACGACGTGCGCAACCCGGGCGTGATCGCCGATTGCGTGGGCGACAACGCGGGCGACTCGGTGGGGCCGACGGCGGACGGATTCGAAACCTACGGCGTGACGGGCGTGGCGCTGATCAGCTTCATTCTGCTGGCCATCAACCGGCAGTCGGCGGGTGAAAACTTCGGCCTGATCCAAGTGCAGTTGCTGGTGTGGATCTTCGTCATGCGCATCATGATGGTGATCACTTCGGCAGTGAGTTACTTCATCAACGGCGCGGTCGCGTCGGCGCGCTACAAGAACGCGATCAAGATGGACTTCGAGGCGCCGCTGACCACTCTGATCTGGCTGACCTCGCTGCTGTCGATCGGGGCGACCTACATCGTCAGTTCGCTGATCATCCCGAGCCTGAACGGGGACACTTCGCTGTGGTGGAAGCTGTCGACGGTGATCACGTGCGGCACGCTGGCGGGCGCGGTGATCCCGGAGTTCGTCAAGGTGTTCACTTCGACGAACTCGGGCCACGTGAAGGAAGTGGTGGCGGCGGCCAAAGAGGGCGGCGCGTCGCTCAACATCCTGTCCGGCTTTGTGGCGGGCAACTTCAGCGCTTATTGGTTGGGCTTCGCGATTCTGGGCCTGATGGCGATAGCCTACGGCGTGAGTACGCTGGGTCTGGCAAGCATCATGCTGGCCCCGTCGGTGTTCGCCTTCGGTCTGGTGGCCTTTGGGTTCCTCGGCATGGGTCCCGTGACGATCGCCGTGGACAGCTACGGGCCGGTCACGGACAACGCGCAATCGGTGTATGAACTCTCGATGATCGAAGAGATTCCGGGCATCGCCGCGGAGATCGAGAAGGATTACGGCTTCAAGCCGAATTTCGAGCGCGCCAAGGAGAACCTGGAAGAGAACGACGGCGCGGGCAACACGTTCAAGGCGACGGCCAAGCCGGTGCTGATCGGCACGGCCGTGGTCGGGGCGACGACGATGATCTTCTCGATTATCGTGGCGCTGACCAACGGACTGACGACAGACATCCAGAAGTTGTCGGTGCTGTACGCGCCTTTCCTGCTGGGCCTGATCGCCGGCGGCGCGGTGATCTACTGGTTCACCGGCGCGGCGACGCAGGCGGTCTCGACTGGGGCCTACCGCGCGGTGGAATTCATCAAACGCAACATCAAACTGGAATCGACCGAAAAAGCGAGTGTCGCAGACTCGACCAGGGTGGTTGAGATCTGCACGCAGTACGCGCAGAAGGGGATGTTCAACATCTTTCTGGTGGTGTTCTTCACGACTCTGGCGTTCGCGTTCCTGGAGCCGTTCTACTTCATCGGCTACCTGATCGCGATCGCGCTGTTCGGGTTGTTCCAGGCCATTTTCATGGCCAACGCCGGCGCGGCGTGGGACAACGCGAAGAAGATCGTGGAAGTTGTGCTGAAGATGAAGGGCACGGAGCTGCACGCGGCGTGCGTGGTAGGCGACACGGTCGGCGATCCGTTCAAAGACACGTCGTCAGTGGCGATGAACCCGATCATCAAATTCACGACGTTGTTCGGCCTGCTGGCCGTGGAACTGGGCGTTTCCCTGCGCAACCAGGGCCATGGCGTACTGACGCTGGTCCTGGCGGTGGTGTTCTTCCTGATTTCGACCTACTTCGTCCATCGCAGCTTCTACGGCATGCGGATCGAGAGCAAGTAAAGCGGAGTTCGAACCATCGAACTGACAAGGGCGGACCCTCGCGGGGCCGCCCTTTTTTTGGTGGCGCAGGGGAGGGAAGAAGCGCCGAAGAGGAGAATTCGCTTGAACAAAGCGCCCGATTCTGATAACAATCGAACGCACGGGGGTGTTATGGAACTGGGTGATGCCGTTCGTTCGGTGCTCGATCAAAAGGGCTGGGGCGCACACTCGATCGCACCGGACCGGACGGTGTTCGAGGCCGTCGAGACCATGGCGCGAGAGGGCGTCGGGGCGCTGGTGGTGGTGCAAGGTGAAGTGCTGGCGGGGGTGTTCTCGGAGCGGGACTACGCACGCCGAGTGATCCTGGAGGGACGCTCATCGCGCGACGCGCTGGTCGCGGAGATCATGACCGCGGACGTGATTACCGTCACGCCCGATGTAACGGTCGACCGTTGCATGCACCTGATGACGGAGCATCGCATCCGCCATCTTCCGGTAATGGTCGGCACGCGCGTGGCGGCGATGATTTCGCAGGGCGACCTGGTGAAATGGATCATCAGCCGGCAGAGCGAAACGATCGCGCACCTGCAGAACTACATTTCGGGTGGCTACCCGCGTTGAATCGCGGGCGGCGCCGGGCCGGGAGCGGGGAAATCAGAAGTTGGAGCGGCGTCCGCCGGTCCAGATCTTGCGGCGGGGTGCCGGCGGGTGGCGTGGCGGCCGAAGCGAAGCGGGGCCCGGATCAGATGCCGGAGACGGCGCGGCACGGCGTCTGCTAAGCGGAGTTCCGGCGCCGGGGTCGGCGCCGTACTTGTGGTCCAAACGCAGTAGGATCAACCCCAGCACCAGTGCGAGTACCGGGTCGGTTGTCTCCGCGGTTCGTCCAGGAAGGAAGATCTGAGTCGCCTCGAGGCTGCCAGCAGAACTGAGACGAAGACGGCGGAACCTGTAATTCCGATCCCGGCGCGGGCGATGGCCCAAACCGCTGTGCCATACACCGCAGCCTTACGGAACAGAATCAGCAGCGAGTAGGTCCACTGGGTTTGGAGCATGGAGACGAACGGGACCCATTCGAAGCCGGCGGCGCGATTGACGAAATGCCAGGGGCGCAACTCGTCCACAACCAGACCCGCGGCGACCAGAAAAGCGATCACGCCGGCGCTCAGCCGACGGCTGACGGGGACGACGGACCAGCAGCAGATGGCAAGGGCCGCCCCGGCGAATTCGAACAGTTGTGGATGTTGGCCAGGGACCAGCAAGCGCAACGGCAGCGCCAGGCCGCAGGCCAGCAGCAGCGCCGGCGCACGGCTCCGACCGGCGATGGCCCCGGCGAGCGCGCCGATGCCGATCCATTGAACGAAAGCCACAAAGACGAGACCGGGGACTGGAGCGGGCGCGGCGAGGAGTGCATGCAGTTTCGTGAGAGTCCGGAAGCCGGCCCAATCGCCGGGGCTGAACAGGGCGGCGGTCCAGACAAGAGCCAGAAAGAGAGCGGACGAAGGGCGGGCCAGACCCAGGCCGGCCAATGCGTCGAAGGCCTGGCGCGCGCGGGCGGCGAAGGCGATGCCGAGCAGGCCGCCGGCGGCGGCGCTGAGTGTGTTGTCGAGCGCGTCGATGAGGCTGGGCTCGCGCGGCGGGAAGTAGTACTGGAGGAACTCCATGGACAGCGAGAGCGCTGCGCCGGCGAGGGCCGCCCGCAGGCAGCGCAGCCAGGCTGGGCGCTCCGGGCGTTCATCCAAAACGAAAAAGAAACCGACCGGGATGTAGACCAGCAGGTTGACCAGCACATCGCGCAGGAAGCCGCGATTCAGGACGAAGTCGAGCGACGCCCGAAAGGCCTGAATGGCGCCGGCGGGCGAATCGCGAAGGACGAAATGGAACGGGTACAGCGAGCCGAAGACGATGAGCGCACAGGTCAGGTAGAAGATGCGTCGCATGGGTGGCGGTGGCACACGCGGACCTTTCCATTGTCCAACTCCGGACGGCGGCGCGGGAAAAGGGCCGCGGGATGCGCCTATAATCTTCACAGCGGGACGGCCGTGAAAAAGTGAGTCATCGGATCAAATTCGGCTTAGGGCTGGGGCTGCTCCTGGTGCTGCTGACGGTCGTGATTTACCAGGGTTCGTTCACCACGCCGGGCGGGTATGGCCCGGCGACGCCCGAGCAGACTTACGTCTTCTGGGCGCTATCGACGCTGATCTTTCTGCTGACGGTCCTGCTGAGCTTCATCCTGTTCCGCGACGCCATCAAGCTGTACATTGCGCGCCGGGCCGGGGTGGAGGGCTCGAAGATCCGCACGAAGATTCTAATCGCGACGCTGAGCCTGTGTTTTCTGCCGACGATGTTCCTGGTGTTGTGGAGCGTCGAGGTCCTCAACCGCAATCTGGACAAGTGGTTCAGCAGCCCGGGCGAGGCCATGAAAACGAACCTGGCAAATGTCGGATCGAGCCTGGAGCGGGAGACGCGGCAGCGGGCCGTGGCGCTGGCGCGGTGGCTGGCCGACGCGGACGAGACTCAGGATTTCGTCAAGACCGGGCACATGCCTTCGGACTTTTTCGCGGCGGCGTGCGATGGGACGGGCGTGGAGCGGGCGTGGATTCATAGAACGGACGGCGGCCAGATCACGGTGTGCGAGGCGCCGCAACTGCCGCCGGGCGAGATTGGCCAGCCGCAGTACTCGGGCAAGGAAGTTACGGCGCAGGCGCCGCTGCCGGGCTTGGGCGAGATGGCAGTCACCGTGCGGATGCCGCTGGACCTGGCCCGGGCGCAGCGGGAGTTGCAGAAGCAGGTCCGGGACTACGACCAACTGGCAGCGACGAGAAAGGAAACACGGCGGTTCTACGTCCAGTTGCTGGTGCTGATCACGCTCTTCGTGCTGTTTGTCGCAGTGTGGGTAGCGCTGTTTCTGGCGCGGCAGATTACGGGGCCGGTGACCGCGCTGCTCGATGCGGCTCGGGCCGTGCGCAGCGGGGACCTGGCGTACCGGGTGCGGGTGGCCGCGACCGACGAATTCGCCACGCTGGTACGCGCCTTCAACGAAATGACGCAGGATCTGGAGACGAACCGTAACGAACTCGAACGGCGGAGGCGATTCATCGAAGCGGTGCTGGAGAGCATTCCGACGGGCGTGGTTTCTCTGGATGCGGATGGCACCGTGCGGCTGACCAACCGCGCGTTCCACAACATCTTCCCGCTGGTGGCCCAGCCGCAGCATCTGGCCGAGCTGATCCCGGTCGATATGCAGGCCGATCTGGGCCGGCTGCTGAAGAGCGCACGGCGCACGGGATCGGCTTCGCGGCAAGTCGAGTTTGTGGTGGGCGAGGGGCGCCGGCACCTCTCGGTCACGGTGGCCGCGCTGTCACCCGGCCTGACCAGCGGCTACGTTCTGGTGATCGAGGACACGACGGATCTGCTGCGCGCGCAACAGGCCGAAGCGTGGCATGAGGTGGCGCGGCGGATCGCGCATGAGCTGAAGAATCCACTGACGCCAATCGCCCTCAGCTCGCAGCGCATTCAGCGGCAGATCGAAAAGAGCAATGCCACGCCCGAGGTGCGGCAGATCGTGGAGCGGTGCTGCGAGACGATCCGGCGCGAGGTGGAGAGCGTCAAGGCGCTGGTGGACGAGTTCGCCCAATTTGCCCGGTTCCCCTCGGCGCACCCGGTCGTGGCCGACCTGAACGTCGCCGTGTCCGATGCCCTGACCGTTTTCGAAGGGCGCCTGGGCGGCGTGAAAGTGCGCCTGAATCTGGCCGGCCGGCTGCCGGCGGTGCTGCTCGACGCCGAGCAGTTCAAGCGGGTGGTGGTGAACCTGGTGGACAACGCGGCCGAGGCGATGCAGGAGGCGCCGTACAAGGAACTGGCGATTACAACCACGCTGGCGGCGCTGGATCTGGTGGAACTATCGATCGCCGATACCGGCTGCGGCATCACGACCGAGGACAAAGCGAAGCTGTTCATGCCCTACTTCTCGACCAAGGAACACGGAACGGGCCTGGGCCTGGCCATCGTTAGCCATATCGTCAAAGAGCACCGCGGCACGATCCGCGTCGAGGATAACCGTCCGGTGGGCGCACGCTTTATCATTGAACTGCCGGCTTACACCGCGGCCGAAGGCGAACCCGTTCCGAGGACGGTGACCGAGCCGGCCAGCCGCTCATGAAACGCAACCGCATTCTGATTGTCGACGACGAACCCGGCATCCGAGAATCGCTCTCGGGCGTGCTGGAGGACGAGGATTTCGAGACCGCCGCGGCTGCCAGCGGCGAGGAGTGTCTCGAGCTGCTTGAACGCGAGAGCTTCGACGTGGCGCTGGTCGATGTGTGGATGCCGGGTCTGGACGGCCTGGACGTGCTGCACCGGATCGAACAGCGTCAGGATCCGGAACGGCCAGTCGTAGTGATGATCTCAGGTCACGGCAGTATCGAGGCCGCGGTGCGGGCGACCAAGCTGGGCGCATTCGACTTTCTCGAGAAGCCGCTGACGATCGAGAAGGTCATGGTGGTTGTGCGTAACGCGATTGAGCAACGCCACCTGCGGCTGGAATTACGCGAACTGCGCACGATCGGGCTAGGTAAACTGACGATCATCGGCGACAGCGTCCCGATGAAAGCCTTACGCCAACAGATCGCGCTGATGGCGCCGACCAACGGCCGCGTGCTGGTTTACGGCGAGAGCGGAACGGGCAAGGAACTGGTGGCCCACGCGATCCACGCCAACAGCGCGCGTGCCGGAGGAGCGTTTGTCGAGGTGAACTGCGCGGCGATTCCCGAAGAGCTGATCGAGAGCGAGTTGTTCGGCCACAGAAAGGGCAGCTTCGCGGGGGCGGGCGAGGACAAGATCGGCAAGTTCGAAAAGGCGCACGGCGGGACGCTGTTTCTGGATGAAGTCGGCGACATGAGCCTGCGGACCCAGGCCAAGGTGTTGCGCGTGCTGGACGAGCAGCGCTTCGAACCGCTCGGCTCGGCGGAGGCGGTCCAGACCGACGTGCGCGTGATCGCCTCGACCAACAAGATTCTGGAGGCCGAGATCGAGCGCGGCAACTTCCGCGAGGACCTGTTCTACCGTTTGAACGTAATTCCGTTCGCGGTGCCGCCGCTCAGGGAGCGCGTCGAGGACATCGCGACGCTGGCCGAGCATTTCGTGCGCGAATTCGCAACCTCGTACGGCCGTAAGCACAAGGAACTGACGTCCGAGGCCATCGAGGTGCTGCGGGCCTACTCCTGGCCAGGCAACGTGAGGGAACTGCGCAACCTGATGGAACGGATCGTGATCATGAATCCGCAGGTGCGCGTCGATGCCCGCCACATTCCGCTGCCGGTGGCGCGCAAAGCGCCCGAGCGCGGGCCCGAGCGCCCGGCGAGCCTGCACGAGGTGCGCCAGGCGGCCGAGCGCGATTACATCCTGAAGATGCTCGAAGAGGCCGGTGGCAACGTCTCGCGCGCGGCCGAGGCGCTGGGCCTGGAGCGCAGCAACCTGTATAAGAAAATGCGGGCCCTGGGCATCGTGCCGCGAGAGTGAGGCCGCGGTCCCGGCGATTCTCTGAAAGCCAGGATGCCCACGGCGGCACGGATTCACGTCAAGCTCTTGCATTTCTGTCCGGCCCGGCCACAGGCTGCTAGAATGGCCCTTTGGCTGGTTTGGCCGTTATGGATCACCTGCTAAGCGTCACCATTCTCATGCCCCTGGCGGGGCTGCTGGTTCTGTTCTTCATTCCTTCGTCGCGGCCGCGGCTGGTCAAGCTGTGGGCGAACGCCGTATTTCTGCTGGGCTTTCTGGTCTCGCTGCCGTTGTGGTTCCGCTTCAACCCCAAGGCCGACTTTCAGTTTGAGGAACGCGCGGCGTGGATTCCGTCGCTCGGCGCCTCGTGGCACGTGGGCGCGGACGGGTACGCCGCGTTGCTGATCCTGATGACCACGCTGGTCGGGTTCCTGGCGATCTTATCGAGCTGGCGCGCGATCGAGACGCGGCTGAAGGAGTACTACGGCCACTTCCTGCTGCTGCAGTTCGGCATGCTGGGCGTGTTTGCGGCGCGGGACCTGCTGTTGTTCTTCCTGTTCTGGGAACTGACGCTGATCCCGATGTACTTCATCATCGCCATCTGGGGCGGCGAGCGGCGGGGCTACGCTTCGATCAAGTTCGTGATATACACGCTGGCCGGTAGCATGCTGATGCTGCTGGGCGTGTTGAAACTGTATTTCCAGTATTACGACCAATTCGGGCACTACAGCTTCGACATGACCGACCTCATGGCAGTGAAGCTCAGCTCGAGCGAAGCGTGGTGGGTTTTCTGGGCGCTGTTTGCCGGTTTCGCAGTGAAGGTGCCGATGTGGCCGGTGCACACGTGGCTGCCCGATGCGCACACCGAGGCGCCCACGGCGGGCTCGGTGATTCTGGCCAGCATTCTGCTGAAGATGGGCACCTACGGCTTCCTGCGCTTCTCGCTGCCGCTGTTGCCGGATACGGCCAAGGACCCGCGGGTCGTTTCCATCGCCGCCGTGCTGTCGATCATCGCCATCGTCTACGGCGCGCTGGTGTGCCTGATGCAGACGGACTGGAAGAAACTGGTGGCCTACTCCTCGGTGAGCCACATGGGCTTCTGCACGCTGGGCATTTTTGCGCTGAACCCGGCGGGCATCTCCGGCTCGATCCTGCAGCAGATCAACCACGGCATTTCGACCGGCATGCTGTTCCTGATCGTGGGCGTCGCTTACGAGCGCCGGCACACGCGCGAAATCGCGCAGTACACCGGTCTGTACCGCGTGATGCCGGTTTTCACGGCCGTCTTTCTCATCGCCGCATTCAGCTCCATGGGACTACCGCCGCTGAACGGCTTCATCGGTGAAATCACGATTCTAAAAGGCGCGTACCAGATCTCGCTGAACTGGGCGCTGGCCTGTGGCGTGGGCATCGCCCTGGGCGCCGCGTACCTGCTGTGGCTGTTCCAGCGCACGATGCTCGGCGAGAACAGCAACGAGCAAAACCACGCGCTCAAGGATCTGAGCTGGCGCGAGATCGCCGTGTTCGCGCCGCTCGTGGCCGCGGCGTTCTGGATCGGGCTCGCGCCCAAGCCGTTTTTCACGATGATCGAGCGCAGCACGGCCCAGGTGGTCGAACGGGTCACTCCCGGCTACTACGAGCAGCATGGCATGGTGAACCCGCTGCGGGACTCCGCGGTTGTATCGATCAACGGAAGTGACGCGCACTGAAGACGCCCGACTTCGTGGCGCGGCGGAGACCTGCATTCAGGGAATCGCGCGACGGGCACGGACGCCGCGGGATCCGTTTCGCATCGGATAGACCGGAAGAGGCATGAAGATCGTTCTCACCGGCGCGTCAGGCTTCATCGGCGCCCGCCTGCGCGCCCACCTGACAGCACAGGGTCACGAACTCGTCTGCCTGAGCCGCAGGGCCGCTGCCCAGCCCGGCTGGTATGCCTGGGACCCCGAAAGCGGGCCGCCGCCCCAGGCGGCCTTGTTGGGAGCCGGGGCCGTCATCCATCTCGCCGGCGAGCCCGTCGCTCAGCGTTGGAACGCGGAAGTCAAACGCCGCATCCTGTCGAGTCGCGTGCAGGGTACCCATTCCCTGGTTCACGCGCTCGGTGCCATGCCGGTCCGGCCCGGCGTCCTGGTGTGCGCCTCGGCAATCGGCTACTACGGCTCGCGCGGCGACGAGATATTGCCGGAGAGCGCGGCGCCCGGTGGCGATTTTCTCTCCGAGGTGTGCAGCGCCTGGGAGCGGGCGGCCCAGGCGGCCGCGGAATTGGGCCTGCGCGTAGTCTCGCCGCGGATCGGCGTCGTCCTCGACCCCGCCGGCGGCGCGCTGGCCCAGATGCTGCCGCCGTTCCGGGTGGGCCTCGGCGGACCCATCGCCGGCGGCCAGGCCTGGACGAGCTGGATTCATCTCAACGACCTGGTGCGGCTGATCGCCTGGTCCGTGGAGCATCCGGCACTGGCCGGCCCGGTCAACGCCGTGGCCCCGAATCCCGTGCGCAATGAAACGTTTACGCGCGCCCTGGGTGCGGCCCTGCACCGGCCGGCGTTTTTCCCGGTCCCCGCGCTGGCGTTGAAACTGCTTTACGGAGAGATGGCCGGCATCGTCCTGGCCAGCCTGAGGGTGGCACCGGAAAGGGCAGTGCAATCCGGATTCCAATTCAATTGGCCGGATCTCGGTCCGGCCTTACGGGACCTCTTGCGATAACGGTTCGCATGCTATATTGGTAGCGTAATGTCGATTCCCAATGTACGCCGTTTTCGCATTCAGAGCCCGCATGGCCAGTGGGCGACCCTGATGGCCGTCATCCCCAAAGGCGTGGAGCCGAACGATTACCTCGAAGACGCCAAAAAGCGCTTCGACTGGAAGGCCTGGGAAGACATGCAGCAGAAGCAGTTCAAAATCCGCGTCGGCCAGCAGAAGCAGAAGAAAGCGAAGTAGTTTCCACTTCTTCACTCGAGATTTTCTCAGGGCAGGTCTTTGGACCTGCCCTTTCGCTATTTGGGGATATCCCCGCCAGTCGCGGGCAGAAGTGGATTGAATCGCGCGGGATCCCGCATCAAGCAGCGCGGTGGAACGTCAGCGCGACCAGCCGGACAATGCTGAGGGGATGGACCAAATCTCAAAGGTCCGAGGGAATTCTAGCGACCAGCCTGCGTTTCTCGCCACGGCCCAGCTGCGGCTGGGGCGAAGGCCAAAGCTGCTGCGCTCCAGGCTCTGCCAGACAGGGCGCGGTGCCCGATCGGAGAACTGAAGCGCGCCTGAGTGCGGCGCTTCGCCCAGGCCATGGCGAGAAATGCAGGGCTGATCCAGCAGGCCGGGGCGGAGGACGTGCCGGCCCTCCGCCAGGGGTGTCTGGCCTGCCTGCGGACGTTTCCTACTGCAGATTCTTCAACGCGGCCTTCACGTTCAGGCGATGCGTTCCGTCGGCCGGGTTCCAAACCTGCGGGCCACTGCTGGTAAGAGCGCTCGCATAGTTCTGCAGTGTGTCACCCGGTCGCTTGGAGATCAGCGTGGCGGCGGCTCCCGATACCAGGGCCGAGCTGAACGAGGTTCCGCTGGCCAGCGCGAAGTGGTTGCCTGGGTAAGCCGCGACCAGGTTCTCGCCCGGCGCGTACAGGTCCACGCTCGGCTGGCCGTATCCGCTGAAGCTGCTCTTGAACAAGCCGGTCACCGAATCCACCGATCCAACGCCGATCACCTGCTGGCCTGTACCGTTGTAAGCGGCCGGATAGACGGCGGTGTTGTCATCCGTGTTGTCGGTCGACGCCACGCACAGGACGCCGTGTCCGGTCGCGTATGTGATGGCGTCCGAGAGCGAGTCCGCATCCTGCGTCGAAAAGCTCATGTTGATGACATTGGCCCCATTGCCCACCGCATAGTAGATTGCGGCGACAATATCCGAAAGATTAGCCGAGCCATCCGCCTGGAAAGCCCTGATCGGCATAATCGAGGCGCCGGGAGCCGCGCCGGCAATCAGGCTCGAGACCATCGTCCCGTGGCCCGTGTCGGCCGGTAACTGCGTGCCCGCCAGGGCCGCGGCTTTGTCGCTTTCGAGGATAATCACCGTGCTCTGCTCCAGGATGATTACTGTGCTCTGCTCCAGAATGATCACCGTGCTTTGTTCAAGGATGATCACTGTGCTCTGGTCCAGCGTCGCGTCGTTGAAGATCGATGGAGTCCCGGCCACGCAGGCGTTACCGGAGCTGCCCACACAATCGGCGCCGGCAACGAGATTGCCCGCCAGCAGCGGGTGCGACGGATCGACGGCCGTATCGATCACCGCCACCGTGACGCCCTTGCCCTGCCCTGCGGACGGCGCGCCGATCAGCTTGAAAGCCGGCTGATTGAAATAGGAGTTCGTCTTCTGCTGGTAATTCTGCATCGACAGCAGCCAGGCCTGGAGGTTGGTTACAGCCTGGCTCAGCGCCGGCAGCGCAGGCGACTTAGCCGGCAGAACGTGGTCCGCCGAAAACCTGAGGACATTCGGGTCCGCGGCGACCGCGGAGGCCAGGCTTGGATCTGCATTATCCGGAATCGAAACCACACCGACGGAGAAGCTCCCGTTCGAGAAAATCTGACGATGCAGGGTCAACCCATATGTATTTGCGATGGTCTGGAGATTGTTTCCCTGGGTTTTTAGAATATAACCCGGGCCGGCGAAGACCGACCCGCTAAGAAGTGCCAGAAGCGCCAAGACTCCCAGCACGCGAACCATCCAGCTCATTGAGCTCATCTTTAATTCGTTTCGCCGCAGCATGTTGATTTCCCCTAATTTCTTTCCGGATCGGAACTCTCGTTGAAACGACTCAGGGCCAGATCGATCTGCTGACCTTGGGAGGCCAGCGGCACGCACAGACGCAGCCTTTGTCTGGGCAAATCGGGCAACACGAACTCCCCGAATTCGTTACTAAACGTCTTTCCAACCACCTTTTTTCCCGCCAGCACGAGCACCGGCAGGTTGGACATCGCGTCGGAGGGATGGTCGTCATTGGACAACTGGCCGACCAGCGTCCAACTCAGCCTTTCCGGTTCCGACTCGAGTCGCAGGTCCACGGAATACTCGCCCGCGCGGAACAGCAGCATGCGGCTCCCGCAACCGAGCGGAAGGGAGCGCGCCCCGGCAGGCTGTAAGTCGAACAGGCTGTCGTACACCAACGTCGCCTTGAGACGGCGTAGTACGACCCGTGCAAGATCCACGTTGGCGCTGGGTGCGGGCCGGAGGATCGCCTTGGCCATGGCGACGGCGAACTCCGGAACCTTTATTTCGCGAGATGTCGTCTCCTTCACTCGCCGAAACAGCCGCGCCGTTTCTTCGCAACTGGGACAACCCTCGTGCAGGTGGGCTCTTGCCAGAGTCGCTTGCGCCTCTGGCATAACACCTCGCACGTAATCAATCCAATCTGTAGCGTCCAGGTGATGCATACTCTGTCTTTCTACTTCCTTGTCTCCGCGGGTCGTTATGACCCAGGGTTAATCTAGTACACACGTCTCCTATTAAACCCCTTAATCGCCGAGATCTGGCCCACAAACCTCTACCGAGGCTCAATTCCAAACCGCCAAACGGAAAGATATTTCATACAACTCCGCACACAACTCTGCCCTCGACGGCCTGGTGGCGTTCAACACGCTCTGGAAGACCCATAATTGAACCGCCGAACGAAGAGATTTTTCATCCACCTCAGCACACAAATCTGCTGTCGGACAGGCTCGTGGCGTTTACCGCACTCTAAGAGAGTCAAGAGTGAACCGCCGAACGAAGAGATATTTCATGCGCCTCAGCACACAACTCTGCCGTCGGACGGACTGGTGGCGCTTACAGCGCTCCAAGAGACCCAAGATTGAACCGCCGAACGGTGACATATTCCATACACGTCAGCGTGTAATTCTGCCGCTGGACGGGGCTGGTGGCGTGTACCGCGCTCTAATCAGCCCGCCCAGACTCCAGGGATCACCACAGTCGTCTAACCTCCGTGTGGCAGACGCCAGCATTCCTCCGATCCCAACGGCAATCGAGAGCACGGCACACCGCACTCCTTTCGGCAGACACTGAGCCGACACTAATAATGGGCCGCGGGCGCGACCCTTGATATAGATTTCAGAGAGTTTTTTCTTGCGAAACCGGGCGCTGGACCCCTACTTTGACGCTCCAGTCCCCAACCAGGTGGAATGGGGCCCAAAAATAGGGGTGTTCATACTTATTTCTCAACTTTCGGACAGCCTCGCGCGAGGCTTCGGCCGCTGTCTTGTCCGCCGCCAGGTTTCCATAGAATGTCGTCATGTATTCGGCGGTACTCTCATCCTGGACGTCCCACAGGCTCAGCAGGACCGCTCTGGCGCCCGCGTGCAGCAGACCCCGGGTGAGCCCCAACAATTCGTCGCCGCCCACCACCGTGCTTAAGCCTGTGCTGCATCCGCTCAGTGTCACCAGGTCCGCTTTCAGGTTGAGCCGGTACAGGTCGAACAGACTCAGGAACCCATCGCCCAGTCGGATGGCTGAAAACAGCGGGTTATCCCGGCGGAAAAAGCCGTGGGTGGCGATGTGCAGCACGCGCGCCTCGGCAGCCACTTCCCGCAGCCGTTGTTCGCTCGCTTCGGGACCCAGGTAGAGCCGCGTATCCGCGAGCAAGCCGGCCACGTGCCGCGCTTCCCGCTCGATGGCCGGGCTGCGGGCATCCGGGATGCCGAAAACCACGTTGCCTTCCACCGCACTGACCGGCCGCCGCAGGCACGCCGCCAGCACCCCGCCGCTGGGCGTGTAGGAGATCGTGAATTCGTCGGCCAGACAGCGCTCGCCGTCCTGCAGCGCGTGGAACGGCAGCACGTGCAGGATCCCGTGCGGCGCGATGGCCAGGTGTTCTGCCCGCAGCCGCCCCCGCAGCGGCCGGATCAGTTCGTCATACAGCCCTCTGAGGTGCTTGCGGATGGCGTCCTGAAGCCGCGGCGCGAACTTCTCGGCATACTCCCTGCCCAACCGGAACTTGGACAACTGGAAACGTGCCAGCCGCACCTGTGAAATCACCGGCGCGACCGGCCCTAACTCGACGAACTCGATCTTGCGCCGCGTCACCAGGGCTGCGATATAGCGTCCGCGAACCGCAAAGTACTCCACCAGTTGCGAGTCTTTCGGCAGCGCGCTCTGAACGTCGTGGCCCTCGCTCCCGGGCGTCGTCCGGACTCCGCCCGCTCCCGACGAGCTCCCCGTCCGCCCTTGATCCCGCAGCCGCTCGGTCATGGTCTCTTCCATCTCGTGCGCCTGTTTGGCCAGGAGGCGCACCTGGGCCTCGCTGGCACCGCTGGCGAGCATGGCCGATTCGATGCGCCGGTACAACGACGCCAGCTCCGTGCGCAGCGGCGCAAAACCATCCTTCCCGCTGGACCTCACACCCGCCGGCGCGGGCGTTTCCAGCAGGTCCGCCAGACTCCTCGATTTCGCCTCCTGCACGAGCGTCAGGGTCGCCGACGGCCCGGGTGCCTGCTCAATCCCCGAGAGCCGGTTCATCCACAACCAGACCAGGTTCTCGTACACCTCCACCTTGTCCTTGAGGAATGAGATGCGCAGATCCTCGCCGCCCAGGCTGTTGCGCAAGCGGTCCACCGCCTCGCGCGCCCGCTGCCAGGCCTGCCAGGCCGCCACCCAGTTCCGATCGTGCTCCTCCACCTCGCCCAGGGTGAACCACGCCAGGTACTCGATCGACGACAGCCGCTCTTCGGGCGGCAACTGCAGCACCCGCTGGCACAATGTGCGCGCCTCGTGGGCGCTGCCCGAGCGCAGCCGGACGCGCGCGCGCACCAGGTCGCACAGCGCCGATTTGCCGGGCAGCCCACCCGTCGACAGCCGCACGCTGGCGCGGTTGGCCAGCCGGCTGGCCGCCGACGTCTGCTCCTCGCCCAGGTAAGAGATGGCCAGATACAGGTCGATCAACGCGGGCCACAGATGGTTGCTCTCCCGCGACAGAATGTCGCGCGCCTGCCGCATCAGCGCCCGCCCATATGGCGCCGCACCCATATGGTGCAGGCTGACCGCCTCGCTGACCATGGCTTTGGCGCGTTCGTAGTTCATCCCCAGCCCCATGAAGCGCATGGCGGCCCGACGCGCCAGCCGGGCCCCTTCCCGGCTCAGGTTGAGCTCCAGGTACATTTCCGCTTCGTCCAGGTCGCACAGCGCTTCGTGATACGGGTCGTTCAGTTCGTGGCACAGGATGCGCGTGTGACGGTAGATGTCGATCGCCCGCAGGTAATCTCCGCGCAGGTAGTACAGGTAGGCGATGTTGTAGTCGGCGGCCGCCGCCATGCGCGGCAAGCCCGCGTCCTGGCAGCGCTTGCGCGCCTCGTTGTAGGAGCTGAGCGCCTCTCCGAACCGCCCCATGCTGATCTGCACGGTGGCCATGTTGGTGATCACCGAGGCCACGTCGCGCGCGTTCCCGATCCGGCCCAGTTCCAGCCGCGCGGCCTGGTAGGATTCCAGCGCCTCCTGATAGCGGTCCTGCCGGAACAGCACATTGCCGCGGTTGCTGTAGAGCCGCGCCAGCCGCAGCGCGTCGCCCTCCTCGCGGAACACCTGCTCCGCCGCGCGGCACCACTCCTCCGCCCGCGCGTACTGTCCCAGGTAGATCAGCGCCTGCAATGCGCCCGACATCGTCAGCGCCAGCTCCAGTCGGTCGCCCGCTTGCCGGAACAGCACGATCGCCTGCTCGTACAGCTCCGCCGCCTCCACGTGCTGGCTGCGCGCGAACTGCAGATGGCCCCGCGCCCGCACCGCTTTGCCTTGCGCCGTCTTCCCCGGCAGCAGGACCGCCAGCGCGTCGCACGCCTCCACCAATTTCTCGGCGCGCACGCTATCGGCATACACCTCGCGGCCGATTTCCTTCACCAGCCGCTCCAGCAGCTCGGCGCGCCGCTCGGGCGCGATGCGTTCCTCGCCCACAGCCCCCGCGCCCAGCGTGGCCGCCTCTTCCAGCCAGGCCTCGGCCGAGAAAACGACTGGCCCCGGAGGGCTCATCCCGCTCGCTCCTTCATCGTGAAAAACCGCACCTGTCCAGCGCCTTCTTCAACTTGTCCAGGCATCGACCGCGGATGAAGCCGATCGATCCTTCGGCCAGTCCGAGTTCCTTCGCGACTTCGAGATACGGCCGCGGCGGCTGTTCGTAGAACAGCATTCGAATCATCTTGCGACAGCGTTCCGGGATGCTGTCCACAGCATCCCGGACCAGTTGTTCCTGCTCAGCCAGCAATTCAACTTCGCCCGGCAGCGGCCGCGAGTCGGTTGGCTCGTCGGTTGTTTCCCAGCCCAAAGCCACTCCCGCGCGCTTGCTTTCCCGCTCTTTCCAGCGCAGGCACTTGTGCGCCGTCACCGAGACCAGCCACCCTCTGAGCGCGGCGGGCTCCCGCAGTTTTTCCAATTCGGAATGCAGGTCCAGCCACACGTTTTGGAACACGTCGGCCGCGTCCTCTTCCGGCATCCGGTATTTCATCGGAATGGAATAGACCAGCGACTTGTAGCGGTCGACGAGCGCACCCCAAGCCTGGCCGTTGCCCTTCCGGCACTCTTCGACCAACTGCTCGTCCGTTAAGTGGCTGAGACCTCGCGGCGAATCCCCGGAGCTCACTTCTTCTCCCCTGGCGCCGGCCGCAGGAATAACTCCTCGGCATTCCACAACGTATAGTGGTCCAGCACCGCGGGCCGGAAATTGCCGACCCGCCGTCTCGCCGCGATCAGAACATTCGGGCTCAGCAGGCTGAGGATCGGCTGCTCCCGCGCCTCAATCTCCTGCACCCGGTCATAGATCTTCTTGCGTGCGGCATATCCTTGTGTCGCCATCTGTTGCCGCATCAGACGGTCGATCTCGGCTTCCCACTCGAACCCCGGCCGCGCCTGCCCGGGCGCCCACACATGGGTCGTCCCGTTGGACAGCCAGAGATTCATTTCCGATCCCGGGTCAGTGTCACCAAACACCAACGCCAGGAGGCACGCTTCGTAATTCTTTGACGTTAACACGCGGTCAATCAGCGTGCGCGACTCCATCCCCGCCACCCGCACCTCGATACCCAGCTCTTTCAGGTCCTGCTGGATCATCGCTGCCATCTGCATCCGCTCCGGCTTGGCCGAACTCACCAGCAGCGTGAACTCCACCGCCCGCCCGCCGTGGTCTCTCAGCTCGCCGTCCGCACCCGCGTGGAAACCGGCCGCTTCCAGCCTTTTCCGCGCCTCGGCCGGCGAACGCGCGGGCAGCTTGATGTCCGTGTTTTCCCATAGTTTGACGCCCGGCGTCACGTGCGTCGCCAGCGCCGTGGCCCGGTCGCCGAACACCAGCCGCACCATCGCCTGGCGGTCGATCGCGAGTGACACGGCCTGGCGGAAGCGCGAGTCCCGGAACCAGGCCTGCTGCGCCGCCAGCGCCGCCGGCGCCGCACCGGGCGGATTGAGGTTGAAGAACAGGAAGTCGTACTCCAGCCCCGCGCCCAGGTCCCGCAGGTCGTAGCCGCGAGTCGCCGCCTCCTTTTCCAGCAGCGCGTAACTCTTCGCGCTGACGTGGTTCAGGATGTCCCCCTCGCCGCCCAGAAACCGCAGCACCTGCCCTTCCTCGCTGGCCACCGGCCGGAATACGATTTCATCCAGGTACGGCAACTGGACTCCCCGGCTGTCCCGCTTCCAGTAGTATGGGTTCCGCTCCAGAACCAGGCCTTCGCCCGGCCGGTAGCTCTGCAACCGGAACGGGCCCAGCCCGGCCATCGCCCGCGGCGTCGTCGCGAGTCCCCATTGCTGGGCCAGTTGGCCACGTTTGTAGGCCGCCTCCAGCAGGTGCCGCGGCAGAATGGCGATGCTGTCGAAGATCCGCTCCGCCGGCCCGTACGGCCCGCCCAGGTCGAATTCCACCGTCGCGGAGTCGATCTTCCGGACGCCAATCGGCTTTCCATTCACCATCAGCAGGTTACGCTGCGGAGAATTCACCTTCTCGTCCAGGTACGCCTGGAACGTGAATATGACATCGTCGGCGTCAAACGGCTGGCCATCGGAGAAGCGCACTGCGCGCCGCAGCTTCAGCCGGAACCCGCGCCCGCCGGGCAGCTCGGTCCACGACTCCGCCAGCGCCGGCTCCGTCTTCTGCGTCTCGCGGTTGATGTGCACCAGGTCGGCGTGCATCCGGAACACTACTTCATGTGTGGTCTCCTGCGAGGCGAACGCCGACATCGGATTGAATGTTCGCGGCTCGCCGATCTGCAGGAACACCAGGCGCCCGCCGCGAACTCCTGGCTCCGCGGTTGCCAGTCCCGCCGCGCAAAGCGCCAGGGCCAGCGCGATTGCCGCCGGCCGCGCACACGA
>Ga0187875_10000856_pt1 | contig 24322 bp, 28 predicted proteins | sample June2016WEW_17_1_2_FD_132978 | JGI IMG/M metagenome (GOLD analysis project Ga0187875, IMG submission 132978) | Peatland microbial communities from SPRUCE experiment site at the Marcell Experimental Forest, Minnesota, USA - June2016WEW_17_10 | ecosystem: Environmental > Terrestrial > Soil >...
AAGCAGCCTTTCATATATATCCAGCGTTAGGCTTGGTAATAATCATGGACAACCAGGGTTCACCTCAGCAGACCGACCAGCAGCAGCCTAATGATCAGACACAGAACCAGACGCAACCAAGCCAGCCTGCGCCTGCCGCGCCGACGGCACCGGCGACACCAGTGGCTCCTGACAATCAGGGCGGGAATGCGAGCAACGTGCAGCAGACCCCACCAACACCCCCACCGCAACCTACGCCAGCGCCGCAACCGGCACCGGCGCCTCAGCCTGCACCCGCGCAGCCGGTACAAAACCAGCAGAAACCACAGACGCCGCCCCCGAACACCCGAAAGAGGGGCTTAGGATCGACCCTCGACCCGAAGATCATAATAATCGCATTGATAATAGTCGCCGTAATAGGCGTTTCGCTCTACCTCGTCGCATCAAGTGGCATGTTCGCGAAGAGCACCACCACAACGGCATACACCACAACCGTGGTGCAGCAGAACGTCAACTCGTTCTCCGGATGCGCGAACATAACGAAAAGCGGCACATATTACCTTTCCAAGAGCGCGAAGAGCACGATAATGCATGGCGCGTGCATTAACATAACCGCAAGCAACGTCGACATAATATGCAACAACAACCAGCTTGTTGGCTCGGGCCCGTTCGTTGGCGTGCCGCCGTTCAGCTACGCGATACTGGTAAGGAACGCCAATAACGTCTCGGTCACCGGATGCACACTCAAGAACTTCTCCTATGGCATATTCGCGGCTTCGGTGAATTCGCTCAGGGTGAGCAACAGCAACATATCCGTAAACTACATGTCTAACATCTACCTCGGCAACGTGCACAACGGCACCCTCAGCAACAACTACCTCTCCAAGACATCTAGCATACAGGGATCGCTCTACCTCACCAACGGCACAAGCGGGACAACGATCATAAACAACACGGTGCGCTACAACCAGTATTACGGCGTGAACGTCAACGCCTCGAACAACACCTTCAGGAACAATCTGGTGAACGGCACGCAGTACTCGTTCAGCTGCAGCACGCCCAACGGCTTCGTGGTAAGCAGCAAGGCCTACTCCAACCTCTGCTACAACAACACCGGCTGCGGCTTCATCCAGTGCAGGGGCATAAACATACCTGCCAACATATCCAAGATAACGCTTTCCGGGGCTGTCAGCAGCTGCGGAACGATAACAAGCCCGGGGTACTACCAGCTTTCCTCAAACGTCAACATGAAGAACTTCGTGAACACATCCAACCCGCTCTCCGTGCTTAACCCGTGCATAAATGTCCGCGCGAAGAATGTTGCGATCAACTGCAACGGATTCGGCGTGACAAACGCTACAACCGCGATATACGCGAACGGCAGGAACAACCTGACGATAACGAACTGCAAGGTGATGAATGCGATAGCTGGCGGCATCGTCCTGTACAACGTCACGCAAGCCCACCTCTCGAACATCATCCTGGTCAACGACAGCATCGGCATACAGCTCTACAACAGCAGCATCAGCACATTCTACAACATAAGCGCATCGAGGAACCTCTACGGGCTCTACCTTACCGGCTCCTATGCGAACAACTTCCAACTCCTCAACTTCAGCCGCAACAACTACGGCATATTCCTGCAGAGCAGTTCTCTTTCGAACAACTTCGGCAAGAGCTCGATACTGAACAGCTCCAGCATGGACGTGTATGCGTCACCGGATTCGGCGAACGCGACGCTTAACCTCATGCAGACGAGTGTCTGCGGCCTTACGAACGCGGTGTGGGCCGGCTGCAAGCACTTTGTCTACACCTCGCTCCCCTATGTGCCGGTGAGCTCGTGCGGCAGCATAAGCGCGCCGGGCAACTATCTGGTGACCACAAGCATACTCAATGCGCAGCCGCAGTGCATGATGATAACATCGAGCAACGTGCACTTCTCGTGCGGAGGCCACATGATAGCATCGGGTCTTGCGCCTGGCGTCGGCACCGGCATCTCGATAGCGAATGTGAAGAACGTCTCCATATTGGACTGCAGCATCTCCCTATTCACGTATGCGGTCAATGCCTCTAACTCCGCGCGTGTAAGCATATCGGGGTTCAACGTGCAGGGCGGCGAGTACGGCGTAATGTTCAGGGGCGTCACCTACGGCTCTGTGACAAACGGCATCATCAACGGCACGGCAAACGCAGGCATACTGCTGCTCAATTCCGGCAGCGTCAGCGTGGTGAACAACAGCGCCTCCGACGGGCTGATGCAGAGCGTAGGCATACTGGTGAACGGCTCCTCGAACAACATAATACTCAACAACACCGCTGTTTCCGAATATGTGGGCCTGCAGTTCTCAGGCAGGTCATTCAACAACACAGTGCTGAACAACAGCATGTCTGGGAGCACGTACACCGACTTCCTCTGCTCGCCCGGCACAAGCGCGCTGAACGCTGAGCTTGGCGGGACGAACTACGGCACCGGGAAGGTCGGCTGCCACTGGCTAGCTGCCCTGCCCAAGGTCAATCCGGCAGTTGAATGCTCGCTCTCGCAGCAGCCTAACTACATACAACTGGAGCAGGATTCCGAGTACCTGTTCGGCAGCACCTGCTTCACGCTCAACGCCAATACCACAATAGTGAACTGCAACGGCCATACCGTGATCGCGTTGAACGGGGGAACGTTCGCCTCATTCAGGAACTCGCGCAGGTCGGGGATATGGGACTGCTATCTTAAGGGATTCACTACGCCGATAGTAGCGGTAAACTCAAGCCTTACGGTATTCAACAACAGCTTCCTGCAGAACGCGGGAAGCGGCTTCGCGATAAACCTCTCCAATGCCAAGAACGGCGGCCTGAGCGTAAACCTGAACAACATAACAGCCGCAGGTGGGCCGGGCATAAGGATCGCGAACTCTGTGGGAGGGTCGCTGCTGAACAACCTTGTTGGCGGAGCGTCGGTATCCTACCTGCTTTCGAACGACGTCGCATTCACCATAACCAACAACACCGCGAGCCAGAATGCGAACGGCGGCATGCTGCTCATGAACTCCACGCAGAACCAGTTCAGGAGCAACTTCTTCCTCTCGGGGATGCGTGGGCTGCAGTGCACAGGGAGCAGCGGCGCCGCGGGCAACAATACAGACCTCGGGCAGAATTCATGCAGCTCGCTGCTCAACTGCAGCTGGATAAAGGGGTCCATCTCCGCATGCTGAGCATTGGTTGGGTTAAACCTTTTAAGTTTAGCGATGCCTAAGCTATTGATATGATGCTGTTCAGGGAGCTTGCAGAGTACTACGAGAGGCTTGAGGCCGTCTCCTCAAGGCTGAAGATGGTGGAGATGCTCAGCGAGGCCTTCAGGGCGCTGGACCCAAAGGAGCTTGAGGAGACGGTATACATAACTCAGGGGATCATGCTGCCGCCTTTTGAGGGCGTGGAGCTTGGCGTGGCCGAGAAGCTTGTTGAGGAGGGCATAGCCATAGCTACGGGCTACAAGAAGGAGGAGGTGGAGAGGGAGTACAAGAAGAGCGGGGACATGGGCCTTGCCGTGCAAACGATAAAGGAGAAGACAAGGCTGAGGCGCATGGACAGCAAGAAGTACAGCGTGTCGGAGACGTATGGGCGCGTCAGGAAGATAGCAGAGACAGGCGGAGAGGGCAGCAAGGACAGGAAGATAGGGATGATCGCCGACATGATAGGCTCTGCCACGCCGACGGAGGCGAAGTACACGGTTAGATACCTGTTGGGGCAGCTCAGGCTGGGCGTGGGCGATTCAACGATAATGGAGGCGCTCTCTGTCATAGGAACAGGGAACAGGGAATTCAAGGGTGAGATAGAGAGGGCGTACAACATATGCAGCGACCTTGGGCTTGTGGCAAGGGAACTGGCGGGGGGCGGGCCCAAGGCCATAGAGGGCTTCAAGGTCACGCTATTCAAGCCGGTAAGGCCTGCGCTTGCCGAACGCCTTCCAACAGCCGAGCAGATACTTGAGCGCATGCACGGCACTGCGGCTGTTGAGCAGAAATACGACGGCTTCAGGGTGCAGGTGCACAAGGACGGCAATACTGTAAAGTTATTCTCAAGGAGGCTTGAGGACACTACGGAGATGTTCCCCGACATAGCAAAGGCTGTGAGGGAGGAGGTGGGCGTAAGGAGGATAATATTCGAGGGGGAGGCGCTTGCGTTCAACGAGTCAACAAGCGAGTACCTCCCGTTCCAGGAGACTATACAGAGGAAGAGGAAGCACGGCATAGCGAAAAAGATCGAGGAGCTTCCGCTGCACCTCTTCGCATTCGACGTTCTTTACCTTGACGACAGGGACATGTTGGGAGAGCCGTACGAGAAAAGGAGGGCGACGATAGAGAGCATGTTCAGGAACGGGCGCATGATAACGCCAACAACGAAGATAATAACGAGCTCGCCGAAGGAGCTCGAGGCCTTCTTCGAGAAGTCTGTTGAGAACGGGCTCGAGGGGATAATGGCAAAGGACCTCAAGGCGCCGTACATTGCGGGGGCGAGGAAGTTCTCATGGATAAAGCTGAAGAGGAGCTACAAGGGCGAGCTATCGGACACGCTCGACCTGGTGATAGTGGGATACTTCCTCGGAAGAGGAGGAAGGGCGGAGTTCAAGTTCGGAGGTCTGCTATGCGCGGCGTACAACAAGAAGAGGGACATGTTCGAGACGATATCAAGGATAGGCACCGGATTCACAGAGCAGCAGATGCAGGAGCTGAAGGGCACGCTTGACAAGATAAAATCAAAGGGGAAGCCCGCAAGGGTAGACTCGGTGGTCGAGCCGGACTTCTGGGTGCAGCCCAAGTACGTAGTAACGATAAACGCAGACGAGATAACAAGGTCGCCGATGCACACATGCGGAAGGGCGAAGAACGAGGAGGGCATTGAGACAGGGTACGCGCTCAGGTTCCCGAGGCTTGTCGGGCCGAGCGCGATAAGAGATGACAAGGGGCCTGAGGACGCGACGACTACAGAGGAAGTGATAGAGATGTTCAAGCAGCAGAAGAAGGTAGGTGTGAAGGGCTAGTCAGCACCTTGAGCGGCACAGTATCTCCCTTAGTTCGAAGTGGCTTCTTACGGTATGCTTGGGTTTATACAGCACCTCAAGCTCCTTGATATTGCCCGGAGTGTAGAAGCTGCTGAGCGCGCCAGTCGGATAGAAGAGTATTGAGTCTATACCGGCATTCTTTGCCGCGCCAAGGTCGTGCTCAGAATCACCGATCATAATGGCCTCTTTCCTGTCGGTGCACCTTAGGAATCCAAGTGCACGCTCTATCCCCTCTGGGCTGGGTTTCTTCTCCTTAACATCCTCTCCGGCCAGGACTGTCTCGAAGAATTGACGGATATTGAGCCTAATCAGCAGATTATTCAACCCAAGGTTGTTGGTGCTTACCACCGCCATCCTTTTTCCATCTTCGCTGAGATTCAGAAGAAGCTCATAGGCACCATCATGAAGCCTTGCGGTGAGGACCTCTCCCCTTGCGAGCGCCTTGACCCTGTCGACATAAGTGGGCACGCGCTCCTCGCTGAGTCCATGATATCTTACCTTGCCTAACCCGCCGAACTGCGCCCTTATCTGCACCTCGTTTAGCCTCAACCCGAATTCCACAGAAGCCTTATTGATTGCCTTGGCCCAGCAGTTTACAGTATCTGCAAGGCAGCCGTCATAATCGAAAAGAATGTACCGATAAGACATCTTTACCACGCTTATGAGTTTGGCGTAGGATTATAAAAACTTATCAGAAAGAAACAGAATTAGTATTATACCTTCCTGATGTTCTCTATGATCTTTGAGAACTTCTGGACGCTTTTGGCTATCTCCTTCACCTTTGGGTTCAGCCTGTACCCGAGCCCGTAGCCCTTCTCGGTCCTTATGTGGGTAGGCTGCAGGACATTCAGGTCCAGTGAAAGCTCCCTAAGCGTTATGATAAGCGTTTTTCTCGTGAACTTCTTCTCAAGGATTGCGTAGAGTTCCCGTGTAGTGCGCGGGGACTTCTGCAATAGCAAAGCCATGACTGCATAGTTGGGTCTGCTCAGAACCTTTCGGAGCACCCACACATCGTCCTTGTCCTTTTCCTTCTTTACCATAATCTATAATTGTGAATAAAGCTTTAAATAGCTTTCCAAATACACAGACACACCATCTGGACCGCAGATTATCAAACAAATATAAAAGTATATATATCTTTATCAAAGTAAAATATAAGATATCAGAAGGGACAATGTGGGCGTGCGGTTCTACGTACCTGCGCGCTTAATGCCTATGAGGTTTATGGATGGGTTTTGCGAGAGGAATTCTTGGCTTCTCCAGAAGGAGAGTACAGGAGATTGATGCCGCGCCTGGACATCATCTTATTGATGCCCTGAAGGATACAGACACACGCGCTTTCGCCTACCTGTGGATTGCAGTAGAACTGAATTATAATCTGGTGGTATTCAGAAAAAGCAGGAAGGCAGATGCGGTGGTGTTTGCATTGAGCATGCTTGTGCCGAGGTATCATAGGGTCCTTGACATCTCAAATGACAACGCTGTGGATAGTAGGATAAATTTTATGAAGATGATTGGCGGAGGGACGGGCAAAACAAGAGGACTGGTAGGTTCAAACATGCCAGACAGGATAATAGACAGGTCTGCAGATTCTCTTGGTTTCCTGTTCGGCTGCGCAAAATACGGAATCTCGTTCATTGCCTCAGTAAGCGGCGATTTCCATAACGTAAGCATTGTCAGGGGGCTTCGCTACAGGAGATTCGGCATAAGGCCTTTCGATATGAATGCACTGGATGTCTCAATAACGCTGGACGGCAATTCGAATATGTCCAGAATTACAGAGTACAGATGGTTGGAAAAGGCTGAGATAAGCACCATCGAGACAGATTATGTTCCGAAATCGATCAATAACGTAAGCGTGATGTCGGGTGGGAAATTCGACAATGACAATGCATTTCGCTTGAAGGTGGTTGAGGCCTATGCGAAATCGAATTTTATCAGCAGCAATTATGCGTTAAGGGAGTTGGAGAAACGCGCGGATTTCCTGAAAAGGGTAGCAGCAGGAGACAGCACCGGAACGGATTTGGTAGAGAGATACTGCGAGATAGCGCAGTCACAAAGGTCTTAAAAGGAGTTCGTGCAAATGTATAGTGTAAATGGCCTTAGTGGTGTAACGGCTCGCACGGAGGACTGTGGATCCTTTAGACCGGGTTCGACATGAACCTCAAAAGCTAACAATGAGGTTTGCGAAAATCCCGGCTAAGGCCCGTTTAAGGCCATAATTAAAATGTTCATGTCCCTACTATAGTTTAGAAAGTAATATTTTCGTATTTAAACGTATTAAACATAATATACGTAAATTATAAATACCTGTTTATTCATAATATAACTGTGGGAACATGACAAGTTTGACATTATCCGTAACCGAGGAACTAAGAAAGAAAATGGATGAACATCCGGAGATAAATTGGTCAGAAGTCGCCAGACAGGCCATAATATTAAAGATAACACTACTGGAAAAGATGAACAAACTACTTAAAAACAGTAAATTAACTGAGAAAGACACAATTAAAATTGGAAGAAAAGTAAATGCAGGAATGGCTAAAAAGATGGGATTTACAAAGTGAATTGATGGAGCTGGTTATTGATGCAAATATCCTGATTGCAGCTTTTATAAAGAAGAGTACTACAAGAGAACTTTTGCTTTATAGGACACCAAAACCAATAAAGCTATATACTCCGCCATTTATTTTGGAAGAACTTTCACAGCACACACCGCTCCTGTCGTCTAAAACAGGCATATCTGAAAAGGAGATAATGGGTTTGGTTTTAGAATTGCTCTATACTTCGAATATAGAGATAATAAATGATAAAGAGCTAACAGAAGTGAAAAGGGTTGCAGAGAAAATAGCGCCAGATAAGAATGACTCGGCATATTTTGCTGTTGCTTTATACAAAAATTGTGAGATTTGGTCTAATGATAGACCCTTAAAGAAGCAGAACAGAATAATAGTTATCACAACCAAGGAACTTCTGGCAATACTTGGAAATATTTAAGGTGAGGGACATGAACAAAACAGATAAGGCTCGGCTAAGGCCCGTTATATTTATAGATGGATAAATTGATCTATGCGGCGTGCTTGCCTTCTTGTCTTAAAGCAAGTGAAGGCACGTTACTAACTTTTGGTTCAGATCTTAAAAGCTGCTTTACCAACGTTATTGGGCCATGAACCCCTGCACTTTCTGCTTCTATTCTTTGTTTTAACCGGTTTAGCATCTGCATGTTGATTTGCGCCATACAACCATAATAGCATACATAGGTCAAATTTTTATGCGTTTTGCTTGGTAAGGATAGTATAGCCGCTTTCATGATTTCGAAAAGCAAAGTATTAAAAGGCAATCCATTGAATAATGGAATGAAATAGATAGAGATTGGTTGGTTATATGGCTAAAAGGAAGAAATCAAGAAAGAGTGCTAAGAGAGGTGCAGTAGGAAGAGGCGTGTCCGAGATGTCGGGCGACTTCAGTGCGGGCAGGGCCAAGCTTGACAGAGAGATGTCAAAGGCGGGTATCGATTACAAGAAGCTGGCCGGCGCGATAATAACCATAATAGGTGTGGTGCTGATTGTGCTTAACCTCACCGGGATTCTGCTTGCGTTTGTAGGCTTAGTGCTTGTGTATTTCGGCATAAAGATGCTCGGGTACAATGTGCACAAGGTGCTGCAATCATAATATTTGAGGTGTAATGAATGAACACATGGAAGGTTATTACCGGGATAATAATCCTGGTTATAGGCATAGGTGTATTCTGGCAGAACTACAAGACCGTAGCTGGCTGCAACAGCCTTACAGGCAAGGTCTCGACAGCCATAACCTCGCTCTTCGGGGGCAACGGCGCGCAATCCTGCTACGATGCGGGGATAGCTGAAGTTGCTGGCATAATCGTGGCCATATTGGGGCTGGTGGTGCTATTCAGTGCCACAAGACCTGCGAAGAGGCCCAAGAGATAAGAGGTCTGTATTGTAGTTTTGTTTTTCGGCGTTCTTAGCCCATACGGGCTAGGAACATTCTTTTGCTTGTTTTTCGTTTTTATAGTGTTGTGATGGAGAAATGCGTAATATGCGGAAAAGGCGGTAAGGAACTTGTTGTCAGTCCTGATTACCCGGAGAAGCGGATATGTCTGGACTGCCTCAACGGGCTCGTATTCAGCCTCAACACGCTGGAGAAGGAGCTGAAGCCGCTCTACAATGCGTTGGACAGCGCGCTCGATGCCTTCAACAGGGAGATGAGCAAGAAGAGCAAAAAGTAAGTTATATGTGAATTCCCACTATCAGATGATGCAATGGGCCCAAAAAGTGTTGTGCTGGCGATAATCGTGATACTCGTACTTGCCCTCGCATTCATAGCGATAACCTACAAGCCCCTGAACAATTACATTGACGGGATTCTTGGCATACACAACACCATATACATAACCGGGGTATCGTTTGAGATAAACGGCGCGACGAACGAATCGTGCTTTGGCAATGTTGTCCAGCCGCTTCCCGGCTTCTACGCGCAGAAGGGCGGCGAATTCAGTTACACGGTAAACCTGACGGATGCCTGCACAGGCCCGCGCAACATAACGAACGTGAACGTGCTCAACAGCGGCTTCTCGATAAAGTCGGTGAGCCCGAGGCTGCCGTATGAGGTGTTCGGCGGCAACAGGGTGCAGCTTGGCATGGAGATAAGCCACCCTAGCGGCTTCAGTGCGGGGGTGCTGACGCTCCAGCTCAATGTGACATAGCAGGTCAACTTCCGTGGGCTGCGCTCATGTGTGCGGTTAGTTCCCCGCTTGACTCGAACCTATCTCCGCATACGCTGCACTCGAAGTTCTCCGCATCAACGCCGGAATGTGCCTCCCTTACATGCTCTGCCAGTTCGTCCCCGTTGTCAAAGAGCTCGCCGCATACGCTGCATTTGAATTCCGCCAATCCAACACCAGAGCCCTTGCTCATGCAAGGTATAAGAACCATGCGCTGGTTCTTGAGGCTCGGTTTAAATAACTTGGCTGCCATTCTATTACTTAGGCGGTTTCATGAACATAACGATAAAGCTTAGCGGGCACATTCTCTTCCCCTCGCTGAATGCCTCGTCCGCATTCAAGGGCTATGTGGAGAGCATACTGAGGCTCAGGAAGGCTGGCAACGCCCTGTTCATAGTTGTCGGTGGAGGCGAGCCCGGAAGGTACTACATAAGGATAGCCAGGGAGAATGGGCTTGACGAATCATCCTGCGACCAGGTGGGCATTGCTGCAACGCACATCAATGCGAGGATCTTCGCAAGGGCGCTGGGGAGCGAGGCATGCCAGCTGATACCTACAGACTTCAGCGAGCTCGACGAGGCGATATCAACGGACAAGATAGTTGTAATGGGAGGGCTTCAGCCCGGTCAGTCTACCAATGCGGTAGCGGCCGTGCTTGCAGAGCGCTCAAACTCCAAGCTCCTGATAAACACGACTAACGTTGACGGCATATACGAAAGCGACCCTAAGAAGAATCCGCGCGCGAAGAGGTTCGACAAGATAAGCATAGGAGAGGTCGAAAAGATACTCGACAAGATGGGTGCGCGCGCAGGCGAGTACGATCTTCTCGACCATGTCGCGATAAGGATAATAAGCAGGTCAAGGATAACGACAAAGATAATAGACGGCAGCAACCCGAAGAACATACTCAAGGCTGTAGAAGGAAGAATCGGCACGACCATAGTGCCGTAGCTATTTCAGCAGCGCCTTGAACTTCTCCCTTAGCTTCCTTACCTTTGGGCCTATCACGAAGGTGCAGTAGGGCTGGATCGGATTCCTTTCGTAGTAGTCCTTGTGGTAGGACTCCGCCTTGTAGAAGACATCCAGCTTCCTAACCTCTGTGGTTATTGGCCTCTCAAAATTGCCCTGTATCTCTTTGATGAAATCGGTCGCCTTCTTCTTTTGCCGATCGGTCGTGTATAATATTATCGACCTGTACTGCGAGCCAACGTCCGCGCCCTGCCGGTTGTATTGCGTCGGGTCATGCATCTCGAAGAATATCTCGAGGAGGGTATCAAGGTTTATCAGGCTTGGGTCATAGGTTACCTGAAGCACCTCGGCGTGGCCGGTCTCGTGGCTGCATACCTCTTCGTAGGTCGGGTTCTTTGTCGTGCCGCCAGCATATCCTGGCGTTGTCTCTATGACGCCCTTGAACATCTTGAAGACAGCCTCTGTGCACCAGAAGCAGCCTCCTCCGAATACTATAGTCTCGTTCTTATTTCCCATCCTTACCAGCCTTTGGCACGAATACCAGTGATATCGAGTTCACGCAGTGGCGCGCATTCTTCTTTGTGAAGCCCTCGCCCAAAAACAGATGGCCGAGATGCGCGCCGCAGTTTGCGCACTCTATCTCAGTCCTGACCCCATCTGCGTCTGGGATTCTCTTTATTGCGCCTTTTATCTCATCGTCAAAACTGGGCCAGCCGCACCTCGCGTCGAACTTGTCCTTGGAGCTGTAGAGGGAGGCGCCGCACCGCTTGCATACGTACATACCTTCTTTGAAGTTATGCTCGTATTCGCCGCTGAAGGGCATCTCCGTGCCCTTGCCGACTATTACCCTCTCCTCCTCGGGTGTAAGCTTCCTTAATCTCCTCTCTGCCAATCAATCCCATTCCTAATTCTGAAGATTAAACCTTATAAAGATTGCCTAAGGCGTTGTGATAAGGTGCGCGGATATTGCGGAGACTGCGACGAACCCGGAGAGCAGGCTCGCAAGAAGCAGGAAGATCCAGAACATCGCGAGCGTGAACTTCCAGCCGTGCCACACCCTCCCTTTCCTCATGTCCGGAGCCCTGTCGGCCATGAGCGAGACCGGGAATGAGAGTATTCCTGTGAATCCGTATAGGAAGTAGAGCAGCAGCAGCGCTACAGGCGCCTGCGTAAGCCCTATGCTGTAGCCCTCTGCACCGTAGGCTATGGTCATTAGGCCCACCATCAGGCCCAGGAAACCCACGTATTCGAGCTTGAGGCGGCACTTTACAGCCAATGCGAATGCGATAAGCACTATGCCGAAGGATATGAGCGGGTCGTAGAATAGTATGTTGTAGCTACCGGGAAGCGGCCAGGTGAACTGCCCCCAGAGCCCCATGATGAACATGTATGCGCCGATCAGGCCGAGCGGCACGCATGCGCTCTTGAGATGGTCCTCGAAGTTGCGCTCCCTCCTATTGTATACGCCGTACATGGATGATACAGTGTAGAGGAGAAGGAAGCCAGCGAGGCTTATTGAGAAGAGCGAATATGCGAGGTTGTCGATGTAAGGCATGCTAGATATATCAAGCGAAACGTATTTAGGGTTTGCTGCGGTGTTGGGCCAGTTGGTGATACGCGGTTCCATCATGTTCTTATTGTTTCACCAACAAGAATATCCAGATTGGTAATATCACATGGCTAGACCAAACAGGCATTTCTTCAAGATAAAGAGACTTAAAAAGGCTCTCGAGAAGACGGCTTTTGCCTCCTTAATAGCAGACATAGGCATATCCGCAATCACCCTAATCTCACTAAAGATCGGCACATCTTACACAATAGGCATTCTCTTTGTAATCAATTACATACTCGCAGTAATTGTTGCTGTGTCGCTTGTACTTATGGCTTACATTGCGATACTCTCACACGGGCATAAGTTATCAAAGATCGTAAGACTATTCAGATTCAATTAGGACCTGATCCAATCAATACAGGAGACCTCATCTTTCCGCCCTTTATGCAGTCAGATGACAAAGTAGTCCTTGGAGCGCGTTGGCTTGCCTTGAACTTTCCCGAAGACGCCGCTCTCTCTGATTATTGCCGCGGTATAGGAAGGCAGCTTCTTGTCCATCCTCTTTGCAAAAAGAAACTTCGAATACTCACTATTGCATTTCAGCCTGCCGCCGACCATCTTTACAAGGTACACCACATTTACCGTGTGGCGCTTCTGGCCGCTTTTCTTTGTGAATACAGTGGAATAAACGCCAACTCTCCTTATTATCTTGACATCAATGCCTGCTTCCTCCTTTGCCTTGCGCCTCACCGCCCCTTCAAGGCTTTCGCCATACATCATCCGCCCGCCGATGGGCCACTTGCAGCCCGCGCCAGGCGGCAGCTTCCTGACCCCGAGAAGCAGTCCATCCTTGGTTTTGATGAGAAGGTCGACACCCACCATGGGCATCACCGTCCTGATCTTTTTGTAAAGCTTCTCAGGTAGGAGGTTCTGCTTCGCCATTACTTTTGCACCCTTTTCTCCATCTTGCTTATGCCTATCTCTGCCTTTGCGCCGAGTATGTCGAAGCCCTTCATCTGCACATCATCCGGCACTTTGCCGTTTATACCTATGGACTTTGCCTTTGCCACCCTCTTTATCTGGTCGTTCCCTTTCTGCACCAGTTTCTTTGTAGCCTCATCGACCTTTATGTAGAGCGCTATAGAGTCCATCCTTGTGAGCGATAGCTCCTTCCTCATGACCTGCACCCTTCTTATGAACTCCCTTGTAACAAGTTCCTCCCTTATCTCCCCGGTCAGCTCCGTGTCTATGTCAAAGTAGAGGTCCGTATTTTTGTATCTTGCAGACGCGCCCTTCTCTGACTTCACATTCTCCACTATGTTGAACTGCCCGGGCTTTATGTCGAATGTGCCCTTGCTGGTATGGAGCCTGAAGTAGCCGCTTGCGTCTATCTCCTTCTCAACCGCGTTGGCGTTCTGCTTCTTGAGTTCATCTGCTACCGCCTGCGCATTCTCCTTGAATGCTGGGCCTAGTGCCTGGAACAGGGGCTTCACCTCCTTTGCTGAGGCGCTGCCCTTAAGTATCTTTATGGATTTGGAGTTGGTGTACATCGCGAGCTGGTTGCTCACCCTTTCCAGAGACGCGATTACGGAATCGCTGCTCGTCTCTATCGTTGCCTCCTTTATCGGCCACCTGAGCTTTGCGTTCCTCTGCTCCCTCAGGTAGAGTATCGCATTCGCTGATTCCTTCAGCACGGCGAAGTCCTCCTCGAGCGCCTTGTTTATGAACTTCTTGTCGGGCCTTGGCCATCCGCCCATGAATATGCTTTCATCCTTCACGCCGAAGAGCTCCCTATACATGCTCTCGGCGGCGAATGGCACAACTATGGAGGCGAGCACCAGCGCCCTGTGCAGCACGTATGCAGTTATGTTGGATATCCTCTTGAGCCCTGCCTTGTTCTCGGTCTCGGCGCGCTGCTTCGCGAACTTGAGATAGAACCTGCTCAGGTCCTCAAGTATGAAATCGCGTATGTCCTTCACCGCGACATCGACATAGTAGTTCTCCATGTTCGATGTTGTCTCCTCTATCAGCGTATTGAGCCTTGAGAGGATCCAACGCTCCTCGGTCTGGAGCTTCGCGGGCGATGGCTTCCTGAGTTTTTTTATGTCGTTGTTCGAGAGAAGCGCAAACTCCTTGACAAGGTTTGCAACGTTGTAAATCGTCATTATGTTGCTGTCCGCCTCTGTGAGCTCGTTGCTCTTGAGCTTGAGCTCCAACCACCTAGGATGGCTTGCGCACCAGAGCCTGAAGCCGTCCGCAGAGACTATCCCAAGCAGCTCTGTCACGGACACTGTGTTGCCCAGGTGCCTGTGCATCTGCTGGCCAAGCTCGTCCTTTATCATGCCCCCTATGTTGACGCGCTTGAATGAGGTTTTGCCGTATACCGCTACGCTTGTACGCAGAAGCACCGAGAACCATCCGCGTATCTGGTCCCTGCTCTCTGTTATCCAGTCGGCCGGGAAGAGCTTTTCGAACTCGCCGGCGCGCAGGCTTGCGGTGTGCGATATCCCCGCATCGTACCATACGTCGAATATGTCTGGAACCCTTTTCATGCTGCCGTCGCAGTTCTTGCATCCGAAGGTGACCCTGTCGACATAGGGCCTGTGCAGGTCGAATAGCTCGCTCTCAAGCCCTGCCCTCTCCATTAGCTCCTTTGACGAGCCCATCACCTCGACCGCGTCGCACTTGTCGCATGCCCACACCGGTAGCGGGGCTCCCCAGTACCTCTGCCTCGAGACGCACCAGTCTGGCGAATTGGCGACAGCATCGGCAAACCAGTCGGTAGCAGCAGCAGGATGCCATATTATCTTGGTGTTCTCCTTGAGCATCTTCTTCTTTATCTTCTGCACGTTGACGAACCACTGCTCTGTTGCCCTGTATATCAGCTTGCTGTGGCAGCGCCAGCAGTGCGGGTAGCTGTGCCTCAGCGTGCCCTCGAACAGTATTGCGTGGTTCTCCTTGAGCTTTTCAAGCACCCCTGTGTTCGCCTCTGCCGGGACCTTCAGGCCGCCGAATACCCCTGCCTCTTCCGTATACTCGGCGTGCGCGTCTATGGGTGAGAATGCTGGCATGCCGTTCTGCTTGCCCAACTTGAAGTCCTCAGGGCCGTGGCCTGGCGCGACATGAAGAAGCCCCGTGCCCTCGGTTATGCTCACGAAGCCCTCGCTCAGTATAACCCTGTGGTACCTTGCGAATGTCTTCTGGATTGGCACCTCCTTCTCAAGCGGGCTTATGTAGTAGATGCGCTCAAGCTCGCTGCCGTAGAACTCCGAGCTTATAACAAGGCTCAGGTCAGTGGCACTGGCAAAAGCCTCAAGCCTCTCCTTGGCCACTATGTAGTGCTCGTGGCCCGTGCTCGCAATCACATAAAGTTCCTTGGGATTTACTGCTATAGCCATGTTTGATGGAAGCGTCCACGGGGTTGTGGTCCATACCACAAGGTATGTGTTAGCGTCAAGTTTTATTTTCGCGTCTTTGCTCCTGTGGAGGTCGACCTTGAACCTTATGTAAAGTGATGAGTCTGTGGTGTCCTCGTATTCTACCTCCGGGCCCTGCGCAGAGAGCACAGTCTCGCACCTTGGGCAGTAGGCAAGAGGCGCCAGCCCCTTGTACAAGAGCTTCTTCTTGTAGAGCTCCTTGAATATGAACCAGCCGTTGCTTATGTAGTAGTTCTCGTAGGGCAGGTAGACGTTCTTGAAGTCCAATGAGGAGCCGAACCGGATGTACGAATCTATCGCGCCCTTTGCCTGCCCGCCTGCATACGCTTTGCATTCCGCGACAAACCTGTCTATGCCTATCCGCTCCTCTATGTCCCTCTTCGAGGTTACGCCGAGCATCTTCTCCACCTTCACCTCGGTCGGGAGGCCGTGGACGTCGAAGCCAGCCCTGTCGTGGACCTTTAGGCCTCTGTACCGCTTGTAGCGGAGCACCAGGTCCTTTATGGTCTCGACCCATATGTGGTGCGCGGCGAGCTCTCCCGTTACATAGGGAGGTCCGTCAAGGAAATAGAACTTTTTGCCGCCGGAATTCTTCTTTCTTACGCTGTCGTCAATGCTGTGCTCAGTCCAATATTTTAATACCTCTTCTTCCCTGCTTTTTATGTCTAGCATGGAACCCACAGAGCTATTCGCGGACCTCTGCCACCTGCTGCTTCGTGTCTCCCTTCTTGTTCTTGAACGCCGTCCTCTTCTTCATGTTGCCCCAGCAGTCCTTGCATATCACAAGCCTAGTGACCTTTTGAACGCGCATCGAGCTCTTCATGCAGTTGCTGCATATCTTCCTGTTGCAGTAGTTGCATGTTTCGCCCCTGTACATCTCGTCCTTGCATCTTTCGCACAGAAATGTCATAATTACACCTTTAACATCAGTTATCTGTATCAGGAGATTAAAATACTTTCCTACAGCCCTCACAACTCGGTGTACTTCTTGTTCGATCCTTTTGCTTTGTCTATAGGATATTTTCTCCTGTTCTGTTCCATCTTTGAATGTAGGGCCTCGGTCAGATTTATTCCATACTTTTGTGAGAATCTCAATACCCAGTAGAGCGAATCTGCCAACTCGTCACGTATCTCCTTGCCTTTCTTAGGGTCCTTTAGTGCTTCCAGTTGCTCCTCCTCAGACATTGCCAGGAAATGTTCAAGCAGTTCTGAGGCTTCTACTACAAGGCCGATGGCGAGTTCCTTTGGTGCGTGATACTTGTCCCAGTCGCGCTCCTCGCAGAATTGCCTTATCTCTTCCTTTAACTGTTCCAGCGTTGCTTCAGAGTATGCCATGAACCCCACACACCAATTGCACAGTTCTCCCTTTTATAGTTTTCTTTGCAAATAGCTCTTAAATGTGTTGGTAGTTCATGAAGGTTCACATACAGACATATGGCTGCACGCTCAACCAGGCAGACAGCGAGATAATCTCATCGGTAATGAATAGAGAGGGTATAAAAATTGCTGAAAGGGACGGAGATGCTGATGTTGTCGTTGTGAACACCTGCACTGTCAAGAAGGCAACGGCGCAGAAGATACTCTACAAGCTGAACAACCTTGACAGTGCTGGGAGGAAAGTGGTAGTGACCGGCTGCATGGCTGGCGCAAACCAGGATCTGATAGAGAAATACGCACCTAACGCAAGCATCGTGACGACGCCGAACACCGACAGGATCGCTGACGTGGCGCTTGATGCCGCAAAGGGCAAAAGAACAGTTTTAAACACTTACAAGAAATCTGAGAGGCTTGCACTCCTTGAACCAACAAAAAGCATAATAGCGAAGATAGGGGTGAATGATGGCTGCAGTTCTAGTTGTAGCTTTTGCGAGACAAAGTTCGCGCGGGGGCCATTGAACAGCTTCCCGGAGCAGCTTATACTCAATGCGATAAGGAACAGCGTGATGAATGGCGCAAGGGAGGTGCAGCTCACATCCCAGGACATGGGCGCATACGGTATTGACAGGAAGACGAATGCGGCTGAGCTTATGGCGAAGATAGCCGCAATCGACGGGGACTTCAAGGTGAGGATAGGCATGCTCAACCCCGAGCACCTTGGACGGTACTTCGACGAACTTGTAGAGCAGTTGAAGAATACCGGGAGGTTCTATAGCTTCGTGCATCTTCCGGTGCAGTCAGGAAGCAACATGGTGCTTCGGAAGATGAAAAGGGACTGCAACATAGAGGAATTCGATGCTTACGTAAAGGAATTAAGAGGGCGCATCCCCGGTATAACGATAGAGACCGATATAATAGTCGGATTCCCTACCGAGACGGATTCTGATTTCGAGGAAACCGTAGAATTCATAAAAAGGACTAAGCCAGATGTGACAAACATATCAAGGTTCGGCGCAAGACCGCATGCCTCCGCATCAAAACTCAAGCAGCATGAGAGCGAGACCGTAAACCTGAGGAGCATAAAGCTTTCGAGGGTGGTGAGATCGGTGCAACATGAGCTAAACGATAGGTTTATAGGCAAGAGGCTTAATCTTATAATTACCGAATCCAATGATAAGTCTTTCAACGGAAGAACGCAGGGATACAAGCAGGTGGTGGTCCCGAAGGGCGAGGAGATAGGAATTGGCTCGGTAATGGATGTGCTTATAAAATCTGCATCCGCAAATGTACTGTATGCGTAGGTGTGCATGTGTACTCTGATGAACTGCTTAAGATCTTCAAGAACAGCAAGATAGAGGTAGGGGACAGGATTAAGATCGAGTCGAAGGAATACAGCGCCGAGGGGGAGCTCATGCCGAAGGCGGAGGTAAGCGCTGAGGACATAATCATAGTGAAACTGGACAGTGGATATAACATAGGGATGGCCTATGGCAAGGAAGTCTCGCTCAAAAAGATCGCACAGGGCAAGAAGTCCATAGCATTTCCGAAGGCGGCCGTAGTTGCGAGCAAATCCCTTCCAAAAGTCTCGATAATATACACGGGCGGCACGATAGGCAGCAAGATAGACTACATAACCGGAGGGGCGCACACGCTCATTGATCCGTCAGAACTCCTATATGAGGTCCCGGAACTTGCAGGGATAGCAAACGTCACGATGCGGCACCTCTTCAGCGTGTGGAGCGAGGATATGACATATATGGAGTGGCAGGCAATGGCAAAACAGGTCAAAAGCGAACTTGACAGCGGAGCCCATGGTGTTGTGATAACAATGGGCACAGACATGATGCACTACACCGCAGCCGCGCTCTCGTTCATGCTTGAAAAACTGAACGCACCCGTTGTCGTGACTGGGGCGCAGAGGAGCAGTGACAGGGGCTCGAGCGACGCCTTTATGAACCTCTCATGCGCGGTGCAGATAGCCGCAAGATCGGATATTGCCGAAGTAGGGATATGTATGCATGCCTCAAGCTCTGATGACAAATGCGCCTTCATAAGGGGAACGCGGGCAAGGAAGATGCACACCTCAAGAAGGGATGCCTTCCGACCAATCAACGACAAGGCAATTGCGTATGTTGACAGAAAGATGAATATCACGTACAATAATGATTACAATAGGATAATGGAGGAGTTTTCGGGGAAGGTAAATGCGAGGACGGGCTTCGAGCCAAAAGTTGCGCTCCTAAAGAGCTTCCCAAACAGCGATCCGGAAGTGATTGACTTCTACGTCAAGAAGGGATACAAAGGCATAATCATAGAAGGCACAGGCCTTGGCAACCTTCCCGGCGGGAGGACGCATGAGCAGTTCTCGTGGCTGGACAAACTTGACAGCGCGGTAAAGAAGGGCGTCGTAGTGGGGCTTACGTCCCAATGCATGTACGGCAGGGTGAGCAAGAATGTCTACAGCAAGATGCGCGAGATAAGCGCGCTTGGCGTCATATACTGCGAGGACATGACTGCGGAAGCGGCATACGTAAAGCTTGGCTGGCTGCTTGGCAATTACAAACCTGAAGAGGCAAAGGCGCTCCTGGACAAGAGCATAGCCAGGGAGATAAAGGAGAGGAGCAACTATGACGAGTTCCTCATATAGGTGTGCATGATGGTAGCTAGGAAGGCGAAACCTGAAAAGGAAAAGGATGCCAGAGCCCATGAGAGCGACCCGTACAAGGCAATGGGCTTCATGTGCGGGCTCGAGATACACCAGAGGCTTGCCACAAGGCACAAGCTCTTCTGCTCCTGCCCCACCAACGTGCTCGACAAATCGATAAAACCTGAGGCGAACATAGAGAGGTACCAGAGGGCGGTTGCTGGCGAACTAGGCGCTGTAGACAAATCTGCGGAGTTCGAGCAGCTGAGGCACAGGAGCTTCGTCTACAACATATTCAACACGAACACATGCCTTGTGGACTGCGACGAGGAGCCCCCGCACGAGATGAATAGGGAGGCGCTGGGGATATCGCTCTCGCTGGCGAGCGCGATGGGAATGCGTATGATAGACGAAGTGCAGCCGATGAGGAAGGGGGTGATAGACGGCAGCGACCCGAGCGCATTCCAGAGGACGCTCGTTATAGGGCTTGACGGGAGCATAAAGGTCAACTCGAAGACGATAAAGGTGCCCCTTCTTTCGCTTGAAGAGGAATCAAGCGGGATAGGATCCAGCGGCGGCGCATCGGTTGTCTACAACACGGACAGGCTTGGCATTCCGCTGGTGGAGATAGACACCGACGCAGACATACCAGACCCGAAGACCGCAAAGGCGGTCGCGCTTTACATAGGCACGCTCCTAAGGCTCACCGGGAAGGTGCAGAGGGGCATAGGCTCGATAAGGCAGGACCTAAACATGTCGATAAGGGATGGCGCAAGGGTGGAGATAAAGGGGGTGCAGGAGCTGGATTTCATAGACAAGTTCATAGAGAACGAGGTGAAAAGGCAGCAGAACCTCATCATGATTAAGAAAAAATTGGCGGCGTCGAACGCTAGCGTGGGAAAGGCGGAAAACGTCACGCCGATCTTCCTTAGCACGAGTGTAGACGTGATAAAGTACCACATCAAGGATGGCGCGGTGTTCGCATTCGCGCTGAAGGGCTTCAAAGGCCTTCTCGGCTTTGAGATAAACCCGAACAGGAGGCTGGGCACTGAGATAAGCGACTACGCAAAGATGGCAGGGGTCCACGGAATAATACACAGCGACGAGGACCTCCAGAAGTACAGGTTCACTGGGGAGGAGATCGCTGCGCTGAGAAGGCAGTTGAGAATATCTGAAAATGACTCGTTCATAATAATAGCAGGAAAGCCAGAGGAGGTTGAGAGGGCGTCGCAGCTTGCAATATGGAGGGCAGAATACGCGCTCAAGGGCGTGCCTAAGGAGACAAGGATGGCGCATGACAACGAGAATTATACCTCTAAGTTCCTGAGGCCGCTTCCGACGGGCTCAAGGATGTATCCAGAGACGGACATAAGGCCCATCTTCATAACAAAGGAGATGAGGGCAGCAGCAGCTGAGGCTGAGCCGAACATAGAGAAAGAGAGGAAATACCTGAAATCCAAGGTGAAGGCTGACGCGGTTGTGGGACAGCTGATGCTCTCGCCAAGGCTGCCGCTCTTCAAGGCTATAGTTGAAAAGACAAAGGCGGATCCGGAGTTCGTGGCTACGGTGCTGCTGCAGAAGATGACAGAGCTGAGGAGAAGCGGCGTGGACGTCGACTCGATAGACGAGGGAAGGATCATCGAGGTATTCAGATATTATGCTGACGCGAAGATCACCAAGCAGGCAGTGCAGGAGGTCCTTGCCCTTATCCCGAAAGAGAACGGGGAGCTTGGCGCGATGCTCTTGAAGAGGGGGCTGCTCAGGCTGAAGGGAGCTGACCTGAAGCTTCTAGTGGAAAACTATACGAAGGAGAACAAGGGCATCAGCAAAGACGATCTTAGGGCAAGAATAATGGCGAAGTACAGGCTCAGCGTCGACGGAAGCGAGCTCAATTCGCTTCTGGAAGGGAAAGGCACTCATGTGCATTAATAAGTTCGGCCAACCATTAGACTAATATATTATTTACCTGTAATTCTATAACGATGCGATCGTAGTCTAGCCTGGTAGGACTTTGCCCCTCCAAGACTTTTGGAAGCATTCAAAGGTTAACGAAAGGCAAAAACCCGGGTTCAAATCCCGGCGGTCGCACATTGACAGCGTAACCTCGAGGAACTTATATATTTTGCGAAAATAGCAACCTTTGATAGTACCCAGGTTATTTCTCGCCACAATCTCAAAATTGTAAATGAGGCGCATTAACTATTCGGTAAACCTTTCTTTTGATACTGTTTCTGATTTTTCTTGCATGTTCTATAGGTTTTCCTAGAAGCTTTCCTATTCTCCAACTTTCTGTTTTTTGTAAGTATTTTGGCGGTATATCTTTTAATATATCAGAATCCATCACAATAATTTTGTATGCCTTTTTCATCATACTCTCGGTAAGTAATTTAGGTTTTTGTTGAGACACATCTATTCCAACTTCACTCATAATCTGTGTTGTTTGTGGATGTATCTTTTTATCTGGTGCGGTTCCTGCGCTTATGGCTTTTTCCTTTTTAGAGAGATGATTAAAAAAAGCCTCAGCCATCTGGGACCGACCTGAATTCCCCTTGCAGATAAACAAAATAAATTTATTTCTCATATTCTTATTCAATCATTTGATAAGTATATAATACCAAGCCCTTCCACCTTCCTTTTCTGGAAGAATGGTATCAATCTTCCAGGCTGTTTGCTTGACCAGTTTGCGTAGTCCCTCTGGATTTACAAAAAGCAAATCATACCATCCCCCTGACTCTCCGTCATGCTCCAGTCTCAAAGTCACTTGAGTTACATCTCCATGATCTTTGTTTTTACTTTTGTTGAAATCTTGGTAGGCCATATGTGTAGGGTTGTCTGTTTTGAGTGCATCAATGCTAGAGGCAATTATCTGTCCATTGTGGGCTGTTAGGTTGTAGAGATGGTTCAAGAAATTTACTTGACCTTCAAAATTACCTCCTAAACCAAAACCATGACCTTCTCCACGACCTAAAGGTCGTGGTATCATTTATGTAAGTGTTGCCTGAACAGATATATCTTGTTTTCTGATGTAATTCTGTAGTGTTTTCTCATCTCTTGGGCCAACACTCCCGTTACCGTACCCGGCAGTCCAAAAGTGCCCTTGTGGATATCGTAATCGATGTCGAGGCACTTCTCTGAATACAACATACGATGAATAACCCTTCAACAATTGCACTGCATACGAAATTGACATTGTGTTAGGTACACTGACTTCAAGATGCACGTGTGAATAATCATCACCAAATGAAAGTTCCTTTATTGTCATTTTGTATCTTTCTGCGACGTCATAAAGTGCCTTGCGAATTGCGTCTATTGTTTTAGATTTCCTGAACATTTTGTATCTGTATTTTGTTACGAAAATCATATGCTGAAAGTTGTACTGGTGACACCAGTAGGGTTTATATTCTTTGCAGTGTTTACACTATCCATGGACTCTTGCCTCTGGCGGCTAACGCCGCCATTGGGAAGAATTCGATAGAAAGGAATAGATAATTTATGTCGCAACGCAGCGTGCAATTCATTCACGACTTAAAAGTCGTGGTATTCTTGCCCTGCAAATAAAATATGCAAACTTGTCGTATCGTATTACATTTGTTAAAAAAACGATATATTTGTATATTTGTAATAATTTCAGGAGTATTTAAACAAGGCTGAAAAGTAGTTTTCTGAATTTCTCTCTTGCTTTTTTTGATTCGCTTATTTCGGAGAGATAATTGCCGAGATTGCCATCAAACCTATGAGAGAGCGACATGAATTTTTCGAAACTCACGCTGCTTATTTTTATTCTTTCGCCGCTGTCCAATTGCTGATCGGCTACCTTTCTGCAGTTTGCAGCACTGAAGAGGTATACTTTCCAGTCTATCTTTGAGACAGGATCAGATACCTTAATGAGATGCCAGTTGTTCGAGACCATGCCGGATTCCTCGAGCAGCTCCCTCTTTGCCGCCTTTATGGGGCTTTCGCCCTTTTCCATCCTGCCAGCAAACAACCCGAGCTCCCTTTTGGCGAGGGGCTGCTCCTCGTGCGCTATCAGGACCTTGTTCTTGAATGTGGCTATTATCGAGACAGTGTAGGGCCTCTTCAGCCTCTCGAACGTCTGGTAGGACCCGTCGAACATCCGCTGCCTCCACTGGTAGACATCGAATATCTTGCCCCTGAACACCAGCCTCGCGCTTTTCGGGGTCTTGATTGCCATGAATCCATTTGGGAATCTGGCTTTAAATATCTTTTACTTCATCTATAATCCGGAATGGTGCCTATATGAGCGACATTATGCTGAAATGCGGATGCATGGTAACCGAATACGGGGAATTCGTTGTCGGACAGGGATGCAAGCACTGCAAGGAATGCAATGCAGTGAGCGGCCTGCACCCCTTCGGGGATGACAGGATACTCGAGCTAAAGACAAGGTAGGCATACCAATATAAATTCCTGATTCGAGCAATACCTAAATGAAGATGAGGCGGGGTAGCTCAGCCTGGTAGAGCGCCGGACTCATGTGCATAGCACTATGAGTGATGAGCTTTTTAGCTATGAAGAGAAATCCGGAGATCGCGAGTTCAAATCTCGCCCC
>Ga0187875_10000862_pt1 | contig 24207 bp, 23 predicted proteins | sample June2016WEW_17_1_2_FD_132978 | JGI IMG/M metagenome (GOLD analysis project Ga0187875, IMG submission 132978) | Peatland microbial communities from SPRUCE experiment site at the Marcell Experimental Forest, Minnesota, USA - June2016WEW_17_10 | ecosystem: Environmental > Terrestrial > Soil >...
CCATGGCGTCACAGATCGCGAGCCTTTGAGCAGCACAAACGCGCTGGTAGCGCGCGGTTTTTGGAAAGAGCTTCGCTTGCCCGCGAGGTCAGCTCAGGGCGCTATCCCGGAAACTCCCGCTAGAACGTCCCGACCGGGAGCGTGGTGGTGGTGGTCGTCGTCGTCGTCGCAGTCGGGATGTAGAGCGGAGCGGGCGCCGTCGTCCCGAGCTGTTGCCAGAGGTCGCCCGTTGTGACGGTCACGAGCGTGCCGTAGGTGTCGAGGGGGAAGACGGTCTCGGCGCTGGAATACGGCAGCTCGACGCACCCGTCGCTCTGGGGGTAGCCGTAGCCGGAACGGAGGAAGCCGTGGACGGCGTCGGACTCGTAGAAGTAGGAAACCCAGGGAACGCCTGGGTCGTCGTACTTCGTGCCGTCGGGGTTGGTGCCCTTCATCGTCACCGACGTGAAGCGCAGGTAGACAGGCCACGTGCCGAGCGGTGTCGTCGCCCTGTAGACCCCCGTGTTCACCGGGGTCTGGAAGACGACCTGACCGCCGCGCCACACGTACAGCGTCTCGGGCAGGGTCTCCGTCAGTATGAGGTAGGTGTAGGGACGCGTCGTCACGTCACGTGTCGCGACCGCGTCGAGCAGCGCGGCCCAGACCGTTGGCCCCGGAACGCCGTCGATGTAGAGGTTGTGGTCGGCCTCGAAGGCCATCAACGCTCCCTCGGTGACGACGTTCCAGGCGCCGGGAACCCACAACGACGCGAGCTGCGACGGCGTGCTGGCATAGCGCCACTGGAAGCTCCCCATCTCGGGCTCCAGCGAGATCGCGTCCGGTCTCGTGGGCTCGTCGGCGAGCGCTGACGCCGGGTCGGCCGCCGGCCCGGTCGTCGTCACCGGGGCGGGGTACGTCGTCGGCGCCCCGGTCGGGCCGGAGGGTCCGGCGGCGTTCGTGCGGGTGAAATCCACGGGGAGGTAGCCGATCTCGGCGAGGAGTTGCTGCAGCCGGAGGACCGGGACGTCTTCGATCGTGAAGCTCGTCGACAGCGAGGACGTCAGCATCGCGCCGGACTGCGATCGGATCCCCTTCGTGCCGCCGGGGACGTGGACGGAGACCTGCTCGAGGGGGACGAGGAAGCCGGCCGGGTGGAACACCAGCCTCTTCGGCGACGGCCGGGACCACGTCCCGGGGACCGAGGGCGTGAGGGTCGGCATGGGGATGTGTTGGGCGAGCGGGAGCGAGAAATCGAGGTCGAAGGACGAGGCATACGAGACGTCGTCGGCGCCGGATGCCGGGAACTGAGCGAGAAGGTGGAGGGTCCCGACCGCCTTGACGTGCTTGGTCGGGGTCGTCGAATGCGACCGGCCGGAGGGGCCGCGGTCAACTGAGGTAGCCGCGAAGCCTTCGACCACCGCGATGGCGACGATGACGGCGATCACCGACAAGACGATCATCCGTCCCCGGCTCAGCGCCGCCCGTTCTCTTTTTTGGCGCTCGGCCTTCACCGTGATCCTTTCGGTGGGAGTCTACGGGCGGCGCCTGACACCAGGAGCGCGGAATACGCGCCGTCGTCCGCCCGCCCGCCGGTCAAGCCGGCGAGAACCCGCCGTGTGGCTGGCCCGGAGAATGGACCCACGCCCAGGCCTCCGCCAGTTTCAGGATGGTGTCGCTTGTCGCGCCCTGCGCAATCTGGTCGATCATCCGGTCGCCGATGGCCGCCAGGAGTTCGTCGTCCGTCGCCATTTCTGCTTCCTTTCCGTCTCGCGTCGCCCTGTCGCTCGACGGTGACACTAGGCGTGGGTCGCGTCCGGGTCCTGGCGATTGGCGGCACGCGACGATCGGCCCCCTCGGTGAAGACGCTTTGACCTGCCGGTCCTAGACTGAAGCACCATGCGCGATCCGAGTGCTCGATTCAGTCGCTATCTGCAGACGTGGTGGGAAGAGCAGTTGCGGGGCGAGGTGTATCCGTGCGAGTGGCTGCACGGCCGCGACGCCGGCGCGATCGCTCACGAGTTCCGTCGGGACGCGCAGTTCGCCGTCGCCCAGGCAGCTTTCCTGCTCCGGCGTCCGGACGAGAAGGTCGCCCGCGAGGTCGTCGAGAAGCTCGAGCCGGCGCCGGTGGAAGCGGACGCCCGCGTGCTCGTCGAGGCGGTGGTGAGCGCCGGTGCGACGGCGCAGCGCGTCCGCACGACGACGGTGTTCGGCGCACTCCTTACCATCACGGCCCTCGTCGTGAGGAACATCCTGCGGGGTCGCTAGCCGTCCGTCCGACGTGCGCGGTGGGGGCACTGCCGTGTGCCGGGGGGAACGTGACGAAAAGGTTTGTTGGCACGATTGCAGGTGGCGGGGGACGGCCGTTTCGTCGCGACCTCTTTGGAACATCACGGCCCTCTCTAGACTGCGGTGATGGCCTCGACCTACGACCCGTCGACGGGCGCGGCCACGACTGGGGACGAAGATGCCCTACTCGCCAGGGTCTGGACGCTCCCGAACGCGATCACGGTCTCGCGTCTCGTGCTGCTCGGCGCCTTCCTCGCGGCGCTCTTCCCCCTGCACGAGCGCGTCGTGGCCTTCTTCCTGCTCGGCGTGACCGGGATCACCGACTTCCTCGACGGTTACATCGCCCGCCACTACAACCAGGTGACGACGATCGGGAAGATCATCGACCCGTCCGTCGACCGCGTCGTGCTCATCACGAGCGTTGTCGGCGTTGTCGTCTTCGGCGCGGTGCCGGTCTGGCTCGCCGTGGTCGTGCTGGGCCGCGAGGTCATCGTGAGCGCGACCGTCCTCGTGCTGGCGGCACTCGGGGCGGCGCGCATCGACGTCAATTGGTTCGGCAAGGCGGGGACCTTCGGGTTGATGTGCGACCTCCCGTTGTTCGTGCTCGCCCACGGTCCGGGCGGCTGGACGCACGCCGTGGAGGTCACGGCGTGGGTGATCGTCGTCCCGGCGCTCGCCTTCTCCTTCTACGGAGCTGTCCTCTACGTGCCCGCGGCGCGACGGGCGCTCGCGGCCGGCCGTCGGGGCGCGGACAGGGCGTCGACATGAGCATGCGCCCCGCAACGAGGGCCGCGGTGGCCGGGGTCGTGCCGTGAAGGCGGTCATCATGGCCGGTGGCGAGGGTACCCGGTTACGGCCCCTCACGACGAGTCAGCCGAAGCCCATGCTGCCGATGGCCAACCAGCCGATGGTGGCGCACGTCATCTCGCTTCTGAAGTCGCACGGGTTCGACGAGATCATCATCACGGTCGCCTTCCTTGCCAACACGATCCGGACGTACTTCGGCGACGGGTCGGAGTTCGGTGTGCGGATCGGCTACGCCACAGAGGAGACGCCGCTCGGGACGGCCGGTTCGGTGCGCAACGCCCGCGACGAGCTCGACGAGCGGTTCCTCGTCATCTCCGGCGACGTGCTGACCGACATCGACCTCGGCGAGCTCGTCCGGTTCCACGACGAAGCCGGGGCGGCGGTCACGCTCGCCCTGAAGCCGATGGAGAACCCGCTCGAGTTCGGGATCGTCATCACCGACCCCAAGGGCCGGATCGAACGGATCCTGGAGAAGCCGACCTGGGGTCAGGTCTTCTCGGACCGCATCAACACCGGCGTCTACGTGCTCGACCCGGTCGTCCTCGACTACATCGCACCGGACCGCCCGGTCGACTTCTCCGCCGAGGTTTTCCCGGCGCTCGTCGAGGCCGGTCATGCGCTCTACGGGTTCACGACCGAGCGCTACTGGGAAGACGTGGGCACGCTGGAGGCCTACCTCAGGGTGCACGAGGACATCCTTGACGCGAAGGTCGCCGTCGCGATCGATGCCTTCCCGCTGCGCGACGGGGTCTGGGTCGGCGAGGGGGCCGAGATCGACCCGTCGGCGACGATCGAGGCACCTGTGCTGATCGGCGACAACTGCCGCATCGGACCCGGCGCGCGCCTCGGCGCCTATTCGGTGCTCGGTGCGAACGTGAACGTCGGCGAGGGGGCCGTGCTCGAACGCAGCGTCGTCCACGACAACTGCTACATCGGCGCTGGCGCCGCGGCGCGCAGCGCCATCGTCGGGCGTTCGTGTGAACTGCGCCGCGGCGTGAACATCGGCGAGGGGGCGGTGCTCGGCGACCACTGCCGGATCGGCCACCACGCCGTGATCACGGCGGGCGTGAAGGTCTACCCCTACAAGATCGTCGAGTCGAACGCCACGGTGACGAGCTCGATCATCTGGGAGACGCGTGGCGCACGCGCTCTGTTCGGCCGGCAGGGGGTCTCGGGCCTCGCCAACGTCGACCTCTCGCCCGAGCTCGTCACGCGGGTCGCGATGGCGTTCGCCGCGACGCTGCCGCGGGGCGCGTCGGTCACGACCTCGCGGGACTCGTCGCGTTCGGCCCGGATGCTGAAGCGCGCCGCGATCGTTGGGCTCAACGCGGCGGGGCTGCACGTCGAGGACCTCGAAGCCGCGACGCTTCCGCTCACGCGGTTCCACATCCGCACCGGCCCGAATCAGGGCGGGCTCGCCGTCGGCCTCGACCGGGAGGACCCCCAGTCCGTCGTCATCCGCTTCCTCGACGCCGACGGCGTCGACGTCGACGAGGCGACTGAGAAGCGGATCGAGCGGCTCTTTTACCGCGAGGACCTCCGGCGCGTGCTCGGCGAGGAGATCGGCGACATCGACTTCCCGGCGCGCTCGGCCGAGCTGTACACGGCGGCCCTCACCTCGAGCATCGAGCTCCAACCCTTGCGCGACGCCCATCTGAAGCTCGTCCTCGACTACGCCTACGGCACGGCGAGCCTTGTCATGCCGAACGTGCTCGCCAAGCTCGGCGCCGATGTGCTCGTCGTCAACCCGCTCGTGTCGACCGCCGGGATGCTCGGTTTCGACCGGCAGAGAAGCGCGGCACGCCTTTCCGAGCTGGTGCGGTCGTCCGGCGCGCATCTCGGTGCTGTGATCGGCGCGGACGGGGAGCAGCTCACCCTGGTCGACGACACCGGAGTCGTCCTGAGCGACGGCGAGGCCCTCCTCGCGGTCGCCCGGCTCGTCGCCGAGACGGAACCGGGAGCCCGAGTCGCCGTGCCCGTCAGCGCGACCTGGCGTCTCAACGAGGTGCTCGCCGAGCTCGGCGCGGAGGTCGTCTGGACCCAGATCGGCACCGCCAACCTCGTGGGGGTCGCGCTCGAGAACGACGCGACGCTCGCCGCGTCGACCGACGGTGGCTTCGCCTTCCCGCGGTTCCTGCCCGCCTATGACGCGGTCGCCACCCTGGTCCACGTGCTCGCCATGCTGGCGACGAGCGGAAAACGGCTCTCGCAGCTGCGGGCCGGCCTGCCGCCGGTCTGCGTCGTGCACGAACAGGTGCTCACGCCGCTCGACCAGAAGGGCGCGGTGATGCGCGCATTCCTCGAGAGCGCCCGTGTGGACGAGGTCGTGCTCATCGACGGCGTGAAGGTGATCGACGCGACGGGTTGGACGCTTGTCGTCCCCGACACAGAAGAGCCGTCCACCCACATCTTCGCCGAGGCGGACGACGAGGAATCGTCGCAGGCCCGCGCCGACGCCGCCGCGGCCGAGATCCGCCGGTTCCTGGCAGAGACCTGAGGAGTGCCAGTCGCTACGATGAGCCTCCGTGAACGCGCCTGAAGAGCTCCTCTACACCCCCGATCACGAATGGGTACGCGTCGAGGAGGGCGGCGCGCGAATCGGGATCACCGACTTCGCACAGGACGCCCTCGGTGATGTCGTCTACGTCGAGCTGCCGACGGTCGGGACGAGCGTCGTCAAGGGCGACACGGTCGGCGAGGTCGAGTCGACAAAGTCCGTCTCCGAGGTCTACGCCCCGGTCTCCGGTGAGGTCGTCGCGGTGAACGGCGAACTCGCCGCGGCGCCCCAGCGTCTCAACGAGGACCCCTACGGCGACGGCTGGATCTGCACGATCGCCGCGTCGGCACCTGGGGAGCAAGACTCCCTGCTCAGCGCCGATGACTACCGGGCGCTGACCGCCGAGTGAGCGGGGACGGCCCAATTTTCCCCCAAGGCGAAGCGGCGCGCGAACGGCTACCGTGACTGAGGTGTTCTGTCACAACTGTGGACACCGCAATCCGCCCGGCGTGAACTTCTGTTCATCCTGCGGAGTCGCGCTCGCCCCGAACACCGACACGACGGTCTCGTTCATCCCCGAGGAGTCGACCGGGGAGCTCGGCGACGAGGAGCTCGGCGTCGAGGTGGGCGAGCTCGCCGCCGGAACCGGCGTGCTCGTCGTGAAGCGCGGGCCCGAGAGCGGCGCGAAATTCGTGCTCGACAACGAGCTGACCCGGGTCGGACGCCACCCGGAAAGCGAGATCTTTCTCGACGACATCACGGTTTCGCGTCGTCACGCTGAGTTCTTGCGGTCGGCGGCCGGCTACGTCGTGCGCGACGTCGGTTCGCTGAACGGGACCTACGTGAATCGTGAGCGGATCGACGAGGTGCCGCTCTCGAGCGGTGACGAGGTCCAGATCGGCAAGTTCAAGCTCGTCTTCCTGGCGGCGCGGCCGTCGTGACGGACCACGCGGGGGAGGGAGCCCCCGAGCGCAGCTTCTTGTCGATCCGCGAGGTCCTCGACCTGCTCGTCGGGGAGTTCCCGGACGTCACGATCTCGAAGATTCGATTCCTCGAAAGCCGCGGGCTCATCCACCCGGAGCGCACGGCGTCGGGGTACCGCAAGTTCTACGAGTCCGACGTCGAGCGCCTGCGGTGGATCCTGCGCGAGCAGCGCGAGCACTTCCTGCCGCTGAAGGTGATCAAGGGGCGGCTCGACGGGGTGAGCGGGCCGGTGGCACCGTCGCTTTTCGACGGTGACTTCTCCGATCCCCCCAAAGAGTCGCACGAGCTCGTCGGCGCCCGTTCGACCCGTGCCTCGTCGTCGGGGGGCGGCTCGGACCCGGACGAGTTCGACGAGTTCTTCGAATCGGGCGGCGGCGACGAGGAGCCGGCGCGCCCACTCAATGACGACGCCGGCGGTCCCGACCCCTCGTCGGGCGCGGATGACACGGGCGTCGGTCCGGCTCCCGGCACCGACGCGACGCCGACGCCGCGTCGCCCGGCCCGGGCCGTGAAGAGCGCGGCCGCGTCCCGCGTCGCCGCGGCGGAGAAGCCGGCGAGAAAGCCACGGCGTTCCGGCGGCCGGCCGCCGCGGGGCGGAGCCCCGGGCGCAGGGAGCGGGGTGGCGGGCTACAACGCCGCGGATCTCGCCCGGGCGGCCGGGGTCGACGCCCGTGTCGTCGCCGAGCTCGACGAGTACGGCCTGATCGCCGCCGTCGAGGTGGCCGGCGTGCGCGCCTACCCGCTGGCTTCGCTCGAGGTGGTACGCATTGCCTCCTCGTTCGGCAAGTTCGGCGTCGAGCCTCGGCACCTGCGCACGTTCAAACACGCCGCCGAACGTGAGGCGGGGCTGTTCTCGCAGGTCGTCACGCCACTTCTGTACCAGCGCAATCCCGAGGCCCGCGCCCGGGCCGCGACCGAGCTGAAAAGGCTCGTCGAGCTCGGCGCCGCGCTCCACGAGGCTTTCGTGCGTGCGGCCCTCGACGACGTCGGCCGGGGATGACCGCCGGGCCGACGACGGCCCTTTCGGCCGGGGAGATCGCGGCGATCGTGGACCGACTCGCCGCGGCGATCGACGCCGACCATCCGGGTGGTGTGACGATCGTCGGGTTGCTGAAAGGGGGCGTCTTTCTTGTCGCCGACCTCGTGCGGGCGCTCACCGTGCCCTGCACCGTCGATTTCCTCGCCCTCTCCTCGTACGTCGCGGGTGAGCGGCGGGTGCGGATCCTCAAGGACCTTGACAAGGACGTGACCGGCGAGGACGTCATCGTCGCCGCCGACGTCGTCGACACCGGGTTGTCGATCCGATACGTCGTCGACCTGCTGGAGCGGCGCGGGGCGCGCCGCGTCGAGGTCTGCGCGCTGCTCGACCGGCCCGGTCGCCGGATCGTCCCGGTGCCGCTGCGCTACTGCGGAGCGGAGGCGGCGGAGGATTTTCTGGTCGGCTACGGGCTCGACTTCGCCGACCGCTTCCGCAACCTGCCATCGATCCACGTCATCGACCCGGAGGCGGTCTCGCGGGACCCCGCTTCGTTCGAAGCGGCTGTGTTCGGTCCGCTTCCCGCCGTATCGGCCGAGAACCGCCGGGACTAAGTTCGAGACGTGCTTGAGGTGCGGCTGACCGCGGTGCGGGTCGACCTCCAGTCGAACACGCCCGTCGTGCTCCTCCAGGAGGTCGCCGGCGAGCGCTCGCTGCCGATCTTCATCGGCGCGCCGGAGGCGACGGCGATCGCCTTCGCCATCCAGGGAGTCGAGGTCCCGCGCCCCATGACGCACGACCTCATGAAGGACCTGCTCGACGCCCTCGGCGCGAACGTCGAGCGCGTCGTCGTGAGCGAGGTGCGTGACGCCACCTACTTCGCCGAGATCCACCTCGCCGTCGGCGGGCGGGCCCTCGAGCTGTCCTCGCGTCCGTCGGACGCCATCGCCCTCGCGGCGCGCACCCACTCGCCGCTTTTCGTCGAGGACGAGCTCATGGAGTCGGCGGGCGTCGTGCTCGACGACGACGAGGACGACGACGACGAGGCCCCGGAGGAGATCGTGGGGGAGTTCCGCGAGTTCCTCGAGCGGGTCCGCCCGGAGGACTTCACGACCTAGGGACCGGCGACCGGCGGATCTGGTCGTTGACTCGCCCCCGCCGGCGGCCGTAACCTCACGACAGCAGCGTAGTTACGCGCCTGTCATCGCGGCGTCTCGCCGCCCCAAGCGCGGGTCTGCCAGGAGGAACGCGCGATGACGACGTCCGAGGAGGGCTTCCGGGGCCCGCAGGTCTGCAAGGTCGTCGGCATCACCTACCGCCAGCTCGATTACTGGGCGCGCACCGGGCTGTTGCGCCCGTCGCTCGCCGATGCCCACGGCTCGGGCTCGCAGCGGCTCTACGCCTACAGCGACGTTGTCGAGCTCAAGGTGATCAAGCAGCTCCTCGACGCCGGGGTGAACCTCGGCCAGGCGCGGCGGGCGATCGCCTGCCTGCGCGCCGGCGGGGGTGAGCTCGCCACCGCGAACCTCGTGCTCGGCGCCGAAGGCACCGTCCTCGCCCGGTCGGGCGAGGAGATCGTCGACCTTCTACGCGGCGGCCAGGGCGTGTTCAACATCGTGCCCCTCGGCGCCGTCGTCGACGAGGTCGACGCGGCGATCCTCGTCCTCGACCGTTCGGGCGGCGCGGCGACGGGGTCCGAGCCGGCACCCGCGGCCCCGCGCCGCCGGGCGGGTAGCTAGGGGGCCGAGGCACGACCATCCGCCCGGACGGGACCTCCCGAACGGTTCGCTTCGCGCACTCCTCGGAGCAGTTCCTCGCCGAACTCCTCGACTTCTACGGCGTCGCCTGGGAGTACGAGCCGGTCGAGTTCGTCCTCACCTGGGACGACGAGGGCCACCCGACCTCGGGGTTCCGACCGGATTTCTACCTGCCCGGGTTCGACCTGTTCCTGGAGCTGACGACCCTGCGCCAGGAGCTCGTGACGAGAAAGAACGCCAAGTCGCGGCGGCTCGTCGAGCTCTACCCCGACCTCAACATCCGGATGCTCTACCGGCGCGACTGCGCGCGCCTCGAGCTCAAGGCGCTGCTGGCGGCCGGTCGCGCGCCGGGGACGTCGGCGACCCACCCGTCTACCATGGCCGGTTAGCCGGTGATGAGATGAGCCTTCGACAGAGCCCGCTGAGAGCCGAACACGAGGCGCTCGGTGCGAAGCTCGTCGAGTTCGGCGGCTGGGAGATGCCGCTGTCGTACCCTACCGGAACGCTCGCCGAGCACCTCGCGTGCCGCCGTGGCGCCGTCGTGTTCGACGTGAGCCATCTCGGCACCGTGCGGGTCGCGGGCGCTGGCGCCCTCGAGAAACTGCAGGCGACCTTCACGAACGACCTCGGGAAGATCTCGGCGGGACGCGCCCAGTACACGCACCTGCTCGACGAGTCGGGCTCGGTCGTCGACGACTGCATCATCTGGTGGCTCGACGAGGAGACCTTCGACGTCATGCCGAACGCCTCGAACACGGCCTCGGTGCGCGACGCGGTCGGCGGTGAGGACACGACGGCCAGCCGGGCGATCATCGCCGTCCAGGGACCCGCGGCCCGCGCCGTCGTCGCCAAGGTCGCCCCGGACGCGGCCGCGGTGGCGCACTTCGGCGTGGCGGGCTTCGACCACCGCGGCACCGCCTGCGTCGTCGCCGGCACCGGGTACACCGGCGAGGACGGCGTCGAGTGCGCCGTGCCGGCCGAGGCGGCGGGCGAGTTCTTCCGCGCCGTCGTCGCCGCGGGGGCGCTTCCGGCGGGGCTCGGGGCGCGCGACACCCTGCGGCTCGAAGCCGGGCTGCCGCTTTTCGGTTACGAGCTCGGCCCGGGGATCACGCCCGTCCAGGCCGGTCTCGGCTGGGTCGTCGCCTGGGGAAAGCCGGCTTTCATTGGCAAGGCCGCCCTCGAGGCGGAGCGCGCCGCCGGGGTGAGGCGCCGGCTGCGCGGGCTGCTCGCCGCGACGGGGCGCGTGCCGCGGGCCCACGACCGCTGCTCGATCGCCGGCGAAGAGGTCGGCTTCGTGACGAGCGGCAACTTCTCGCCAGTTCTCGAGCGGGGTATCGCCCTCGCCTTCCTGCCCCCGGACGTCGCCGAGGGCACCGAGGTCGAGGTGGTCGTGCGGGGGAGCGCGGTGCCGACCTCGGTCGTGAAGCCACCGTTCCAGCGACTCGCCGGCGCAGCGCCGCACTAGGGAGGACCATGGGGAGCTTCGTTCCCCACACCGACGCGGACATCGCCGCGATGCTCGAGTTCCTCGGCCTGTCGGGCCTCGACGAGCTCTACGCCGCGGTCCCGGCGGCGATCCGTTGCGCCGGCCTCGCGCTTCCGGAGGCGCTCTCCGAGGCCGACCTCGTCGCCCGGCTCGGGGCGCTCGGGGCGCGCAACACCAGCGCCGGCGCGGTCTGCTTCGCCGGGGGCGGCGCCTACGACCACGAGGTCCCGGCGGTCGTGCGCGCCCTCGCCGGGCGGTCGGAGTTCGTCACCGCCTACACGCCGTACCAGCCGGAGGTGGCCCAGGGCGTGCTGCAGGCGCTGTTCGAGTACCAGACGATGGTGGCCCGGCTCGCCGGCCTCGAGATCGCCAACGCCTCGCTCTACGACGGCGCCGCGGCGCTCGTCGAGGCGACGAACCTTGCCGTCTCGACGACCGGGTCGCCGCGCGTCTGCTGCTCGCAGGGGGTGAACCCGCGCTGGGTCGAGATGCTGCGGACCTTCGCCCACGGCAGCGGCCACGAGGTCGAGGTCATCCCCCTCGCCGCCGGTGTGACCGACTGGGGCGGGCTTGCGCCCGGGCGCGCCGGCGCGGTCGTCGTCGCCTATCCCAACTACCTCGGGATCCTCGAGGACCTCGCCGCGGCCCGGGCGGCCGCCGACGGGCTTGGCGCGCACCTCATCGTCTGCCAGGACCCGATCGCCGCGGGGCTGCTGCGGAGCCCCGGCGACGCCGGGGCCGACGTCGTCGTCGGCGAGGGCCAGGCGCTCGGCAACCCGCTCGGGTTCGGCGGGCCGTACCTGGGGCTCTTTTCCTGCCGGGCCGAGCACGTGCGGCGCCTGCCGGGCCGGCTCGTCGGCGAGACCGTCGACGTGGAGGGACGGCGGGCCTACGTGACGACGCTGCGCGCCCGGGAGCAGGACATCCGCCGGGAGAAGGCGTCGTCCAACGTCTGCACGAATGAGACGCTCATGGCGGTGACGGCGGCCATCCAGCTCGGCTGGCTCGGGACCGCCGGCCTGCGGGAGGTCGCGCTGCGCTGCGCACGCGGGACGCGCTACTGCCGGGAGGCCCTCTGTGCGATCCCGGGGGTCGAGCTGGTCTTCGACGCCCCGGTCGTGCGGGAGTTCGCGCTGCGCGCGCCGCTCGCCGCCGAGGTGATCGTCGACCGCCTCCTTGCCGAGGGTTACCTCGGCGGGATCCCGGTGCGTGAGGGATTCGCCGGGACCGCCGCCGAGGGCGCGCTGCTCGTCGCGGTGACGGAACGCCGCACGGCGGCCGAGATCGACGGCTTCGCCGCGGCGTTCGCCAGGGTGATCCGATGACCGGGGAAGGCATGACGCGGGCCCCCGGCGGGCGGGCGGCGTCGGCGCCGCTCCTCGGCCGGGCCAGCGAGCCGACGATCTTCGAGCTGTCGGCCCCGGGCCGCCGGGCCTGGTCGTTGCGCACGACCGGCCTGCCGGAGTGGTCGGCCGCCGAGCTCGTGCCGGCCGGGCATCTGCGCGCCGAGCCGGTCGCGCTCCCGGAGGTCGCGGAACGCGACCTCGTCGGCCATTTCACCAGGCTGTCGCACCGCCAGTACAGCGTCGATCTCGGGGCGTACCCGCTCGGCTCGTGCACGATGAAGTACAACCCGAAGGCCTGTGACGAGGCCGCGTCGATCCCGGCCTTTCGCGACGTCCACCCGGCGACACCGGCCCGGGGGGCGCAGGGATGGCTGCAGGTGCTCGTCGAGCTGGAGGAGGCGCTCTGCGCCATCACGGGCATGGCGGCGGCGACGCTGCAGCCGGCCGCCGGCGCGGCCGGGGAGCTGACGGGACTGCTCCTCATGCGCGCCCATCACGAGCGCAACGGCGAGGTTCGCCGCCGGGTCGTCATCCCCGAGTCGGCCCACGGCACGAACCCGGCGTCGGTGTCGCTCGGCGGCTACGCCGTTGCGACGGTCGGGACCGACCCCCGCGGTCTCGTCGACCGGAAGGCCCTCGGCTCGGTCCTCGGACCCGACGTCGCCGGGATCATGCTCACGAACCCGAACACGTTGGGGCTTTTCGAGGAGGAGATCGTCGAGATCGCCGAGATGGTCCACGACGCGGGGGGCCTGCTCTACTACGACGGGGCCAACCTCAACCCGATGCTCGGCGTGGTCCGGCCGGGGGACATGGGCTTCGACATCGTGCATCTCAACTTGCACAAGACGTTCGCCACGCCCCACGGCGGCGGCGGGCCGGGCGCGGGGCCCGTCGCGGTCGGCCCGGGTCTCGTCGATCTGCTCCCCGGGCCCCGACCGGCACGTACCGACGACGGTTTCGGGTTCGTCGAGCCCGCGGCTTCGATCGGCCGGATCCACTCGTTCCACGGGAATGCGCTCGTGTTGCTGCGTGCCTGGTGCTACATCGCTCTGAACGGCGGCGAGGGGCTGCGACGCGTCGCCGAGACTTCGGTTCTAAACGCCAACTGGCTGCACGAGCGCCTGCGCGGCGCCTACGACTTCCCGTTCGACCGTCCGGTGATGCACGAGTGCGTCGTCTCGGCCGCGTCGCTCAAGAGCGAGACCGGTGTACGCGCCCTCGACGTCGCGAAACGCCTTCTCGAACACGGCTTCCACGCCCCGACGGTGTACTTCCCGCTCGTCGTCGAGGAGGCGTTGATGATCGAGCCGACGGAGACCGAGAGCCCCGAGACCGTCGCCGCGCTCGCCGACGCGCTCGTCGCGATCGCCGCCGAGGCCCGCGCCCACGCCGCGGCCGGCGAAGACCAACCCGCCCACGATGCGCCGCGCACCACGCCGGTCGGGCGGCTCGACGAGGCGCGCGCCGCCCGCCAGCTCGTCGCGACCTTCGACCAGCGCCCGGACCGGGAGGGCTGACAGAGCCGACGCGGCCGCTTAGGTCGGCGGTGGCGCCTCCTCGTCGTGGAGGGCCGCCAGTCGGCGCCGGTACTCGTCCGCGTCGATCTCACCGCTCGCCAGGCGCCGGGCGAGGACGAGCTGGGGGGAGTCGACGGGGCGGTCCGCCGGCTCCCCGGGCGCCGGGCGGAGACGCCCGCGGAAGATGACGACGAAGGCGATGACGACGAAGGCGACGACGATCGCCGCGACGAGCACGATGAACAACAGGGCGAAAAGGTGCACTCGCGTGATGTTCGTGGCGAGCACCGCCGGGCTCGACGTCACCGATGCGCCCTCCTTGGACTGAGGTCGACTATATGGCCCGCGCCGCGACGACCCGAGAATCGGGGCGGGCTCAGCGCGCCGCGGCGAGCTTGCCGGCGAGGTAGGAGACGGCGAGCGGGTAGCGCTCGGCGTTGCGGAAATGCGTCCCTTCGTACAGCTCGAAGGCGATGTCGCCGACGCCCACCCGCCGCAGCTCCGTGGCGAGGGCCTCGGCGCCGAGGTCGAGGAAGTACTCGTCGTGCCGGCCGGCGTCGATCCACACGCCTTGCAGCGATCGGAGCGCCTCGGCGTGGCCGGCGGCGATGCGCACCGGGTCCCAGGCGAGCCAGCGGGCCCAGACTTCGGGCCGGAGCGCCCCGGAGGCCGGATCGAATGGGAGCGTGACCGAGCCGTCGGGCTCGGCCGAGTAGCACGCCGCGAGCGCCCAGACCATCACGAGGCAGAAGTCGTCGGGCCGCGACATCGCCGTCCGGGTCCCGAGGTCGGCGAAGAAGCGCTCGTAGGAGCCGTCGTAGCGGTCGCGCAGTGCCCGGCGGGCCCGTGCGAGGTCCGGCAGGAGCGAGAGCTCGAACAGGCAGTCCCCGGCGAGCGAGGCGCACGCCGAGAACAGGTCGGGGCGCAGCATCGCCGTGACGAGGGCGCCGTAACCGCCGCTCGAGCTCCCGACGAGGGCGCGGTGGGCGGCGTCGGGGATCGTGCGGTACTCGGCGTCGACGAAGCCGACGACGTCCTCGCACAGGTAGGTGTGATAGCGGCCGGTCCCGGCCGAGTCGAGGAACTGGCTGCCGCCGAGGCGGGTCCAGGCGTCGACGTAGACGACGAGGCACGGGGCCGCGCCCCCGGCGAAGACGCCGTCGATGAGCTCGGGCGTCGTCGGCTCGAGCATGGCGTGGTGCCCCCAGCGGGTGACGAAACCGCCGAATCCCTGGAGCATGTAGACGACGGGAAGGCGCCGGGGCGAGCCGTCGTAGCCGGGGGGCAGGTAGACCCAGACCGGGCGGTCCGCCGGGTCGCCGAGGGGGTTGTCCCGCAGGGCGGCGGACGCGAGCTCGCGCGCCTCGAGACGTCCGGCGAGCTCCATCGTCCACGGTCGCATAGGGGCCTCAGGTCCGCCCGAGCGGCGCAGCCTCGTGGCCGGAGAAGGCGGGGTGCGTGTCGTGCCGGCGTCCGAGGCGCGAGGGCCACCAGTTCCATCTCCCGAGCAGCGCAACGGTCGCTGGGACGAGCAGGACGCGCACGACGAAGGTGTCCAAGAGGATGCCAATCGCCAGCCCGAAGCCGATCGCCTCGACCTGGCTCCCGCCCGGCCCGCTGCTGCCGACGATGGCGAGCACGACGAAGCTCCCGGCCAGCACGAGCCCGGCCGAGGTGATCGTCGGTCCGGTCCGCCCGATGGCGTTGGTGACGGCGTCGCGGATCGGGTGTCGGCGGGCCTCCTCACGGATCCTCGTCATGACGAGGATGTTGTAATCCTCGCCGAGGGCTAACAAGAAGATGAACATGAGGAACGGGAGCACGAAGGTGATCCCGGAATCGCCGGCGATGTCGATGAAGACGAGCACCGAGACCCCGAGGGCGGCGAGGTAGGACAGCCCGACGCTCACGATGAGGTAGAGGGGCGCGACGAGGCTGCGCAGCACGAGGGCGAGGAGGATCGCGATGGCGAGGATCGCGATCGGGATGATGTGGATGAGGTCGCTATTCGACGTGTTGGCCACGTCGTAGAGGGCGGGCGCGTCGCCGGCGATGCCTACTTTCTCGGCGTGGGCCGCCGCCGCGGCCGCGGCAACGATCTGGCGCAGGTGCGGCACCGAGTTGATCGCCGCGTTCGAGTCGGGGTTGCCGGCCCGCAGGCTCGTCTCGTACATGATCGTCTTGCCGTCGGCCGAGACGAACGCCTCCGTCGCGTGGTAGATCTCGTAGGCGGCGAGCGGGATGAGTGTCTGGTACCTCGCCGGTTCTGTCGCCGGGAGCAGCGCCGGGTTGCCGAGCAGCGCGTGCAGCTTCGTGTAGTCGATGGGCGTGATCGCGTATCCGGTGGGATTGAGCGGCCCGTCGAGGGTGGTGAAGGCCCCTGAACGGGCAAGCGCCTGTTCGCCGACCTCGACCTGGGTTGCGAGCGACGGGTTCCAGACCGGCGAGGCGAACCGCATGACGATGTCGGTCGGGTTGGTCGCCGCCTGGGGGAAGTTCTTGACGAGCGCCGCGTTGCCGGCCGCGGCGTCGGATCCGGCCGGGGCGCTCGTCGCGCCGCCGAAGCCCCCCGAGCGGTAGGAGAGCGCCGCCGAGGCGAGGCAGGCGAAGATCACGAACCCGAGGGCGAGGGTCATGCCCGGGCGGCGGAGCAGCCGCCGGGCGATGCCGGTCCACCAGCCCTCGGTCTCGCTCCCCGGGGCGATCGACGCGGGCCAGAATGCGGCACGCCCGAGGATGGCGAGCAGCGCCGGCAGCAAGGTGAGCCCGGTGAGGAGCATCACGCCGATCCCGACGGCGAGTGGCACGCCGAGGTCCTTGTAGATGCCGAACGAGGCGAGCAGCAGGCTGAGGAGGGCGAAGACGACCGTCCCCCCGGAGGCGGTGATCGACTCGCCGATGCGCGCCAGTCCGTAGGCGACGGCGTCGTCCGGGGTCCTGCCGCCACGCAGCTCCTCGCGGACGCGGAACACGAGGAACAGGCCGTAGTCGGTCCCGGCGCCGAGCATCAGCACGATGAGCAAGAGCTCGGTGAACACGGAGATCTGGAGCCCGTGCGCGCCGAGGCCGCCGATGAAGCGGTTGGCGACGACGAGCGCGAGCGCCGAGGGGATGAGCGTGACGAACGGGGCGAGCACGGAGCGGAAGACGATGAAGAGCAGCGCGATGATGAAAAGGACCGAGAAGTCCTGGACCCGGTTGCCCGTCATCGCCGAGTTCTCCTGATTGGCGACGTTCGTCGCGACGGCCCCGGCGACGTTCATCACGAGCCCGTCCGGGGGATGCACCGCCCGAAAGCTCGCCTGGAGATCGTCGATCAGGGTCTTCTCGCCGGCGATGTCGCTGACGTTCACATGGGCGGTGACGAGCAGTTCTGCGGCGTGCCGGTTCGGGGAGGTGCCGATGAACCGCACCTCGCGGACGAGCGGCACCTTCTTCGCGGCGGCGACCTCCCGGGCGACGGCGTTCGTGTCGGTGGTGCCGAAAGGAGCGTCGCGTCGCGTCGCGACGACGACGACCATGCTGTTCGTCGTCGTGTTGCCGAGGAGAGGCGTCGCAAGGTCGAACGCCCGGATGGTCGGCGAGCTCGCCGGCAGGAAGTGGCTGTTGTCGTTGTTGATCTCGCTGCCGAGCGTCGGCAACGTGAGGGTCGCGACGACTACGACGACGACCCAGCCCAAAAGGACGAGCCAGCGGAAGCGGACGATGGCGCGGCCGAGGGCACCGAAGAAACGATCCATACGGGAAATCCTGCCAGCCCGGAGGCGTCAGTGTGTTGAGGCTGCCCCGTGGGTCGAGTGGCGCAGCGTGAGCTCCGGCAGGAGCCAGCTGAGGGCGAAGGCGATCGCGGCGATCGGCACGGCGACGAGGAAGACGATGTCGAGCGAGTGCGCGTAGGCGGCGCCGAAGGCGTGGCGGACCGGGAGCGGCAGCGCCCTGAGGAGCTTTGGTGTGAGGTCGGCGAGATGCAATCCTGCCGGGAGCTTCACGTTCCCGAGGGACGACCGGAGGTTGGCCCCGATGATGTTGGCGAGGATCGCGCCGAATATCGCCGTGCCGAACGCCGCGCCGATCGTCCGGAAAAACGTCACTCCGGACGTCGCGACGCCGAGCTCGCCATGGGGGACGGCGTTCTGCGCCGCGAGCACGAGCACCTGGATGAGGCAGCCGAGCCCGGCGCCGAGGACGACCATGTCCGCCGACATGACGAGCGTGCTCGTGCCGGCGTGGAGGAACGACAGCATGAACAGTCCGGTGACGGTGAGCGCGGAGCCGATGATCGGGAACCGGCGGTAGTGGCCGGTGCGCGTGATGACCTGGCCCGAGCCGACGGACGTGGTGATAAGGCCGGCCATGAGGGGAAGCAGCGACAGTCCGGATGCCGTCGGTGTCGCGCCGCGCACGTACTGGAGGAACAGCGGCAGGAACACGGTTGCGCCGAACATGGCGAAACCGACGATGAACGACATCGCCGAGACGACGGCGAACGTGCGGTTCGCGAAGAGATGGAGGGGGAGCACCGGTTCGAGGGCGCGCCGGTCGACGATCGCCCAGGTGATTGTGAAGACGACACCGAGGACCGCCAGGATGAGGATGGGGTCGGATCCCCAGGGGTAGGTGGTTCCGCCGAGGCTCGTGAACATGACGAAGCTCGTCGCGGCGAGCGCGATGAGCAGCGTGCCGGCGTAGTCGATGACGTGACGGATGCGGGTGAGCGCCCCGGGGACGGTCACGGCGATGACCACGAGCGCGACGGCGCCGATCGGAACGTTGATGTAGAAGATCCAGCGCCAGGAGAGGTCGTCGACGAAAACGCCACCGAGCAACGGGCCGATGATGCTCGCCGCGCCGAAGACGGCCCCGAACAGCCCCTGGTAGCGGCCCCGCTCGCGCGGCGGCACGACGTCGCCGATGATCGCCTGGGTACCGACGAACAGGCCGCCCCCGCCGAGCCCCTGGATCGCCCGGAAGCCGATGAGCTCGGACATCGTCTGGCTGAGCCCCGAGAGAATGGACCCGACCAGGAAGATGATGATCGCGGCCTGGAAGAACCCCTTGCGACCGTACTGGTCGCCGAGCTTGCCCCACAACGGCGTCGAGGCGGTCGACGAGAGCAGGTATGCCGTCACGACCCACGAAAGGTGGGACTCGTCATGCAGGTCGGCGACGATCGTCGGCAGGGCGGTGGAAACGATCGTCTGGTCGAGCGCCGCGAGGAGGAGCCCGAGCAGCAGTGCGCTGATGATCAGGCGGCGGCGCTCGGGTGTGAACGTGAGCGCCGGACGGGGGGTCGTCTCGGCCGCGAGGAGGGTGTCGGTCACAGGTCGTCGGTTGCTTTCGGCTCGTTCGGCGTCGGTGGCAGTGGCGCGACGCGGCAGATGCATGGTGCGACGCGGTTGCTGGATTCGTCGAGACTACCGGGATGACCGTGGCGGCCAGCGCGCCAAGTTGGCGTGAATGGTCGCTTCACCAGGATTGCGTGCCGTTCCGGGGAGGGATTCGCCGGCAGGCTACCCTGCGGGGAGGCACACCCCGAGAAGGTCTTCAGGAGGCACGTTCATGGACGCCCACGAGATCCTCGATGAACTGCGCGAGCCGGGGCGGCAGTTGCGGCGGCTGATCCCCGACGTCTACTCGAGCTTCGGCGCGCTCGACCACGCGGTCATCGTGGACGGCGCGCTCAGTGCGAAGCACAAGGAGCTGATCGCGCTGGCGGTCGCGGCGACACGCGAGTGCGATGCCTGCGTCGTCGCGCACGCCCGCGGCGCGTCGCTCGCCGGGGCGAGCGAGCAGGAGGTCGCCGAGGCGATGGGCGTCGTGATCCTGATGAATGGCGGGCCCGGGACGGTCTGGGGACCGCGGGCGCTCGAGGCGTTCCAGGAGTTCGCCACCCCGAAGGCCTGATCGGCACGCGATTTTCCGGGCGCCGCCCGATATCCGCAGCCTGCGGGCGCCCGGCCGGTGGCACTTCGCCGCGGAGCTGGCGCCGTAAGCTCGGGTATGCGTTTGAGGTGCGGGATTGCGTGAAAAGAGCTGGCCCGGGGATCGGTTTCTCGTCCGGCTCCGTCCGTCTCGGGCACGGGATGTTGACCGCGGGCCCACCCTGCGGTCGTCGCTAGGCCGATGACGAACGTTCCTTCTGGAGGCTGGGACCGGGAGATCAGCGCCATGTTCCGGGGCGGCCCGCGCCGGCGCACGCCGTGGACCCTGCTCGCCGCGCTCGGAGTTGTGCTCGTCGTCGCCGGGGTCGTCGGCTTCACCGTGTTCATCGCGATCGTCGCCATCGCACTCCAGGCGATCTTCTTCGTCTTTTTCCTCCGGCACCTCGCGTTCGCCATGACGGCTCTCCGGTCAGGGCCGGTCGATCTCGTCATGCCTCAGTTCGACACGGGATACGAGCCTTCGGTGACGCTCCTCGTGGCGTGCAAGAACGAGCAGTACGTGCTCCCGACGCTCATGGCGAGCCTGCTCGCCGTCGAGTACCCGCCGGACCGCACGCAGATCGTCATCGTCGACGACGCGTCGTCCGACCGCACGGGCGGAATCCTCGACGAATTCGCCACCCGCGAGAACCGACTCACGGTCGTCCACCGACCGGAGGGTTCAACGGGGGGCAAGTCCGGTGCCCTGAACGACGCCCTCGCCGAGGCGACCGGCGAGATCATCATCGTGTTCGACGCGGACCACGAGCCGAGGCCGGACTGCGTGAGCCGGCTCGTCCGGCACTTCATTGATCCAGCCGTCGCGGCGGTGCAGGGACGTTGCGAGATCGGTAACGCGTCCGAGTCCCCGCTTGCCGAGCTCGTCGCGCTCGACTACATCGCGGGCTATTTCGTCAATGAATACGGGCGCCAGTCGCTCTACCGCCTGCCCGCGTACGGCGGGGCCAACTGTGCTGTCCGGGCGTCGAGCCTGCACGAGCTCGGAGGCTGGAATCCCTCGAGCGTGACCGAGGACACCGACCTCACGCTGCGGCTGATCCTCGGTGGCGCGCGGGTGCGTTACGACCTCACGGCGGTCGACACGGAAGAGGGCGTCGTCACCCTCGACCGCTATTGCCGCCAGCGCTACCGCTGGGCCCGCGGGCACCAGCAGGTGTGGCGGGACTACCACCGCGCGGTGTGGAAGTCCCCCCGGCTGAAATGGCCCGAGAAGGTTGAAACGACGATGTTTCTGCTGGCGTTCCACATGCCGGTCGCCGCCGCGATCGGGGTCGTCGTTCTCATCCTCTGGATGATCGGATTCGTACCGGCGATCGGCGCGATCAACCTCTCGATCTTCTGGATGCTCCTCTTCCTCGGGCCGCTGCTCGAGCTCGGCGCGGGACTCATCATCGCCAAGGCTCCGCGGCGGTCGGCGCTCCTCATCTTCTACTTCCTGCCACTGTTCTTCGTCTCGATGGGGGTCTGTTCGAAGGCGTGGCTCGACGGCGTCACGGGCAAGCCGTACTACTGGGTGCGCACGCCGCGCGCCGCGGAGCTTGCTGCCGCGGAGACCGCGAGAACGAAGACCCGGGGCCAGATGAACAAGGCGGCGTCGTGAGACGGTTCCGCGTCGGCTGGCGGCTGTTCGTCGTCGTCGCCGTGACGCCGCTCGTCTACGTCCTGATCCAATACCCGGTCAGGCGGTGGGAGACGATCACGACGGCGAACATCTTGAGGAACTTCGGCTTCCGGGGTCTGCCGACAGTGCTCGACACGTCGATTCTCGTCGTGCCGTACCATCACGCCTCGTTCTGGGTCACGCTCACACCGTCGTGCTCGGCTCTCGCCCCGGCGCTCGCGGTGACGTGTCTCGCCTCGATGATGCCGCGGGCCACGAGCCGACGGTTTCTTGCGATTGGCGCTGCGGTCGTGGCAGTCGTTGTCGGCAACTTCGTACGTATCAGCTCTTCGGTCGTCGTCGGCCTGTACGCTGGAAGGTCGAGCCTCGTCCTGTTCCATGACTGGGTCGGCAGCATGATCGGGTTTGCGTTCACGCTCGGAGGATTCATTCTGATGCTCTGGATACTGCTCCCGGCGCGCGCTGAGGCGCCGGTCCCGAGCCTCGTCACCGAGGGCGCTGCCTGATGCTTGTCCTCGCCGCACTGCGTCTGCCGACGGTCCACTGGAAGATCCCTGGCACGCACACCGTGCTCGACTTCAAAGAGATCGTGATGATCGGTGGTGGCGTCGTCGTCGTGATCCTGCTCCTCGTGCTATTGCTCGTGGCGCGGCGAGGATCCGAGAAGAACGCGGTGAAGAAGTTGCTGTCGAGCCCCAACCCGGCCGAACGTCTCGCCGGGGTGAAGCTCGCCGCTCAGGAGGAGCTCGGCCGTCACGTGCGTTCTCTGCGCCGGCTTTCGAGCTCGGAGAAGAACCCGGAGGTGTTGCGGGAGCTTGCCGAGGTGGTCGCGCGACACCAGTGGGAGCCGTCCGACGACGCCGACGTCATCGAGCTTCGCATCTGGGCCCACCGCTACTACTCGGAGCGTGTCCCGACGCGCGGACCCGACGTGAGCCTCCCACGGGGACCGGTACCGGGGCCTTCTGTCCGCCAGGTGCCGGTCGCCCAGCCAGCGCCGAGTATCGCCGTGTCGCCGATCCCCGTCGTGACGATGCCAGGGGTCGCCGTCCCGGCGAATCCGCTCGCAGACACGAACGGCCCGCTCGAAGACACGAACGGGCCGGTCGAAGCGGCGCAGGGGCCGGTTGAGACCGTCTCCGGCTTCGCTGAGCCGGACGCGGCGGGGGCGTTCACGGTGCTAGAAGCCGAACGGCTCGCCCAGCAAAGGTTGGACGTGCAGGTAGACGGTGAACCTCCACCTCCGACCGCCCTCGAGGAGCCGGATATTCCGCCACCCGTCGAGCCTGAAGAGCCAGCGACCCTCGACGCTGCCGGACCTGATGCGATGAGCGTCCCACCGTTCGAGGTTCCCGTCGTCGAGGGGCCGTCGCCTGGGGTCGTGCCCGAGGAGCCGGCAGCCGAGCCGGATGAGCCGGCCGCCGCGCCGGTTGAGCCAGTGATCGCGCGGGAAGAGCCGGTGATCGCGCGGGAAGAGCCGGTGATCGTGCCGGAAGAGCCCGCCGTCGGAACCTTCGTCTTCGAGGCCGGGGTGATGCCACCCGCGTCCGCCGGGGAGAAGGCGTGCATCCTCGTCACGGGGGCTGGCGGAGCGGCGGGGGTGACGGTGATCCGGGCGCTCATGAAGGCCGGTCACCGTGTCGTCGCCGTGGATCGGGACCCGCTCGCCGTCGGTCTCCGATTGGCGGACGCGTCACAGATGATCCCGAGCGCGGACGACCCGCAGTTCGCGAGCTTCGTCTGCAAGCTCTCGCTCCACCAAGGGGTGAAGGGAGTCATCTCGACGATCGCCGAGGAGATGCCGAGTCTCTCGAGTCATCGCGAGTTGTTCGACGACGAGCGCATCGCGACCTGGTTCCCTGAGCGCGGCGTCGTGCAGGCCTGCATCGACAAGTGGCTCTTCCATCTGGAGGCGAAAGCCGCCGGGCTGCCGGTGCCGCCGACGAACATCGCGTCGGCCGAGGGTGTCCCGAGGCCTTGGATCGTGAAGCCTCGGTTCGGACGGGGGTCGCGCGACATCATGTGGGTCGACACGCCGGAGGACCTCGCCTGGGCGCTCGGCAAGATTCCGAATCCTCTCGTGCAGTCGCGGCTTTCCGGTGAGGAGTTCACGGTCGACGCGCTCGTCACCCGGGACGGCACGTTGGCCGGTGCGGTGCCGCGGTGGAGGATCGCGACCCGGGGCGGGATCACGACGAAGGGCGAGACGTTCGCGAACGACGCGCTCATCCGCCTCGTGGAGAACCTGCTGCGGGAACTCGCCCTACGCGGCGCGGCGAACGTGCAGGGGTTCGTGTCACGGGAGGGTGCCATCATGTTCACGGAGGTGAACCCGAGGTTCTCCGGGGGGCTCGCGCTGTCGATCGCGGCTGGGGCAGATCTCGTCGGCCAGTACGTGAACGGGTTGTTCGGCCAGGCGATCGACCCGGCGCGGCTTCGCTACCGGCCCGGCGTGAGGATGTTGCGCTACTTCGACGAAGTCTTCGAGGGTTGACGCGCCTTCTCGTTCCCCTGGGAACGCGGCCAGAGATCATCAAACTCGCACCCGTCGTCCGGGAACTCGCGGCGACGGGCACGACGGTCCGGATGATCGCCACCGGTCAGCACGGTGATTTCGGGATGAGCTCCGCGTTCTTCGACGAGCTGGACATCCATCCGGACGAGACGTGGTCGCTGCCGACGGATCCGGCCGCCCGCGTCGCGGCGATCCTGGAAGGAGCGGAGCGCGCACTGGCGCACGACCGGCCCGACCTCGTCCTCGTCCTCGGAGACACGAACACCGTGCCGCTGTTCGGCCTCGCGGCGCGACGCAACCGGGTTCCCGTCGCGCACCTGGAGGCAGGACTGCGTTCGTTCAACCCGACGTCGATGGAGGAGGTGAACAGGCAGGTCGCCGCGGCCTGCGCCTCGTTGCACCTCGCGCCCACCGATCTCGCCGCGAGGTTCTTGACCGACGGGGGAGTGGACCCGGCGCGGGTGCGCGTCGTCGGCAACTCGGTGATCGAC
>Ga0187875_10000868_pt1 | contig 24147 bp, 14 predicted proteins | sample June2016WEW_17_1_2_FD_132978 | JGI IMG/M metagenome (GOLD analysis project Ga0187875, IMG submission 132978) | Peatland microbial communities from SPRUCE experiment site at the Marcell Experimental Forest, Minnesota, USA - June2016WEW_17_10 | ecosystem: Environmental > Terrestrial > Soil >...
GATGCAAACCGCGCGATGGTCGAGGCATATCCCAGAATCACCCGCGGACGAATGCGAGCGAAAAGGCGTTCCCAGTTCGCCATGTCCGCCTCGCCCGCAAAAAACGGATCGAACTGGTACATCCGCCGCACAAACTGCCGCAGTTCAAACTCCACCCGCCACATCGCATACATCTTGTCGTTCCCGCCCCAGAAGAATGCGACCATCTCCCCCGGACGCCATCCGCACTGCTCCATGTTACGGTAAGTGCCCGCGTCGCTCGCCACCATGTAATCCGGACTACGGAAGAACTTCAGCGGCACGCCCGTCGATCCGCCACTGAAGTGTGGCTGCAGTCTTTCGACCGGCACATCTTCGCGGATCAAATCGCGCTGGTTTGCCCGGATGATGTCCTTCGTCAAAATCGGCAGCCGCGCGAAATCATCCCAGTTACGAATTTCCTGGCTTCGAATTCCGAGCGTGCGGAAGAGATTGCGGTAGTAGGGAACCAGAGTCTCGGCATGCGCGAGAAGAGCACGCAGGTCCTGAAACTGCTTTTCACGAACTTGCTCCGCGGTTCCGAACGGAGCCCCTTCGATCTCCCGAAGTTTCCCCAGCGTATCCATCCCGCGCAACCGGCCGGTGAACGCCAGAAGGCTGCGCCCCAGGAAAGGACTGCGATTCGCTGCCCGCCCCATGCGCGACTACTCCCGAAACCCGGCGCAGAACCGAGCAGGCCGGCGCAACTTGTAGAAAATGCTCATAGTTAATCGTTTGGGGAGGCTCGTTCCAAAAGTATAGCACGCGCTCCCGACCAGCCTGGAACAGTACCTTGGTCAGTAATGGTGGATGAGCCTAGTCTGACAAAAGGAGAGAGCAGAAAAAAGGTCCGCAGCCGTAGCCGCGGACCCTTCATCGCATCTGGATTGCGTTTTACTCGACGCCCGCCAGGGCTGCGTTCAGTCCAACAATGTCCGCTCCCAGGTTGCGCCCGTCCGATCCAGCATTCACATAAGGACTGCTCGGCAGCAGCTGGTAATTGCCGCCGTTCCCGTTGTTGTAGTTCGTGAACTGGGCCACACTCGGGCTCGCCGCAAACATATTGCCCGTCGGCCAGGTGGATGGGTCATATCGTGGCGGAGCTCCGATCAGCCCGTTGTAGTTGAACGTATAAGTCGTGAAGCACGTGCCCAACGAGGTGATCGGTATGTTCTGATATGCGCAACTCGTGCTGCCTCCGCCCGTATTCCAGACCGGATAGCGTCCTGTCGTCACGATGCTGTTGGTGAATACAAATCCGTACATCTGCGGATTCGTGTCCTGATTCCCCATCATGAACGCTCCCGCCCCCGAATCCGGGAAGCCCGTGATGTGGTTGATCGTGACCGTGTTCAGCGGGTTCTTGGGCCAGCCATTGCTGACTTCGAACATGTAGCCCTCGCCGACATAGTTCTTGCTGATGTCGTCGAGCACCAGGTCGTGCAGGCTCCAGCGCGTTCCCGCCAGTGCCGGCCCGCCTCCATCTTTGCCGCTGGCAGCTAAGTCAGTGGCTAGCACGATACCGCCTCCCGCATGCGAGATGCGCGAGTAGCGGATCGTAATGTCGGTTACCTGGCAGAGCGGACACACGCCGCCCGTTCCGCCTGGCTTGTGCTGATTCTTTGGACTCACGAGAATGCCGAAGCCGGTCTGCGTGAACCCGCCCCAGGAATTTTCAAGAATGTTGTTTTCGACCAGCACCCGAACCGCATTCTTGAATTCCAGGTGATTCTTCACAATGAAGGGGTTGCCATTCAGTCCTCCGACAAACGGATTGTTCCCCTGCATCCACTGCCACGGTTTCCAGAAGTGGTTGCCGATGATCTCGATGTCGGTCGGAGTCAGAGTGGCTTCTCCGCCGCCAAACATGATCGCTTCGCCCGCTGCTTCCAGGAAGTTGTTCTGAATCAGGTACGGGCCATCCTGGTGATCGCCCACACCGCTGCTGACCGCATGCGAATCGGTGCAGCTCAAGTAGCAATGAAAGTCGTTGAAGTAGGAGTCGATGACCGCGATATAGGTTCCCCCTGCCATCCCATATCCGTTGGCGGTTTCATCCTGCGGATTTCCGTGCAGCCATGAGCGATCCACAATGATGTGGTCAGCCGTCCCCTGATTGGTCATCAGAGCCATGCTGCCGCTGATGCCGGCCGCACGCGTGATTTCCAGACCCACGAAACGGTAGAAGTTCGCTCCGTCGGCCATCAGAAACGGTCCAGTACCGCCGCTATCCTGCTCCACTTTCGCCAAAACGTTTGTTGGATTCGAGCAGCTGTACGCCGGGCGTCCGGGCAGAGAACTGACTCCCGCATAACATGGTGTCAGCCGCTGTCCTTCCGCCGGCAGAGCGCTATCCGGAGAACTGGTCCGGATGATGATCCAGTGCTGGTCGTCGCAGTTCTTGGCCAGGATCGTGAACGGGCCGACAAAGGTCGCTCCCGCCGCCAACTGGATTGTGTCGCCGCACTGTGCGCTGCTTAAAGCGCCTTTGAAATCGCCGCCTGCCGCTACATTGATCACCGATCCTGGTGCGGGCGAATCCGCCATGCTGCTCGGCACGGTCACCACCGGCAATTGCGCCGGCCCGTCGTAGCCGCTGGATCCCTGCACGGTCACGCTGAAATTGCCGCTGGCAGTCGACTTCGCAGCATCGGTCACCGTCACGGTGAACCCGAACGTGCCAGTTGCCGTTGGTGTTCCGCCCAAGTCTCCACTCGTGCTTAGCGTCAATCCTGCCGGAGGTGTGCCGCTGGAAATTGTCCACCGATAAGGCTGCGTTCCGCCCGTTGCCGTAAACGCCGCGTTGTAGGCTGTTCCTTGTTGTCCTTGAGGAAGTCCGCCGGTCGTAATCTGCAACGCCTGTTTCTGCGCCGGGTTAATCGTCACCGACGCGCTGGCCGATAGAGTTGGGTACGCAACGCTGGTCGCCGTCACCGTCGCGCTTGTCGTGGACTGTACGCTCGGCGCCACATAAGCGCCGCTGCTGCTGACCGAACCGAGTGTCGCTGTCCACGCTACCGCCGTATTGGGTGTTCCGGACACGGTCGCTGTGAACTGCTGGCCCGCCCCGGAGTTTAACGTCACACTCGCCGGAGAGATGCTCACGCTCACTCCGCCGCCTCCGCTCGTCACTTGCACCGAGTACTGCTGCGATCCATGGCCCGTTCCCGGACTGTCGGTGACCACAACCTGAAACGAATAGTTGCCCGGAGTCGAGGGCGTTCCCGTGAACGATCCCGTCGAGGGGTTCAACTTGATGCCCGGCGGCAGCGTGCCCGACGCCACCGAGAACTGATAAGGGGAGGTTCCGCCGCCAACCGACAGCACGGCGTTATAAGATTTGTCGACTGTTCCGCTCGGCAACGAACCCGAAAGCGCCAACGCCTGCGCCTGACTCGGCGCCGCGGACGCCGTTCCGCACGACGTGCCGATCGCCACCACGGCTATCAACAACAACAACCAACCCAACCGAATACTATTCCGACTTACAGCTTGCGCATGATCAGAACACCCTGCAATTTGCGTTGCCTGCATTATGAAACCTCGACGTGACGAAATGGGGGACCAGTCGAGCAAGTCCACTCGTTGAACTCTATCCAGACTCTGCCTGGATTCCCAGATACCACAAGTGCACCCGGAAACCCACAAGTGCATGGAATTGTGAGATGTACCGTTTCGCGCGCCGCAGTGTTCTACCGGGTAACAGAGTCGCCGAGATGCCTTGCGGGGAAAGGCTTTTGGCCGATTTAGCTTTCTGTTAATTTTCAAGGAGTTGGGGAATAATGGGCGGAAAATACAAACCAGCGAAGTGCGTTACCGGCTAGTTACTGTAAAGATTCTCATCCTGTGACGAGCGTCACATGCGGTTGTTCGTCGCGTCACGCGCCCTTATTCTTCCTGATGCCCATGCGCTCCGTTCCTGCCAGCCGCGCGAGCGGAGTATCCGATTTCAGCCACAGCTTGAACCCAAAATAGAGGGGATAGAAAAAATTCATGAAGCGCACAGGCCATGACGGTCGCAGTTCCGCCGCCGGAGTCGCCACCTCATAACCCGTTTCGGAGAGCAATTTTCCAATTGAGCACTCCACGTCGCGCACCTGCTCCACAGTGAACATGCTCTTCCATCGCCCAATCGTATTTGCTTCCGTTTCTTTCCCGTCGCCGCGAAACGACGAATTCGGATTCTTCAGCGATCCGAGCGCAACCTGCTGGATGTGGTCATAATCCAGGTCCTGCTCAATGAACTTCCCAATCCGCGCCAGCTCTTCCCGCGGATTCTGCACCACATCCTCGTAGTGCACTTCCATGTAGTCGCCGCCCATCGCCCGCCCATAGCGCCGTCCCCGGCCAACGATCCAGCGCCAGAAAATCGCCGGTACCACCACCGCCCGTTTGCGGTCCCATCGCATGGGCGGAAACCAGCCCACCCGGTGCAGCGACGCCGTCACGTCGCGCCCATCTCGAATAATGTGCACGATCAGCGCATCCGGCACCACTTTCTTAATCACCGGCAGATAGAGCAAATGCAGCGGTGTGCATTCCGCCCAGCGTTCTACGCCCTGCTTGCGCGCGATCGCCTCCATCACAATGCGCAGAAAATCGCCCGCGTTCCGGCAATCTTCCATGATCCGTTCTTCGATCTCCGCCCGCTCCAGCCCCGTGCGTTCAAACAGCGTGCTCTTGAAGTAGAGGTCGAGCAGTTCCCGCCGGTTCGCCCGCCGCGCCAGGTTCCCAAACCGCACTCCCAGCAGGTTGAACGCATTCGACTCCGCGTAATAAACCGCAAACCCTCCCGCCGAAAGCAGCGTGTGATAAAGAAATTTAGTCCCCGACCGCCCGCACCCCAACACAAACACAGGAGCCTTAGCCCGCCCACTGCGCGCGCCCGTCGAACCGGTGATTTGCTTTTCGAGTGCTTCGGAGGTGAGATTCATGACGCCGGGTTCATGCACGCGTTCGGCATGAAGTCGATTCAAGCCGCCTTGTTCATGATACCGGATTCACTCTGCCCGTACTCCCCCAGACTGCACCGGGAGTAACTGACCTGAGGGCGGGCAATCCAATCCTGCGCCCTGGCGTTCCCCAGAAAACCCTTGACTCAGCTCCGACCGAATCTAAATAATCAAACCCAGAGACTTCGGCCGAACCCAACTGTTTTCGGCCGCAAAGTTCTCTAACTTATTGATTCTAAAATATCTTACGTGCAAGTCCTTATTCTTCAAAGATCTGGCGGAAAATTCCCGCTAAATCTTTGATTCTAAAAGATCGAATTTAAGGGGGTCGATTGATTTATTGGTTAACCCTCCAATACTCATCTCTTCACGCAACCCAATAAGAACGAGAAAATACTGACGCGAACAGGTCAAAGCAGGCACACCCTAACGTGAACTCCATTCGCAGCGTTCTGATCTGCCATCACGACGAGCCGCTCAACCGCCTCGCTCTCCCGCGTTGGATGGCATCATTTACCGACCTCGCCGCGATCGTCGTCATCCGCGAGCCGCAATCTCGCCTTCGACGCCGCATTGAGCGCGAGGTCGAGCGCGTCGGCTACTTCCGCTTCCTCGATGTCCTCGCCTTCCGCCTCTATTACAAGCTCGCCCTCGCCAGCCATGACACCGCCTGGGAAGAAGGAACCCTCAGATCTCAGCTCAAGCGCTATCCCGAAATTCCCGCAACCTGCCGAATCCTCGAGACCGCAAGCCCCAACAGTCCCGAAGTCTTAAAGCTGCTGGAGGAAGTTCAGCCGGACATGATCCTCGCGCGCTGCAAGACCATCCTGAAAGAGCAGGTCTTCGGCAGCGCCAGGAAGGGCACATTTGTCATGCATCCCGGCATCTGCCCCGAATACCGCAACGCCCACGGATGCTTCTGGGCCCTCGCCAATCGCGACCTGAACAAAGTAGGCATGACGCTTCTCCAGATCGATAAAGGCGTCGACACCGGCCCAACCTACGGCTACTACACCTGCGACTTCGACGAGCTCCGCGAGTCGCACATCGTAATTCAAAGCCGAGTCGTTTTCGACAACCTCGACGCCGTGCGCTCCAAACTCGAAGAGATCATGAGCGGCCAAGCCCAGCGCATCGACATTACCGGCCGCCAGTCGCGCGCCTGGGGCCAACCGTGGCTGACCAGCTATATTCGTTGGAAGCGCGCCGCCCGCCAAGCCGCGCAAGAGAAAGATCGTCTGAGGGCTCAATGAGAGTTCTCGGAAAATCCGAGCCCGAGAGGGTCCGAGTCCCAATGGGACGAGCCAGATTAGTCCAGCGCTTCAGCGCCGGGTAGAGTGAGAAGAATGGTTCAAGTCCCGGAGGGACGACCCAGTTGCCCCGCACGCTGATAACCTGAAAGACGATGCGAGCCGTCACACTCCTGTTTCACGATGTCGTTCCCGCCGGTCGCTGGGACCTGAGCGGCTTCTCCGGCGCCGATGCCGACGTCTACAAGATCGATTGCGACGCCTTCCGCGCGCATTTGAAGGCGATCAGCCAGGTTCTTCGCGTTGCGCCCATTACTGCGCAGGATCTACTCGCAGGGCCGCAAAGTGGCTGCCCTTTTCTGCTGACGTTCGACGACGGAGGCGTCAGCGCCTTGCTCTATGCCGCCGACATCCTCGACGAATTCAAATGGAAAGCCCACTTCTTCGTCACGGCCGGACGAATCGGCACTCCCGGCTTTCTCGATCGATCACAAATCCAGCAACTTCGCCGCCGCGGCCACATGATCGGGAGCCATTCTTTTTCCCATCCGCCGCGCATGGCGTGTTGTTCCCCCGCGCAACTCGACGACGAATGGCAACGAAGCGCGCGGATGCTAAGCGAAATCCTGGGCGAGCCAATCCAGGTCGCGTCGGTCCCGGGAGGCTATTATTCCCGCGAGGTATCCCGATCAGCAGCGCGAACCGGGATCAAACTGCTCTTCAACTCGGAACCCCAGACGAGTTCCAGCGTCGTGGATCGTTGCGTCGTGCTGGGCCGCTTCTCCGCGCAGCGCTCGACTCCGCCGGACTGGTCGGCGGCCATCGTCGCTGGCCATTTTCAGCCGCGCGCTCGCGCTTATTTTTTCTGGAATGCGAAAAAGGTAGCCAAAGCGCTCGGCGGAACGCTGTGGTTGCGGGCACGGGTCAAACTGCTGGAGCGCCGCGCCCAGACTCCACCGCCGGGCGGAGAAAATTCGAAATAAGCTCCCCCTGGATGCGATGTAGAGACGCAGCTTGCTGCGTCGCATTCGCGCAACCGATTCAATGGGAATTAGCGCTTTTGACCGCCGACGGTCTGCGCGTGCCGTTCCAGCAACGCCAGCAGCGGTTCGCGCAAAAACGGCCCGCCCGCCAGGAGTCCTGAAATCAGCGGATCTTTCTGGTTGCACCGGAGCGGTGAATGGTCGAGTTTCAACGTCCAGCCGCCTGCGCTTTCCACCAGCGCCGCTCCGGCCGCGACGTCCCACTCATTCTTAGGCACCAGAGTAAACGTCATGTCGGCGAGCCCTGCGGAAACCAGTCCAAGTTTGTAGGCCACCGAGCCCATCGGCTTGATGTTAAATTCTGCGGATTCGAACTGCTTCCATTCGCCGCGCTTCACTTCGCTGCGGCTGGCGAGAACGAGCGCGCCCTTCAGATCCTTGCGCTGGCTGGGCTGCGCGGGGTTGCCGTTGTAGGTAACGCCCGTATCGCGCGAACCGAGAATGAGTTCGTCCGTCGCCGGATTGCAGATTCCGCCCGCCACCGGAACTCCATTCTCCACCATCGCGATCGAGACGCAAAACTCGGGAATGCCCTGCACGAATTCGCGCGTGCCGTCGAGCGGATCGACTACCCAGACGCGCTCTTTGTCGAGCCGCGTGAAATCGTCCACAGTCTCTTCCGACAGCCAGCCTTCGCCGGGCCGCAGCAGGTTCTTCTTGAGGACTGCATCGACTTGCCGGTCGGCTTCCGTGACCGGATCAGTCCCGACTTTATACTGCGCTTCAATCGCCCCGGGGGTGAAGCGGTTCAAGACCGTGCGCGCCTCTTCCAGCGCGGCATGAATGCGTTCCAGAGTTTCCTTCGTAAAAGATGAAGTCATTACACTCCGCTTTCTAGGCCCATAACATTCGTGCACCGGTCATCAGCAGCACCGCGCACAAGATACGTCTTAACCAAAGCACCGGAACCCGCGTGGTCAAATAGGATCCCAGAATTCCGCCGGGAAGCGAGCCGATCAACAGCGAACTGACCAGATGCCAGTCCACATTGCCCGCGCGCCAATGAAGCAGACTGGTCACGCCCGTCAGAATCACCGCGTGCGCAATGTCGGTTCCCACCATCACCTTCGGCGGGTAGGAATAAAACACCAGCATCAGCATCATGATGATGCTGCCTGAACCGACGGAAGTAATGCCGACCAGAAAACCGCCAATCAATCCGAGCACAGACATTCCGGCAAATGATTTGAGCGTAGGATCCTTTCCCGCCAGCCGAGCCTCAATCCGTCCCTGAAACATCAGCAGCGCGGGAATGCACACCAGCAACAGTCCAACCGCCGATTTGATGAAATCGTTCACGCCGTTGCCGTGCACGGCGCGCAAGTGCTGCAGGAAAGTGACTCCAAGGTAGGAGCCGGGCATGCTGCCCAGGGCCAGCGCCACAACTACCTTGCGGCGCACTGTCCCTCTCTGCAAGTGCATGATACTTGCCGGTATCTTGGTGATGAAGTTGAACAGCGCATCGGAACCGACGGCGATAATAGGCGGAATTCGCAGGCCAAAGATGAGCATGGGCAGCAGCAACACGCCGCCGCCCAATCCCGTCAGCCCGATCAGCGTTCCTACAACGAAGCCGATCAGGATTTTTGCCAGCAGAAGTTCCATGCAGTTCCGCCCACACCCAGCTGATGCTGCCCCACTGCGGAATCAGTTTCCGTTGCCGTTGACGCCGATGAAGCCCTCGCGCTCCAGGTGTAGGAGAATCGACTGGGCCGCTTCTTCAGGGCTCAGCTTCGCGGTATCAATGACCATCTCCGCGTCCGTCGGCGCTTCATACGGATCGGAAATGCCGGTGAACTCTTTCACGATGCCCGCGCGCGCTTTGGCGTATAAACCCTTGCGGTCGCGTTGTTCGCAGACTTCGATCGAAGTCGCCACGTGCACTAGGATGAAGCCGCCGACCGGGTCAATCATCTGCCGCACATGCTTGCGAGTCGCTTCATAGGGAGCGATGGGAGCGCAGATTGCGATTCCACCGTTCTTCGTAATTTCTGAAGCAACGTAGCCGATGCGGCGAATGTTGATGTCGCGGTGCTCCTTGGAGAAGCCAAGTTCCGACGACAGGTGCTTGCGCACCAGGTCGCCATCGAGCAGTGTGACCGGACGGCCTCCCATTTCGAGGAACTTGGTGATCAGTGCGTTGGCGATCGTCGACTTGCCGGAACCGGAAAGCCCGGTGAAGAAGATCGTGACGCCCTGCTTGTCCCGTGGCGGATAGCTGCGCCGTAGCTCCTTCACGACCTCGGGATACGTGAACCACGATGGAATCTCGCGGCCTTCGTTGAGGCGCGCACGAAGCTCCGTGCCAGAGACGTCGAGCACTTTCGCGCCCTTCTGAACTTCATCGGCCGGAATGTACCGATCCTCATTCTCGAGATAGACCATCATCTGGAAGGGAACCATCGCCACGCCCATTTCGGCCGCGTGTTTCTTGAACAGCTCTTGGGCATCGTATGGACCGTAGAATGGCTTGCCGTCTTTGTCTTTGCCGGGACCTGCGTGGTCGCGGCCGACGATAAAGTGCGTGCAGCCGTGATTCTTGCGGATCAATCCGTGCCAGATCGCTTCGCGCGGCCCGCCCAGACGCATCGCCAGGTTCAGCATGGAGAGCTTTACCGTGCCCTGCGGATACTTCGAAAGCAGCAACTGGTAGCAGCGCGTGCGGATGAAATAATCCACGTCGCCGGGCTTGGTCATCCCAACAGAAGGATGAATCAGCAGGTTGGCTTCGACCTGCCGGGCAGCGCGCATCGTCAGTTCAACGTGAGCGCGATGCATAGGATTGCGGGTCTGGAACGCGACCACGCGCGTCCATCCCAGGCGAGCAAACTCGGCGCGCAATTCGGCGGGCGTGAGGCGCAGGGCGCGGAAATCATAATGGGAAGGTGCGTGCGCTCCCTGTACTTTGCCGCCGACGTACCAGGGGTTCGACTTGTTGATCGCATAGTCGGCGCCCGGGTGCGCGCTGCTGGTCGAGTTAAATACTGCCTTCGCTTCGGCGCTGCGATCGGGCTGCCAGACATCCTCCACGCTCACAACGGCCAGCATGACTCCTTCCGGATCGCGCAGGGCAATCTTGCTCGATCCCGGCGTCAATTTCTTGGCGAATTCCTCAGTCACGTCAAGCGTGATCGGAATCGGCCAAAGCGTGCCGTCCGACAGCCGCAGGTTGTGGCAAACACCTTCATAATCCTTGCGATTCATGAAGCCGCGCAGTGGCGAGAAGCTGCCATTCATGAGCAGTTCCAGATCGCACAGCTGGCGGGCACTCAGGTCCCACGATGGCCATTCTTTCGAATGCCCCTTAAGCTCCGCCGAAACTTCCTCGGATGCGAGCAGTTGAACAAGTTCTCCCCCGTGCGGGGCAATAAGATGGCTGGTCGAAGCGGTCAAGTCGTTAATCCTCCCGATGCGTAGATCAAGCTTTTCTCTGATTGTTGGATCGCTGTGAGTCAATTTCGGCTCCTCGGACTCGCCCCCTGAATCTCGCGGGGACGGCGAGGATATGGTCCGGAAAGGCGGAGTCACTCTAAGTTTGTACTACAGCAGCAAGCTGACGTCAGTGTGACGACAATAGAGAGCAATTCCGCTTCCGTAGCGCTCTTTCTATCCCTATGTAACTGATTGAGATTACAGAGATTCTCGGATTTTTCCAAGTGAAAGAAGGCTTTTTTGCGGCGTCGTATGAAAAAAATTGTAACATTTTGCCATCCTAGGCCGGTTTACTGCCCAAAATTGCCTCGTTTCTGTTCTCCCAGGTACTAGTTAAGGGCGAGCTCAGGCCCAGTGTCAAGGTTACTCCTGTTAGCCAGGCGAATGCCTGCCTTCATCATTCTATCGTTTGCCGCGGACCGGGCAACTACCACTTGTGCTTCATGGCCTTAGCGAATTCAGCCGCGGGAAATGTATTGAGCACATCATCCCTGGTCAGCCACGCCCGGCGCGCCTGGGTTACGCCGTATCGAATCTTGTCCATATGCGAGACGTGGTGAGAGTCGGTATTGACCACGATCTTCACGCCATGCTGCTTAGCCATCCGCAGGTGAACGTCGTTCAAGTCGAGACGTTCGGGATACGAATTGAGCTCCATGGCCACTCTGTGGTGCGCGGCAGCTTTGAGCACAGCGTCAATATCGAACGCGTAGGCATCGCGGCGCAGCAATTGCCGGCCGGTCGGGTGGCCCAGGATCGAAGTATTCGGATTTGAGACGGCGTTCACCAGGCGGGCAGTCATCGTGTCGCGATCCTGGGTAAATTGCGAATGAACACTGGCGATGACAATGTCCATCTGTTCGAGAACGGAATCGGAAAGATCCAGCGTGCCATCGGTGAGGATATCGACTTCAATGCCGGCCAGGATGCGGATGCTCTTCATTTTTTTTCCGACCGCCCGGATGCGTTCCATGTGGGCCAGCGCTCGTTCGTCGGTCAGGCCGTTCGCGAAGGCCAGATTTTTCGAGTGATCGGTGATGGCCATGTATTGATACCCGCGCTCCTGCGCGGCTTCCGCCATTTCTTCGATCGTGTTGCGGCCATCGGTCTCCACCGTGTGCATGTGCACGTCGCCCCGGATGTCGGAGATTTCCAGCAGCTTCGGCAATTCGTGTTTTGCCGCTGCTTCAATCTCACCAAGATTTTCGCGTAGCTCGGGGGGAATCCAGTCCAGCCCGAGTTTGCCGTAAATTTCTTCTTCGGTCGCGCTCGCGACCGGTTTGTTGTCGTCGAGCGTTGCCAAACTATATTCGTTGAGCGTATAGCCCATCTTCAGCGCGCGCTGGCGGAGCGCGACGTTGTGCGCTTTCGAGCCGGTGAAGTATTGCATCGCTGCTCCGAAGGACTCGGGCGGCAGCAGCCGCACGTCCACCTGCATACCGTTTCGCATCCGGAAACTGACTTTGTTCTCGCCCTGCGCGATCACTTCCATGAGTCCCGGAAACTTGAGCAGGTGCTCGGTAATTTTCTGCCGCTCGTCGGCGTCGCAACAGGCTTGGCCGGTGACGAGGACGTCGAGATCGCCGACCGTCTCGCGTCCGCGGCGCAGCGATCCGGCGGGAGTGACTTTTTCGACCCCCGGGGCAGCCAGCAAGTGGGCCACCAGCTTATCCGCAAGCTGCTCGGCCGTGTCGATCAGAAAACGCCCGCCGATGCGGCGATAATCTTCGATTGCCTTCAGCAGCTTCAACTCGTGCTTTTCGCCCATGCGCGGCAGTTCGCGGATCTTTCCTTCGCGCGCGAGCTTCTCCACGCCATCAAGGTCGCTGACTTGATAGGCACTCCAGATCAGTGCGATCGTCTTCGGTCCCAGGCCCTGAACCTTGAGCAGCTCCAGCATTGATGGACGATATTTCTTCAGCAATTCGGTGTGGGCTTCGATGCGCCCGTCTTTGAAGAGCATCTGCAGGTTGGCCAGCATGCCCTTGCCGATGCCCGGCACTTCCAGCAGCTTCTTCGGTTCGGCAATCAGGTTGGATACTTGCTGGGGCAGCGCCTCAATCGCCTCCGCGGCGTTGCGATAGGAACGGATGCGAAACGAATCCTGGCCGTCGATTTCCAGCAAGTCGGCGGTTTCGTAGAGAAGTCCCGCGATGGCTTTGTTATCCATGGGCAGGAATAATTGTAGCGCCGGATGCGTGCCACTCTAGGAAAGGCCAGGGGAAAAGTGGGACGAAGTACCCCAGAGAACCTCTGTGTCCTCCGTGTTCTCCGTGGGTCAAGCTGTCTGCTTCGATCTGATCGAATGTTAAAGAACGTCCTTCAACCGGGTGTACCGCGCCCCATCCATCAATTCAAAATTCCCCACGCGGTTGTAGGTATGAAGCCCGCACATCCCCTTCCAGTATTCGGGAGTGAACGTCGTCAAAAGTTGCTCAGAGTATTCCGTTGGATTGAGCTTGGTGATTTCGTGCAATGAAAAGCTGTACCCGTAGGTTGGTGTATTGGCTTGGCTGGGGCGGATCCAACGACCTTTATTTTGAAGATCGCTGTTTCGAACATCTCCCGCCTGAAACACCCGCCCCGCGCCGCGGTTGAACCGTGCATCGGCAGAAACCGGATTCGCGGGATGAAATAGCCATTGCCCGGCAAGCGATTCCGCATAAAAAAGGAAGAGGCAGCCCGCGCGCGGATCGGGTTCGGCACGCGTGGTCAGCAGCCACCACAGCCCGTCCTGCTGCCAGATCGTGGTGTCCACGAATTTGCCTCGCATGAGCGTCCGCTCGCGTACCCAACGGGTAGGGAAGTCCTCGCAGCGGAAAAGATCCACCTGCAGCGAGTCATAGGATTCCGGCACCATGTAGATCTCCGGCCCCGCGCGAAAAATGTGCGGATACGAATAGTGCCGGTCTGCCGTATCAAGACACGTGGTCGGGGAAATCAGCTCGCCGTCCGCAGAAATTTCCGCGCAGTCGATCCAGGCTCGCTTCTTCGCATAAGAATAATTTTCGTAAAAAATCCAGTTCTTGCCTGCATGTTCAAAGCCGAACGGGTCAGCCCAGAAATGTCCCTTGGGGGCGTCAATCCAGCGAAAGCCTTCGAGGTCGCCGCCTTCAAACAGCGGTTTCCGATGCGCGCGAATTGCAATTTGCCAGTGCTTGATCGGTTTTCGCGGAAACGGATACTGGATGGCTTTCTTCAATAGCACCGGCGCGAGCCACCGTGCCATGTCCAGATTTGTTGGCTTGGAGTACAGCTTCCGCTTTCCCTGGTAGGGAGCCGGAGGTAGCGCCATCTTCTCCACGTGCTCCCAGCCGAACTGGTGGAGTTCATTCAGCTTGCGGATTACGAACTCCGTCGATCCCCAATACGGGGCGTAACGATTCGCCGAAGCGAAGAGCGTCTTCTGGGTAGGGAACAGCGACTTGCACAAGACTTTCCCGCCATCGAGTTCTTCGGTCAACACCTGCAGGATCACTCCTGAGACCGGCGACGCTTCCGCGAGTTCCCAGAAATGAGCCGGGCCGCCCCGATAGTAGTCGTTATCGCCATGGTGATACGACCACACTCCATAACGCGCCGCTTGCAGGATGCCGCCATGAAGAATATTGAAGCCGAAGCGGATGAGCACGTCGAGATTCTTTGCCCGAATTCGTTCCAGGGATTCTTCCGGAAACTTGTGAACGAATTTCTTGCCCTCCGGCTCTACTTCCATGCTCTCGATGCCGGCCAGCACCTGGCTTCCGTCCAGCTTGTCGAGCGGGTGGTTCGCCGGCTTTTTTCGCTTATCGAACTTGAGATAAAACTCGTAGAGAGTCTGGCGTCGAGTCTTTGAGTCAAGAAGCCTTCTTCTCAAGCCACCTGGCTTCGGCTGATTGGCTGCCGGGGATGGCGTGGTCTTCTTCTTGAACACCAGCAATTCGATGCGCGCGAAATTGCTGGCCTGGATGTCTTCAATAATTCGGGCGGAAAAGCGTGAAAGCTTGCTGTCGTCCAAAAGCAGCCCGATCCGCAGCGGCGGCCGATCGGCCGCAGAAAAGCGCCACGGGGAAACGTTGGAATCAAAGAGTTCGGGCGGAGCACCGGATCCGGCGTTGGTCATTTCGAATTCATCGCGCTGAAATCTTGTTCTTTTTCGCCATGGTAGCACGGCCAGTTTGGCGGTTTTGAAGCGTGCCCAAGTTACTTCGGGCACCCAAAGTGGGCAAAAGACGGATGGTACACTGAGGGAAAGAAGCCACTTCCCGTAGGCATTTTGGGCCTCAACGGTAGGGGATTTTATGGGGCTTCGAAGATCCAGCGAAATATGCCAGCCGAAACCAAGCCGTCGCCAAAGGTCAGCATCATTATCCCCAGCTATAAGACCGCCGACCTGATCGCGGCCTGCCTGGATTCAATCCTGGCCCAGACTTATTCGGATTGGGAAGCAGTCGTCGTCAACGACGGCTCTCCTGACACGCCGGAACTGGAGACAGTCCTGCAGCCCTACATGACCCGGATCGTGTACATCAAGCAGGAAAACAAACGGGCGGCGGGCGCGCGCAACAACGCCATCCGGCAGGCTCGCGGCGAGTTTGTCGCTTTCCTCGACAGCGATGACACCTGGATGCCCAATCACCTCGCATCCCAGCTGGCGATGTTTGCGGCGGACCCGTCGCTTGGTCTGGTTTATTCGGATGCGCTGCTGGTGGGCGATCCGGGGAATGAACGAAGATTCACAGAGAGATGCCCCTCTCAGGGCGAAGCGACATTTGCCACTTTGATCGTGGAGCGCTGCCAGATTCCGATTTCCACAGTCGTTGCACGGAAAGAGGCATTGATCAACGCTGGGTTATTCGACGAAAAACTGGCGCGCTGCGACGATTACGACATGTGGGTCCGGACTGCCTTTGCCGGCGCTAAAATTCAGTACAGTCGCAATATTGGGGCGCGGCTTTTTCTCGGCCGTCCCGGCTCCCTCGGCCAGGTCCGGGCTCGAATGGCGGAGGGCTATTCGATCATTCTGGAGAAATTTAAGACTCTCCCTTTAAAAGATTCCGACCGTGAAGTGGTTGAGAAACGGGCTGCCGAGATCAGAGCGAGGTATCTGCTGGAAGAAGGCAAGTGCCAGCTCCAGGAGCGCCATTTTGACAAGGCGCGCCAGTTGATTTCTGAGGCTAACGGCTATATGCGTAGGCCGTCGCTGAGCCTGGCAGTCTTCGGCTTGAACGTTGCTCCTGCGGCCACTTGGAAACTGATGTCTTTTTGGAGTCGGCTTCGGAACGGAGCGTCGGCTTGAACGACTTTCGCGAAATCTCCTCGCGCGCGATTGACTCGGCAGCTGCAGGGTTGGCATTCCAATGATTAAGCGTCTCATTTCTGGCGGCAAGCAGTTTCTCGGCATGTATCCCCCTGGCCGCAGGGTGAAGGTTTTTCCTGACGACATTTTTCTGGTTTCCTATCCGAAATCCGGCAATACCTGGACGAGGTTCCTGGTCGCCAATCTCGCCTACCCGGAAAAGAATCCGGATTTCTCGAATATCAACGCGCTGATCCCCGATCTCGAAGTGATGCCGAAGCGGGAGATCGAGCGCGCGCCTCGGCCCCGCATCATCAAAAGCCATCAATACTTTGATCCCCGTTATCCGAAGATTCTCTATATCGTCCGCGATCCGCGCGATGTCGTGCTCTCCGAATACCACTTCGACATCAAGCGCCGTGCCATCCCCGAGGATTATCCGGTCCAGCAGTTTGTGTCACGTTTCGTGCGCGGAGAAGTGAATCATCCCTATGGGTCGTGGGCCGAAAATGTCGCCAGCTGGTTCTATACGCGCCGCGATGATCCGCGATTCTTGCTTGTGACCTACGAAGCGCTGCAAGTGCAGGCCATCGACGAACTCGCCAGGATCGCGCGTTTTCTAAACATTCCGGAGGATGCGGAGCGGCTCGCTTTTGCGGTGAAGCAGAGTTCTGCGGACCGCATGCGCGAACTTGAGAAGAAGCAGGCCCATCTGTGGTCTTCCACCAAAGAGACTCGGAAAGATAAGCCGTTCGTGCGCTCCGCCAAAGCTGGAGGCTGGAAAGTGGATTTGCCGGAAGCCAGCCTGGCTGAAGTTGAGGCCGCCTGGGGCGGGCTCATGCGCGAGATTGGTTACGAATTGGTCGTGTCCAACCTGGCCCATGCCGGGATGGAAAGACATTAGCCCGCGAGCGAAGCTCAGCGCCCCATTCAAGTCATCTTTTGGCTTGAGTCGGGATCTCGCGGTTCGAGAAAATATTCGAGAAGATCATTGATGCTCGGCCAGTTCAAATACGCGGTGAAATATGTTCTCGGACGCGATCAGGCCGGGAACAACTATACCGTTTTTCCTGACGACACTTTCCTCGTCTCCTATCCAAAATCCGGCAACACTTGGGTTCGCTTTCTTTTGGCCAACCTGATTCATCCGAATCAGACGATCGACTTCACTAACATCAACCAGATGCTTCCTGCGCCCGGAGTTTTGTCCAAGCGCTTCTTGCGCACCTTGCCCCGTCCGCGCATTTTGAAGAGTCACGAACCCTTCGACGTCCGCTTCCGGAAGGTCGTCTATCTCGTTCGTGATCCGCGCGATGTGGCCGTTTCCGAGTACCACTTCGATCTGAAAAAACGCTACATCGGGGCCGACGTGACACTCGAACAGTTCGTCCCGCGTTTCATCGCCGGCGGAACTTCTTCGTATGGTTCCTGGTGGGAACATGCCGCCAGTTGGATTGCTGCGCGCCAGGGCAATCCGGCTTTTTTGCTGGTTCGCTACGAAGACCTGCTTTCGGATGCGCTCAGCGAAACCGCGAAAATTGCAGAATTTCTCGGCATTCAGGCCGGACCGGAACGCCTTCAGGAAGCGATTGATAAGAGCTCGGCGGATCGCATGCGCAAGCTCGAAAAACAGCAGGCTGATCAATGGACCGGAACCAAAAACACTCGCAAGGAAATCCCGTTTGTGCGCGCTGCCAAGTCCGGCGGATGGAAGGAAACGCTTCCCGCGCACTCAGTCGAAGAGATTGAAGTAGCCTGGGCCCCCCTCTTGAATTTCCTCGGCTACCAACTGCAGTCTCATGAATTAGACTGCAAAACCGTGCCCGCGTGGGTCAGGACGGGTCAGTCACTTTAGCCACCGTGAATTCAGTTGCCATGAATCGCTGCCAGCAATTTGACAAACGAAAAAGTGTCTCTCTGAATGACAAAGGCTGAATGACTAAGATCGACAAACGGCAGATCATTAAGAACGTCGGCTCCAGTTGGTTCGCTCTGGGAGTCAACGTCGTCGTCGGCCTCGCGCTCTCGCCCTTCATCGTGCATCGCCTCGGAGACACGGCCTTCGGCCTGTGGGTGATCATCCTCTCGATCACCGGATACTACGGCCTGTTCGACCTTGGCATTGGCTCCTCCGTCATTCGCTTCGTTTCGAAATACACGGCCACCGGCGAGCACGAAGAACTCGCCAAGATTATCAACACCAGTCTCTTTACCTACAGCTGTATTGGCCTGCTTTGCATGCTGGTGACGGCCGTGATTGCGTCGCAGGTCAACCGGCGGTTCTCGGTCCCACCCGAGCTTCATTCCACGGCTCCCTGGCTGCTTCTGATCGTCGGCACCGCGGTCGCGCTCGGCTTTCCCTTCGGCGTCTTCGGCGGATTTCTCGAAGGCCTGCAACGCTTCTACATCCTCAACTGGACCAACATTGGCGCGGTTCTGCTGCGCGCGGTGCTGATCGTCTACTCGCTCAAGCACGGACAGGGAATTGTCGCCGTCGCTCTCGTCACTGTCGGCTTGCCCTTGCTGGCTTCCATCGCGCGCGGCTTCATTGCGCTGCATTACTGCCCGGTGCCCTTCGGCTTCAAATATGTCGACCGCGCCACTTTCCGGCGGATCGCCAACTATAGCGGCATCACGTTCGTCATCATGATTGCGTCCCAGCTCAAGTTCAAAACAGACGAGCTTGTGATTGGCTCCATGATGTCGTTCGCCTGGGTCACCTACTTCAACGTCGGCGCCCGCATCGTCGATTACGCAGGCATGGTTGTCCGAAATCTTTCGCAGATCTTCGTTCCCATGACCAGCCAATCGGAGGCCCGCGGCGAGCAGGATCGCCTCCGCAAGATCTTTCTGCTTGGCAATCGGGTTTGCGCCTTCACGATTTTTCCCATCTGTGCGGTACTGGTACTCCTCGGTAAATCGGTGATCGAAGTATGGATGGGAAAGAAATACGTCGCCGAAAGCTATCCTGTGCTGGTCATCATGATCCTGTGTTGCACGTTGTGGTGGGCGCAGGGAGCATCGGGCCGCATCCTCCTCGGCATGTCCAAGCACAAAACCTGGGCAATCGTGACCGTCAGCGAGGGCGTGGCCAACCTTATCCTCAGCATCATTCTCGTCCGCTACTGGGGAATCGTCGGAGATGCCCTGGGAACTGCGATTCCGCTCACCTGCAGCATGGTGTTTTTCATGCCCCACCATCTCTGCAAGAAGCTCGACGTTCACCTGCGCACTTTCCTTTACGAGTCTTACACCTTGCCTTTCCTGCTGTGTATGCCGCTCGTTGCCGTGCTCTGGCTGATGCGGCGCTGGTTCGTTCCCCACAATTATCGGCAGTTGGGGCTGCAGTTTCTCATCGCCGGGAGCGTGTACGGTCTGGGCATTCTCTGGGCGGTTTTGTCGAAGCGGGCACTTCGCGTCGGTGAGTTCGCCCTGATTGGCAAATCGGCTCCGCCGGTCGGCGACCCGATTATTGCTCCCGAAGAAGTCTATCAACGGGATGTGTAGCTCATCCTGCGATCGCGCACCGCGACGACAATCGCTTACCCTTCCGCCAGCATCAACGGCTCCATCCCGACCTTTTCTCTTCGCTGGAGAGTTAGATAACTCACCGCAAATGTGCAATTTCTTGCGCTTGGCACATCAGTGGGGTTACGATTTTCCTCGCTCTGGTGTAGAAAACCAATTAATCCATACAGTTGTCTAATGTCGGACCCTTGGCCGGAAATCCCCCGCGGTGGTTCAAATGCTACTTAGCTAGGCGAAATCCCGTCTGTCGTGAGTTTTGGAGGATTAACCTGATGTGCCACTTTCTGTCACACGACTTCGAAAGCGGAAGCCCCCTCGCCTGCGTGTCTCCCCGGGCCCTGAACCGTTCGATGTTCGGTGCGACATTCGTTCGCAATATTGGCTTGACTCTGTTTCTTGTCTGTATTGTCCTTCTGTCATTTTCAGTTGCCCAGTTGCCATTCCCAACCAGCCGCGGAGATAACGCTCGCGATGCGGCCAACACCAACGAGCTTTTGCTGAGTCCCTCCAACGTCACTTCAAGAGGCTTTGGCCACCTTTTCAGCACGCCGATCGATTACGTCGCGATGGCTCAGCCGCTCTACATGCCCAACGTGAACATCCCCGGTCAGGGCATGCACAATGTTGTTTACGTTGCCACGATGGCGGATTCGGTATACGCGATTGATGCCGATACGGGCGCGCAGCTCTGGTGGGTGAACTTTACAAACCCGGCGCAGGGAATCTATACCGCCCAGGGCGCCAATAAAACACTGCCCTGCTATCAAACCACCGGTTTCAACCAGGAAGGCATAACCGGAACTCCCGTCATCGATACCAATACGAACACCATCTACATGGTGGCTAAGACGGTCGTCAACGGAACCGTCGAACATCATCTCCATGCCCTTGACATCACGACCGGCAATGAGCAGCCCGGCAGTCCGGTGCAGATCGCCGCGCAAAGCGTCAGCAATGCCGGAACCGTGATGACCTTCAACAGCTTTTACATGAACAACCGTCCAGGCCTGTTGTTGCTGAACGGCGTCGTGTACATCGGATGGGGTGGCAACTCCTGCAACGACAAAGATAGCGGATGGATCCTCGGTTACGACGAGACCAGCCTTGCACAGGTCGCGGTCTTCAACGATTCGCCCGACGTCGGATTAGCTTCCATCTGGCAAACCGGCCAGGGCCTGGCCGCAGACTCAGAGGGAAATATCTACGTCGAGACGGCCGAGTCCGGAGTCAACGCCTACAACGTCAATACCGGCGGGCAGACTTACTGCAACAGCATCATCAAGCTTTCAACCCCCAGTCTTCAAGTTGCCGGCTATTTCACCCCGTATGACGTCGCCTACTTGAACCGTTGGGATATGGACTTAAGCTCCACCGGTGTCCTCATTCTGCCCGATCAGCAGGGAGGGCCCTCCGAGTATGGACATGAGCTGGTCGCCTCCGGCAAGCAGGGTTTCATCTATGTTCTCGACCGCGACAATATGGGGGGCTACGCCCCGAACGATGCGGGACTTCTGCAGCCAGAAATTCCCCTGATTCCGGGCATCACCGACAACACCACTTCTGACGCTTTATTCAGTTCCCCCGCCTACTGGAACAACACCGTCTATTTCGCCCCCGATTCCAACACGCCGACTGCCTATCCATTGTCGAGCGGACTGCTGGGCACGCCGCTTCCAGCCGGAACTTATGCCGCGGGTCATTCCCCGTCGATTTCCGCTTTCGGAAATACCAACGGCATTCTTTGGATCATCAGCGGTCCGGGCAGTTCCAAGCATCCGGTGCTCCTCGCTTTTGACGCCGTTTCGCTGCAACTTCTCTATAGTTCGACCCAGGCACCTGGCAAGCGCGACGTTCTGCCGCAAGTCGGCCATTTTGTGACCCAGACCGTGACCAATGGAAAGGTCTATGTCGCCACCATGGGTAGTCTGGAAACCTACGGACTGCTGCAGGTCGCAACCGTTACTGGAGGTAGCGGCCAGACAGGGACCGTTGGCACTCCTCTGCCTATGCCCATTCAAGTGCAAGCCACGAATCCCTATAGTGGACAGCCCGTGGTCGGCGTCACCGTCACGTTCAGCGATAATTGCAAGAAGACCTGCGGATCGTTCAATCCGCCCTCGGCCACCACCGACTCCAATGGCAATGTCAGCACCGTGTATACCCTGTCCCAAAAGGCGGGTACTTACACCATCACGGTCTCAGGGCAAAACTTCAGCAGCGTCACTGCCACTGAGACCGCTACCGCCGGCACGCCGAAATACCTGCTCGTGAATTCTGGCGGACGGCAAACTGGCCCTGCCGGAACCGTCTTGCCAAATCCCCTCAGTGTGCAAGTCCAGGATGCATACAAGAATCCGGTCTCGGGTATCACCGTCAATTTCGCTCCCGTGGCGCTGGGCTCGACAAATCCCACGTCTATGGTGACCGGCGCCACCGGTATCGCTCAGACATATTTCACGCTGCCCACGATCACCGGCAGCTTTAGCGTCATCGCGAGCACGTCCGGCGTCAAGAATGCGACATTCCCGGAGACCGCCGTTGCCGGACCGGCTGCATCGGTGACCATTACGGGAGGCAATAATCAGACGGCTTCCGCCGGAAGCACGTTGCCGCAAGCTTTGACCGTGGTCGTTGCCGATCAGTATGGCAATCCAGTCTCCGGCAACAGCGTGGCATTTTCGGATGGCGGCGTAGGCGGTATTTTCGTCGAGACCAACCCCTCTCTTACCAATTCCAAGGGCGTGGCAACGCAAATCTACACGCTTCCGCTTTCGCCTCAAACGGTCTCCATCACTGCGACGGCAGCGGGAGTCTCAACTCCGGCTATCTTTACCGAGACTGGTGACTAGAACTGGTCTCATCAACAATTTTTGAAAGGGCGCGGCTTCTAGCCGCGCCGTAACTCCGCCCGAATCAATGCCGGCCCCTGAGGCCGCATGCGGCCCAGATTTCATCGTCTTCGTCTAGTCATTGTCCGGCGCTGTTGGCGGGGACTTGTCGTTCAGGAAGAACTTCGCATCCTTCGACGACTGAATCGGCGTGAACACCAGCGGCGTCTGCGTGAAGTCGAAGCAATCCGACATGTTGTCCGAGCGGGAATCCGCAAATCCTAATGAGGGGTCGATCTCCCCGAGAGAGAAATTCGTCTCCACAAATTTCAGGACGCTTCCGAAATCGTGATTCACGTGCGAAATGTACTTTGCCTTCGCGTACGGAGAAATCACGATCAGCGGCACACGCAAGCCGTATTCGTAAGAGTTCCGAATCGAGGAGGGCTGCACGTGGTCATACCAGCCGCCCCAGTCATCCCACATCACGAAAATCGCTGTGTCCGACCAGTACGGGCTTTCCCCAATCGCATTCACAATGGAGGCAACCCACGACGGCCCATAGCCTTTGTTGCCCGCGGCGTGATCGGACGACGCGCCATTGGGTATCACCCACACGACAGATGCCAGCTGTTCGTTCGTGATGTCCGTAATAATCTGCGCACCCGATCCCTCAATCACAACGTTGTTCACCCAGTCAGACCCGGTGCATTCGCTTGTGTTCGACGGATACGCGGGCGACGGCACGCACATGTGCTGAATCGCATTGGGGGCTGTCCAGATCGAGCCCGCCTGCGGCGTGTAGTACTTCCAGCCGATGTTGGCGGCATTCAAAAGGTCCGTCAGCGTGGGATGCTCCATGCACAGCACATTCGTCAGTTGCACCGTCGGCGTTTCTGGGTTCGCCTGGCTGGTGTCGATCGTATTGACGAAAGCCCCCGGCGGCGCGAGGCACCCTGCGTTGTAACTACCGTCGGGGTCTTGATCGCCCCCCGGATTATCAGCGATCGCCGTAGTGGTCGTTGCCCCGCTCGGGCAGCTTCCTTCCGGACAAATTAGCGACGTGCCCGCCAGCAGGTATTGATGCGCCGAGAAGCTCGGCCCCTGGTTCGTCTGGAACATCCGGTCGCCAAACGTGTAGGTTTCCGCCATCGTCCAGTAGGGCTGCACATATTGCTTTTGTACATACTGGTATTGCGGATTGGGCGGGCAGTTGGGAGCGCAGCCGATCTTGTCCGCGCCATCCATGGCGCAACTATTCGTTGCGGAATTGTAATCGCATGCGTCGAGAAACGACTGGTGCGTGTGTCCCAGATCGTAAGCAGTGACCAGCCCGCCGCTGACAGGAGTAAGCGTGACCTTAACTCCCGTGCTTGTGTACCCGTAATTCTGGATGTCCGCGCCCTCCCCGATCAACACAGGATCCTGGAAAAGATTATCCGGGGGACGATTCTCCTGAATGATGATCACCACGTGCTTGATCAATCCACCTGGTTGAGGGCCTGTTACTTTGAGTGAAAGTGTCGTACTGGAGGACGACGAACCGGATACGCCCGTAACCGTCATGGTAGATGTTCCCTGGGCTGCGGTGGCGCTCGCAGTCAGGGTCAGTGTGCTGTTGGTGGAAGTAGTACTGGGAGTGAATGCCGCCGTGACCCCGCTCGGCAGCCCGGACGCAGACAAACTCACACTGCCACTGAACCCGCTGCCATCAACGACAGTAATAATGCTCGCGGCACTGCTGCTTTGCGCGAGAGTCAAACTGCTGGGCGATGCGGTAAGCGTGAACGATGATCCTTGTTGCCCGTTACCCGACAC